>ERZ773234.461-NODE-461-length-12683-cov-9.327130_pt1 | contig 12683 bp, 8 predicted proteins | sample MGYA00580523_ERZ773234 | MGnify/ENA primary metagenome ERZ773234 (study PRJEB29015, sample SAMEA2738167) | human oral metagenome | biome: human oral; feature: human-associated habitat; material: saliva | place: China | collected 2262 ...
CATTTACGTCCCATGAGGATTCTCCTTAAATTTTTTCAAATTATTTTCAATCTTTAACATTATATCACAAATCATCGAAGTTAGACTAGATTTTTCTATTTTTAGTGAGGATACTATTCGGCTTTCAAATGTCGATAAACATCATCAATGAAGATATTGGCAATCCGTTTTTTAAAGGCTTCATTGTTAAGAAGTGCTCCATACAAATCTTGACTTTGAGAATACCCTTCTGTTAATGCATTGTCTATTTCCTCTTCAAAAGCAAACTTAAAATCTTCACGAGAGTTCACATGTGCTGATTGTTTAAGCCTTGGATTCTTCTTCAATAACTCTCGAATAGAAACTGCACCGCTCATTCCAACTTCAGGTTCAATATTCAAATCAAACTGTTCATTTATTTCTTCCAAGATTTCTGATAAGCGCTTTTCTTGGTCCTCTGTCACTGATGATAGACTTGGTTTAGGTAAGTTCACCTCATACTTTTGATCTAATTCAGAAACTCCCACAAATGAACCTGTCTTTTTATGTTTCATATAATCAACGACTATCTTATCAGCGATCGTAAAGTCATCACTACCAATCCGAACATCAATCATCTTCACTAAGCGTTGAAGATAATTGTATCGCTCGTGTAAAACTTCATTTTGATAAGCAGTTGCTTGAATCAAGAAGGTATACATGCGTAAAAAACCTCGAATGACCTTTCGAATGGATAACTGTTCTTTATCAGTGTAGCGTCTGACCCTCTCATAGCCTTGATTCAGAAGAGACACCATCTTTTGTTTATCTCGACTAGAGCGTTTCTCTTGATACAAATATTGATTGAACTCATGTACAATCTCTGTATCTAAAATGCCATATTCGTCTAATTTCCGATCCAAGTCTAAGACATCTCGAGGCGAAACTGTTTCTGATAAAATCGTTGTTCGATAATAAGGAGCAAAAGCAGATTGAATGTCTTCATAAGTGTTTTTAAAATCAAGAATAAAGGTTTTCTTATTGTAACCTCTGAAAATTCGATTCAGACGGGACAATGTCTGAACAGCTGCAACACTCCGTAATTTCTTATCAACATACATGGCCACCAACTTGGGTTGATCAAATCCTGTTTGGTATTTGTTGGCCACAATCAAGACCTGATAGTCATCTGTATTAAACTGATCTTTTAGGGCATCTTCTTTACAGTGATTCATCTGCGATTCAGAGTATTCCTTACCACGATAATTTACCTTCCCTGAAAAAGCAATCAAGGTCCCAATACTAGTGATACTATGTTCTTCAAAATATTTCTGAAAGGCTAGTTGGTACTTCACCGCAGCTTCACGTCCAGATGTTACAATCATTGCCTTCCCATGTCCACCTAACTCAGCCATAATATCATGGCTGATAAAATGATCCATAATGATCTCAACTTTTTGGTTGATATTTTCATCAGATAATTCAATAAACTTAGCAATCTTACGTTTGGCAATTGTAGTTTTCAGTTCAGGATCTTCTTCTACAGCCTTATTTAACTTGCAGTATCTCTTATAAGTCGTATAGTTGTTCAGAACATCCAAGATAAAGCCTTCATTGATTGCTTGTTTCATACTGTAGACATCAAAAGGAGCTTTAGAACCGTCTGACTGTGTCGTACCAAACAACTGTAGGGTGGTTGCCTTTGGAGTGGCTGTAAAGGCAATGATTGAAACGTTATCTTGCTTACCTGTACGCGCAATCTCCTGCTCAATCGCATCCGCAACAGTTACTTCCTGAACCTCATCGATGGTTCTACCTTCTGTATCCGTTTCAGTCAATACCTGACTAACTGAACTCATATAAGAGCCCGTCGTAGAGCTATGCGCCTCATCGATCAAAATAGCAAACTTCTTGTTGGCAGTATTACCTACAGACATCCAATCCGACTGATTAATCTGTGCGAATTTATGGATTGTTGTTGCAATGATCTTTGTGTTCCCTGCAATGGCATCAGCTAAATCACTTGATGTCTCACGATCACCCATCACTTTCACGACACCGTTCTTATGATTAATCTGTCTAACAGCGTCTTGTAACTGACGGTCTACTACAATACGGTCTGTGACAATTAAAACTGTATCAACGATATTTCTATTTTGATCATCATGAAGAGACACTAAGCTGTGGGCAAGCCAAGCAATTGTATTTGTTTTCCCTGAACCAGCTGAGTGTTGAATCAAATAATTATTATCCGTATGGTTGGTCTTCATGTCTTCTAGAAGGCGACTAACGGCTCTACGTTGATGATATCTTGGGAAGATAAGAGTTTTCTTTTTAGAGTTAGTCTTATCGACTTCATAAAAGATGAAACTCTCAACCAGTTGGAGAATACTATCCATGGTCAGGATGTCTAACCATAAATACTCTGTATCCACTCCGTCTGGATTATGGGGGTTACCACTTCCTGTTTCAACCCCTTCTCCTTTCCCCATATTAAAGGGTAGGAAGTAGGTTTCTTGACCTTTTAACTGGGTAGTCATGTAGACTTCCAAGGTATCTACCGCAAAGGAAGCCAAAACTCCCTGCTCAAAACGAAAGAGGCGATTCTTGGGATTACGACCCTTGAGTTGCTTGATAGCGTCCTGGACCGATTGTCCATTTGGATTGAACTTAAGTTCAATGGCAAAAAGGGCCAAGCCATTGATAAAGATAACAAGATCGATGCGATCATCCTCTTCATAAACCACCTCTTCAATCACTGACAAGCGATTAGCTTGGTATTGCTGAAGGGCCTTTTCATTAAAACTAGTCGCAGGTTTGCGATAGAGAAGACGCAGTTGCTTGTTTTCAATAAAGACACCCTCTTTTAAGGCGAACAAAAAACCACCCTTGACGATTTCTGTATTGATGAGATTGATGATTGTTTCCTTACTCAGTTTTTTAAGGATATAATCCATGGTCTCTTCCTGAGTCTCCATCAGAAAATCCCATAGGAGCTCCACATCCATGGCTAATCGAGGGTCGTACTGAGCCGCATCCCGCTGGATATAACCATTTTTTTCTTTCAAGTCTTTGATAATCCACTGCTGGAAATCATAGCGCTCCTTTAAGCCCAAATTTGCCATAGTTTCTCACTTTCTAATATTTCGTTTGTTCAGTTTATTTCTTAAACGTAATTTTTTCTTCATTGAGAGTTCTTATTATGTACTCATCAATCAATTTTTTATCTTCTTCATTTTTTGAAAAATGAGTTTTAATATTAATTGGAGTTCTGTGCTCTAATAAACGATGAATTACCTCATCACTCCTATCATCGTACCAAGTCCAGTCTACTTCAGGGTAGAGTCCTCGAATATTTTCTTTGATATCTTTTAAAATGTCAGACTTCGAAAAATATCCTTCTCTACTTAGATTGTATAAACTACCTACTGACTGTTTTCTTGGATCTGGTATTGTTATTATGCCGTCCTCATGACCCTCATTAATTCTTTTTATCAAGTGTTGGTAGATTTTATTTTGTAGCTTAGGAAAACCATACACTTTAGAAATCATCAGTTCAATTACTTTGTAATAAAAGATATTTTCTGAATCCTCATAAGCACTTAGAATTTCTAGAACATCATTTTTAGTATCTTCTTCAAGATTATTAAATAAATAACATAACAAATCAGAATACTCCATAATATTTTTAACATCATCATTTTGATATTTAATTTTTAAAATATCTATATTGAGCTTTTCAAGCATTATCTTCGCAGTTTCTTCTTCAGTTGAGCAGTATTTTAATAACTGAGAATATAATGGATACGCTGAATGATATAAAGAAAAATCATTTTCCAAAATTATATTTAAATGTTTATTAACAATCTCAACCATCTTAGATTTCAACATATCATTGTTAATTGCATCTATATTATCAAGGACAACTTTAATGAGTCCCTTAATTTCTTTATTTAAACTAAAATATAGTGTTTGAGAGTCTAAAACATTTATTATTCTTGATACATCTATATCATCAACCAGAGGTAAAAAATTTAGCAGATTTCTAAGTTCATGGAGATGAGAATCTACATGAGATTTAACCTTTTCTTGCAGATAAGTTATTCTGTTAAATAAAAACTCTTCTGCTTCTTCAGTAACTTTAATTTTACTAAATGAGTAATTGCTAAAATATAAATTTACTACTTTAAAATCTATACTAGGAAGAATCAATTGAACATCGTCCAAATCAAGCTCCCTAATCATTGATGCTGTCCCATCAGAAATGGACTTCACATGCTTTACAAATGAATTATCATAACTGAGTAACAACATTTCTAAGTATCTATTAATGATTGATTTAAACATTTTATAATGTTCAACACATAAACAGTTTAGTTTTATAAAGTTATAAAGATTTTTTACTTCAAATTCAGCATTATAGAGATGATTATTAAAAGACTGTCCACCCTTCAGATAGTTTTCGTGTTCTTCACGAATTTTATCGAATAATTCATTAATCGTTTCTAATTTTCTGTAAAAAAAATTGAGGTTTAGTATTGAATCTCTAAAAAATTCGATAATTTTTTTCTCATCACCTGTAACCGAGTTAATAATTCGTTCCGTTAGTTCATTTAGTTCCCCACTATATAATGGTTCAGCATAATTAGGTGCTTCTTCAAAAAGATTTATGGGGATGCGTTGAAAATTAAATTCACACACAAGGAAATTAAAATAGTCTTTCTGACGAAATGCTGTATTCGCTAGTTCCCTAAACTTTGCTTTTGCTAGAGAATACTGCTTTTCTTCATATAACTTGAACGCCTCCATTAAAAATCCATTTGCTTTGAATTCTCTAGTTTCTTCAAAGTCAATATCCAAAAAATGGTTGAAAAGAGATTTATTATAAACCATTTTTTGTAGTTCTACATGATTCTTAATTTCAAATCTTAAACTATCATTTCCAAACCAACTATAACTATCGCCCCTGTTTAAAGCCCTTCTCTTTAATGTAGAGTATGTTGAAAAATCTCTCGAATCGATGAAACTGAGTCTATCCAAGAAAGCAAGTTGTCCCCATAAACCATCAACATTGTCTAATGTTCTATTTTCATCGAATGATAAATCCTCTAAAAATTTCTTTGTATTTAAAAATTTTTTATTTTGTCCCTCTGATACTTCCTCTACATCATCCGAACATCTATCATTAGAAAAAACGATAACTCCTTGTTTTTTGTACAAATCTCTTTCAAAAGTCGATGGTTTTTCAGGAATATAAAGATAAGCGAATTTAGCATCCGACTGAAAAGCATTCTGAACCAGACGAAATATAGCTTTAAAAGTAGAATCTTTTAAAGAGTACCCCACAAATAATAATGTATGGTTCATGATTAATGTCTGTATTAAATTTGAAATCATTGGAAAGTTCGAAGAATAGTCTAAGTAGTCTTCTTCTTTCAATACAATATTATTTTTAGTAAGATCTCCATGCATTTTAATTAAATATCTTCTGGGACTTGTGTATGGAATATCTTTATCCTCAGCGACTACGTTGTACTTTAGCAAGCCACTTCCAAATTGATCTTCCAGTAGGGAATCATAGTTTGTCGTAATTATATGTTCTGGAGCTATCTTTTCTATTAATTTGTGTAACTCATTTGGTTTACTTATCCCTTTACTAGAGAAAACTTCTTCTATCTTTTCTGTATATCGATTTTTCCCAAACGTATCATAATAATACTGAGCAACTCTTTGATAATCATCTGAATTGCCATCTGGTAAATCTAATTCTTCCCTGAATGATTGAATCAACTCTCCCCAAGTCGGCAAATTTGAATTAGCTGATATTCCTGCACCAACAAATAAGATCAAAGAATTTTCCTTAATAGATTTCTTTATTTGAGATACATACAAACTATAATTTTCTTCCATTTTTTGCAACCGTCCTATCATTCACTTTTTCATCCAAATACAAGTTGTACGTCTACACCCTCTTCTTCCCTGTCACATAATCATAAATAAGAGTTTGTCGTTGTTTGTTAATATTATCAATTTGCTGATTCTTGATTTGAATTAACTTGTCAATTTGAACAGTTTTCTTATCTAGAAAATCAGCAATATTTTTTTGTACTAAAAAAGGTACATTTACAAATAGAAGTTCCCCCAACATCTGAATTGTTAATTGTGAAACCGCCGTTTGATTTTTCTCAATTATAGCTGAATTTATCCAATACGTTACAAATCTACAATCCACCTGACTTTTTGGAACACAAACCAATAAGCGAACAACAGGATAAAAATTAATATTTCTATACACTGCTTTTCCAACATCTCCCCTACCAGTCACAGTGACACAATTCTTTTTAAATCGATATTTATTAGTGTACCCCAACACACCTTCATTTTCGAGAGAGTTAGACAGAACGGGATAAGGATGACTTTCTGAGTATTCCTCAACTGTATTTCTTTCATCTATATCCCCCCCAGCATATATATCAAAATAATATTTTAAGCGACTCACTCCCCACCCTTGAGGCACCTGTCCGATCCAGTCGATACCTGAGTCTTTCATAGGGACTGTTTTATCCAGTCCTTTTGTGACGGTTTCATAAATCAAGCTGGCGCGGTAGTCTTTAAGTTTTTGAATTTGCTCCTCCAGCAATGCTTTAGCTTTATCTAACTGGGCGGTTTTCTTGTCTAGAACCTCTACAATTTTTTGCTGCTCCGATACAGGAGGTAAGATAACTTTTATTCTTTCTATAACTCCCATTCCTATATTTTGTTGAGTTCCAAAAGACCAATTAAATTCTACTTGGGATTTAAACAGAGTGGATAACAAATAAAAATAAATGTATTTTTGAATAGCTAATGTTTTATTACATCTAATTAAAGCTAACGGAGACCAAATATCAAAAATCTCATCCGTATTGACTATACCAACATTTCCCGTTGTTGCTCCGGATTTTACGATAAAAATGTCATCTTTTTTAGGTGAAATTTTTTTCTTAAAACGATCATGATCTTTTAATGAAATATATCCACGCTTAAAATTAAAATCTAAAACGCCATCTTTTACAGCTTCTGCAGATAAAAATGGGATTCCTGTTTCATATAATACTGGTGTTTCATGCGGTCCATCAGTAACAGGTGTCTCTACTATATGCTTTATCGGCCTTACTCTCCACTCTTCTGGTATCTGTCCGATCCAGTCGATACCACTCTCTTTCATCTTAGTCATGTTTGAGTTCCTCCAAGAGAGTCTGTAGTTCTGCTTCTAAGTCATAGAACTCTGCCAAGAGCTTCTCGGAACTTTCTGGTGCTTGGTAGTGATAGAAATAGCGGGTAAAAGGAATCTCAGCTCCATAGCCCTTTTCCTCATCAAACCAGTAGTGGGCGTCAGGTACATGTGGGTAGACCTCCCGCGCAAAGTAGTCTTCCACATTCTCTGTCAGCTTGACGATTTCGCTATCCTTGGTTGTCTTGTCGTAGACAATCCCATCAGCAATCTCATTTGGCTTGTCTTTCTTATTGGTTCGGATGACTTCTGCCGTCTTGTCCATTTCACTCATAGCTAGGGCTAGCGCATTGATATTAGCAGGCGTGACCTTGATATCCCCCAATAAGTCCTTAATGACTTGGACAAAGCCTTCAAAGTTTGGATAACTGTCATCTGTAATTCCCTTACCAAGAGCATCCAAGATAGCTTCTTGCTTGGCCTTCCCAGCTTCAAAGTCTTGTAATTTCTTCTCATTTTTGGCTGAGCGTGGTTCCATCTCCAGTAATTCTTGATACTGGTATTCGTCAAATAGTTTAGCTAGGAAAGGAGCACTTTTGGCCTTCTCAATGGTTTCTTCGTTTATCTTGCCACGACGTTGTAGAGGCTGCATGACAGTATATTCTCGGTAAAGAAATTCTTCCTTATCAAAAATCTTCACATGGTCATTTTCTGTAAAATCATCATACCATTGGAGGATCTGGCGGATATTATCTTGAGACAATTCACGACGTTTTTGTCCGAGAGATTTACGCAGAGGAACAAACTCCTCTGTCGCATCGATAAATTGGACTTTGTTTTGACGCTCAGGAGATTTGTTTTTATTGTATATCCAGATATAAATCCCAATCCCTGTATTGTAGAAAAACTGTCCTGGTAGGGCAATAATAGCTTCTAGTAAATCATTCTCAAGAATGTAACGACGGATTTGACTTTCTCCAGATGAAGTACCACCAGAAAAGAGAGGAGAACCATTTGAAATAATAGCTGCTCGTCCGTTTTCTTCTAGTTTAGCTAAACCATGAAGATGGAAAAGCAGTTGGGCATCGCCAGTTCCCGGGGTCGCAACAAAACGTCCTTGTCGACCTTCTGTACTCTCAAAGAGGTTATGGTCTCTTTTAACTGCGTCTTCTACGCCATCATCTGCATCTTTCCCGCCCCAGGATTGACCAAAGGGAGGATTGGCAATGACAAAACTCATCTTCGTATCCGGGAATGGATCTGGATCTTTTAGGGTATCCGCCTTCACAAAATAATCTGAATCTTCTTGACGAATCAACATATCCGCTTGACCAATCCCGAAAGTCTCAGGTAAAACTTCCTGACCAAAAAGACGGACAGTCGCTCCTGTATCTAGTTGACGGATATAACTTTTGGCTGTAGCTAACATACCACCTGTCCCCGCTGCCATATCTAAGATTTTCAACTCTTTTTTATCAACAAATAATTCTTCATTGGCTTCGATTAAGAGCAGATTGACCATTAGAGCAATGACTTCACGAGGTGTATAGTGAGATCCAGCTTCCTCATTTTCAGAAAAACGACGGATAATATCCTCAAACATATAGCCCATCACCATAGAGTCCACAGAACTTGGCGATAGGTCAATCTGAGAGAACTTTTTGATGACAGTAAAAAGACGCCCAGACTTTGCAAGCGTGTGGACCTGTTCTTTAAACTTCAGATTTTCAATAATATCCTTTACACGACAAGAGTAACCATCTAGATAGGCAATAAAATTTTCTTCGATCGCATTGGGATCATTTTGGAGGTTTTCAAGCGTAAAAGGACTGGTATTATAGTATTTATAGCCAGACTTGTTCTCAAGAACTTTCTCTGGTGTATTGGGATTTGACTGATAAAGGGCCACTACTTCGTCTTTCGTTGGTAATAAGGCAGCTTCTAGACGAGTTAAGACAAACATCGGAATGATGACGTCTCGATACTTATCTGCACGATAAGCCCCACGTAATGTGTTGGCAATCGACCAAACTGCATTAACCACATTTGAAATCTGAACATCGTTCGATTGAAATAATGGTAGTTTTTCTTTAAAATTAGACATTTGCTTCCCCTGTTTTTATATTAACATTCGCTTTTATTATACCATAAAAGCCCACTTATAAAGCGGGCTCAAATAATATTTTAAGTAAAACGATTATACAAGATCTTTAAGCACAAAGACTTAATAATGATCTTTAAAAGAGAGGAAAGCAACACCAGACTCATCTATCATATAAATCAGACGATTCTCTGCATCAATCCGTCTTGACCATGCTCCTTGAAAGTCATATTTCAAGGGTTCAGGCTTACCAATCCCAGTAAATGGATCCCTTTGGATCTCTTTGATAAGGCTATTGATTCGCTTCAGTGTTTTTTTGTCCTGACTTTGCCAGTAACAATAATCCTTCCAGGCATCTTCTGTAAACTTGAGTAACATCTGTTACCCCTCAATCTCATGGAGTTGAACCTGACCAGCTCGGACTTCTGCCATGCCCCGCAAGACCTTATCTGACAATTCCTTGTTCTGAGCTAGTCTCAGGGTTTCTTGTAGGCTGTCCCACTCGCTCTTAGAGATGACCACAATATCTTCATCTGGATTCTTATTCACAACCGTCAAAGGCTCAAACTCATCGTTCACCTTCTTCATATAATCCTTCAAATGATTGCGGAATGTTGAATAAACGACTGCTTCCATTACCATACCTCATTCTACCTCTTTTCTTTTATTATACATGAAAAAGATAAACTTGTCAGGAACTTGTACAAGTTTATCCCTCTCCACCTAATTATTCGTAAAAAAGCTTCTAAATTTGGTAAAAAAAATCTACTGTCTAAAAAGATTTTTTAGACAGTAGATAAACATTGTTTCCGTATATCATAACTTTCTTGCCTTACGAGAATGTGGGCAGAGAAAATTTACGTAAGACTGTTTATTCTTCCACTCTCACCGGCACCCGACCCCAGATCTGTTCTGGCAATTGGGGATGGCCTAGCTGATACACCTGATCCGCTTGTTGGGTCAAACTGTCCCAAGGTTCCTTACCAATCCGCGTCACCAAGTCCACTTGACCTTTTAGTGACTTGAGGTGGGCCTGTCCTTTTTCAGTGAAACCTAAGACATGGATAGCGGTCGGCAAGATTTCTTCTCTCGCACCTACTAAAATATAAGTCAAAATGCGGCGCACACGCGCCTTGGTATAGCGCTTGGTTGCGACTTTCTCCACCAGGTCTTCCACAGAACTCGCACTTCGAATCGCATCCTTTATCCGATTGGCCAGTTCTTCATTGACTTGAAAAATCTGTGTCAGCTCCGGATGGGTTAGGATTTGATAACGGAGCAATTGATAGTAATCTTCCCAAGATACCTGGGGAGCCGACTGAAAGAGTTGGCTATTGGGCATGAACTGATCCACAAAAGCGTGGTCCTCTTTATGTAGACGAAGGCTGGTGGCAGAAGCATAGGCCACCTCTTTTTCTTCTGAATGGTAGCCCGCACCTTGACGTTGGATAGGCTTGAGCGCAATCCCCTTCCCAGCACAAGCCTTGGCATAAGCCAAGCCCAGGATATGGTTGGGAGTATCCCCTGTGAACTCCACTCCAGCAAAGGTTTCCCACATTTTTTGGGTCTTCTGTGGATAGGATAAATCGTCAGGAAGGCTTCGCAAGAAAGATTCCATTTCCACTTCTTTCTCAGAGTAAACAGTTGCAATCGCTTGGTAATCTATGACCTCTTCTGTCCCAAAGGTCAATTGGTCGATTCCCAGACGGGACAAGATCTCCACCGCTCCCTTGGCAAAATGATCAGCCGACTGAACAGCTACGAGAAAGGGGAGCTCGACCACCAGGTCCGCTCCATTTTCCAAAGCCATCTGCGCCCGTGTCCACTTGTCTACAATGGCAGGCTCGCCACGTTGAACAAAATTCCCAGACATGGCAACGATTTTCAGTCCTTCTGCCTGTTCCAGCAGGTACTTGTGCCCATTATGAAAAGGATTAAATTCTGCAATAATACCTGTAACTGTCATGCTGTCCTACTTCTGCGCTACAAAAAACCATCGTTTGCTGGTCTTTGTTGGCTCCTTATCTTCAAAGTCAGCATACAATTTGAAAGATTTAAAGCCAGCCTGCTCCAGCAAAATGTCATAGGTTAAGACCTCATAGGTCCGCTCCTCATGAACTTCATCGTGCCGACTAAAGGATCCATCTTCTTCTTGGACAAAGAAGGTCAGCTCATGGACGATCGAGTGAGGGGCTTCATCCTCATAGGTATCCCAGAGCATGGCAAAGTCTTCCGCATTTTCATGGTAAGAATAGCCTGGGAAGACCTCATCTGTCTGGTAGGTCGAATGGACATCAAAAATAAAGACTCCGCCTTCATTGAGGACATTATAGACTTCCTTAAAGACGTCCCCTACTTCCACCTCGTCCTGCATATAGCAGATAGAATCCGAGTAGCAGGTCACAAAATCATAAGTGCCTGCTTGTGACAGGTCCAGCATATTGCCCTCGATAAAATCAATCTTCTGCTTAGCTGAAGCAGCTCTTTTTTCAGCAATTTTCAGCATGTCAGCACTCAGGTCTAATCCTGTCACATCAAACCCAGCTTGGGAAAAGCGAACAGATTGAATCCCTGTCCCACAAGCCAATTCCAGTAATTTTTTCCGATCCTTGCTTTTAGGGAGATGCCGGAGAGAAAAATCCGTCCACAAATCATACAGACTATCATCCATGACCGCATCGTAGACCGCCGCAAACGTTTCATAAGTCGCCATATTCATGATACCAAGTCCGCCCGTAATCCGATAGAAAATTAGGAGCACGACGATGGAGCTAAGCTCCAAGGAGAGCTATCTATTTTCCGAGGATTACAGGACGGGTTCAAATCCTTTCTAAGATACAAAGAGCGTTAAAAGCAAAGAGAAAATTTTTCTTTTTCTCACAGCTTTTAGCTCGTGTTCAGTTAGAAACCTAACCAAACACAAGGCCCTATCCTTTCTTTCCGTAGAATTTTCAATTTAACCAACAAAACTCAGTTGCTACCAACTGAGTCTACCTGCTTATGCTAGGGCTGCTGAAAGATCGACAGCACTTGCTTCGTGCCATAGCTTTTCTAGGTTATAGTGGGTACGCATTTCTTCTGAGAAGACATGGACCACCACACCACCTAAGTCAAGAAGGACCCAACCTCCAGCTGAATCACCTTCGACGTGGCTGGCATTGCCACCAGCTTCAACGACCTTCTCGCGAATATTTTCAGCAATAGCTTCCAACTGACGGCTGTTCATAGAGCTTGCGATGACAAAGTAGTCTGTCACGCTGGTCAAGCTTTGAACATCCAAAGCGACAATGTCTTCTGCACGCTTTTCATCTGCTGCTTTGACAACTAGTTCAAGTAGTTCTTTTTCTTTCATGTAATCCTCTTTCCTTAAAAAATTGATTTGTAATCTAAGACATCCGCAAAACGTTCTGC
>ERZ773234.462-NODE-462-length-12678-cov-4.070902_pt1 | contig 12678 bp, 14 predicted proteins | sample MGYA00580523_ERZ773234 | MGnify/ENA primary metagenome ERZ773234 (study PRJEB29015, sample SAMEA2738167) | human oral metagenome | biome: human oral; feature: human-associated habitat; material: saliva | place: China | collected 2262 ...
TTACAGTAACAGGGGTTGAACCGTCATCGTAAAAACTATAAGCTTCTTCTAATTTTGCATTTCGTTCTATTAAATTCTGCTCTTTAGTCTTCCGGCCTTCACGAGCTTTAGCAGCAGCTTTCTTTTGATAATTTTGTCTATCGTCTTCCAGCTTAATATCCGCAAGCACGCCTGTTTCATCAAGCGCATGCACTGGATAGCTGAACCACATGTTCACTGGCTTGAACTTGGCAAATTCTCGAAGCGTGCCCTCGACTCGCCACGCAGTCGCTATCTTGATTCTATTGCGAGCTTCTTCGAGCTTATCTACGTACGGAGCCCGAACCATGACGTCAGAGATACCTTTCTCGAAATGCGTCCGCATTTGTGCAGGACTCAAAAGGTCATCTAGGCCTACATTCTGCTGATAGTAGGCATTGTTCCGTTCTTGCAAAGCCTGCTTGTAAACCTCGCACGCTGCCTGATTTAGTCGCTGTATCAGCAATTCTTCAGATACTTCTAGCTCTACTAAGTCAATGAGTGCGTCAGGATCTCGAGCAAATACACCCGAACCACTGGCACGGTCCATGGACTTCTTGCCACCTTGAGACCCTTTTGAGTGGTGGTGGCAGTAGATAACACTAGACCCTAATTCTGTGGCTACCTTATCAAATTGATTGGTAAAATGCGCCATCTGGTCTGCTGAGTTTTCATCACCCGTCAGAACCTTATAAATCGGATCGATGATGACTGCGATGTAATTCTTTTTCAGAGCTCGACGAATAAGTTTCGGTGCCAGCTTGTCCATTGGCACGGTCTTTCCACGAAGATTCCAGATATCGATGTTTTGGATATTCTGCGGTGCCAATCCCATAGCCTGATAAACATCACGAAAACGATGCAAGGCAGACGGACGGTCCAGCTCTAGATTGACATAGAGGACACGACCTTGGGTACAATCCCAACCTAGCCACTTCTTACCCTCAGCAATAGCGATTGACATCTCTATCAGCGCGAATGACTTACCAGCTTTCGAAGGGCCAGCAATCAGCATCTTGTGACCTTGACGAAGCACGCCTTTAATCAATTCAGGGGCCAATTCCGGCAAGTTATCCCAACTGTCGGCCAATCCTTCAGGATCAGGCAAATCATCGTTCAAGTCCTCGATGTATTGATACCATTCGTCCCAGTCAGCCTTACCAATATTCGTATCTACCAAAAATTGCTTTTGACCATTTCGGATGAACCCTGGCATACGTGACAAGCGACTTGGGTTGCGGTTTTGGGTATCGACCACAATCCCATTTTTCTGACAAACTTTGTAGAGATAATCCACACGTTTGCGATATTCTTCATAATTACCAGCATCTACTTTCACGATAGCGTGTAACGACTTGTTTCCGCTGTGAACCAAAGCAGCAATCGGCAATTCAAGTTCTTTGTAAATGGCATTCTGCTTGTCGATTGGCATGCTGTCGGATTCCACCAGAGCATAGCGAAAATCTGTCACATTTTCGTTTTTAGCGCCCTTGCCATCCATTGGGTTGAAACGAACCCATGCACCAGCTTCTTCGTGGTAGTCGCCAAGGACAGCTCCAATATCGCCATTACACTTACTAAGTGCTTCAATCAATTGCCCAGCAGTACGGTCGTAAGCTCCCTTTGTTGGCAACCATTTGACAATCTCGCCTGTCTCGTCATCAGTTTTCGGATAACATTCGGTCACATAACCGACATTTTCGCTGGCTTCAAAAAGCGTTTCAAGGTATTTGATGATTTCTTGTACCGGATTCCAAATTGTCGGCTCGTGGATTTCCTTGCCTTCAATCCAATTCTTATCAATGACGCGATAATCACGGTCGATGGTATCGTTCCAGTCTAATTCATGCGCATTCTCGCTGTCGTAGCCAGATTGCGACACCCAGCCGTTTTCTTTAGCAAGTTGGGTAATCGTGGCACCTGTTACAATCGTTCCTGCTTCTTCGTTAAATGTGTCCCACTTCTTGAAACATTCAAATTTCTTGTATCGGCTATCAGCCTGTGACCACTTATCCCAATCTGCTGCAGTGTAGCCCTCGTGCTTCAAGGCCATACCGACCGACAACCACCCGTCATATGAGAGGGTAGCTGGGTCAATATAATTTAATAATGGTAATAAATCAAATTTTTCTTCTAACATTTATTTCTTACACGCTCCTATTCTGACTTCTTCTCTCACGATTGCACCATGTTCCTCAGTCAAGCTGTTTAAACGATGTCTAATTAGATTAAGTAATGCCCAATGCGAGCTATGCTGTGTTATTAAATCTAAATACGTCTCTGGTTTGTTGAGGTCAGGAGCAACCGACAGCCATTCATGTAGAATATCTAATGAATCTTGTATTTCACTAACATAAGCAACCAATTCTTCGTAGCTGTTTAAAATATTTCTTTGAGCCATAATAAAAACACTCCTTTGTGTATGTTGAAAAGAAGTGTCCACTCGTGATATAATAGATTTCACGGAGTTTACACTTCGGGTGGACAGCTTAGAACCGTCTGATTGGCGTTAGGGGTTCTAAGCTGTTTTTTTATTTGAGTAACTCAACCGCTCTGCGAATCGCTTCTGACTTTGTAACCTGTTGATTTTTACAATAACTCTCAAACTTATCGAAAGTTTCTTGTGTCATTCTCACAGTTACACGCTTGTCTTGTGGCTTTTCAGCTTTGGGACGACCTACTGTTTTTTTATTGTCAGTCATGGTTCACCACCTTTCTGTCCGACAACAATTATTATAATTCTTGTCAGACAAATTTGTCAAGTGTTTTTATTAAATTTTCAAAGAACTTTTTTAATTTGGCACATATTCTTTAGGATTAACATTTTGCGGAAGTCTCCATCCGCTTGCTGCTATGCGATTTATCAGCTTGTTCGCCGATTCAAAACTCCATAGACCGACATTTCTAAAGCCATATCTTTCCAATAATCGAATCTGCTTTGGTGTGGTCAGACCTTCTGACTGTCGCTTGCTAAGTCGGTCTAGTAACTTGCTAGCTTTACCGTAATTCCCGATTTCGTCAGTAAAAATTCCAAATTTTTCTAAGGCTTGTAACTGATTTTTTGTTGGAGGAGACTGCTCGATTCCAAAGTTAGGCACGTAGTTCGACAAGTCTTCAGCATGGATAGACATTTCAAATTGCAACGGATCAACTAGCTTGCGTTTGCGTTTGCGCATTTCTTCTAGTTGTTTAGTCAATGCTTCCTCACGTTGAGCGACGACGTCCTCGGTTGCCTTGGCTTCCATATCTTCTAGGTCAAGCATGACACCCGTTTGCTCTTCCATGTTCTCAACCATTTTCTGAGCTACTTCTGGAGTCTCGCAAATCAAGTGAGCTGGCCGGCATAGCTCGTGGCGTTCCGTATGCCATAAGAAATCGAGAAGAAGAAGCTCTTCTTTCCCCGGAAAAAGACGCGTCCCACGTCCCACCATTTGACAATTACCTAAAATAGATACTTTTCCCTTTCTTCTGGTAATTAATGTCCCTTGCTTGGTTTCAACACACCAACACATTTCGCCAGTGTGTTTTTCTTTTATCCATTTTGGCCTATCGTCGTAACTTTGACCAATATTGATTCTATCTATTTTTTTGAGATGGATTACATAGAGAGGGTTAGCATTATAGTTATGCCGGGCAATATTCGCTCTATATCCTCTAGCGATAGCCATGATTTGCAAACGCTCAGCAAATACTTTGTTCCCGGTAGAAATATGATAAGAACGTCTTGTCCAATCTTGCCCCGTTTGTTTTGAACCATCTCCTAAATGTAAAGCTTTAACAAGAATATCAAACTGGCGCTCTGTCATATCGGATAACTTCTCGCTTAAATCTTTAGACAAATATGGTTCAATATCTCCCCATCCTCGTCTATTTTTATGAGTTGCTCTTGGTTTACCTTTTGAGATGGTCCAAACAATTGCATCGCTATTAGACTTATATTGAGTATCGCGTTTACGTTTAAATCGATTGTATTTAAAATTGCACCCATCAATCGTTTTCTGAATTTCTTCGAGCCACGGTTGATGTTCGCCTTGCGTGATAGTAATTTGTCCGTTTTTAGGATTTATTGTACCGTCCGACATTACCCAACCAATGAAACTCAATTCACTGTCACTTAATGGAACTCCACGGAATTTTCCTTGTCCACTTACAGGAATATAACTGCCAGAAGTCATCTCTGCCAGTTCTTCCGCTGTTTTGATTTTCCACCCGGCCTTGCGTTTGTTATCATATACCATGCGATGTTTATTCGTTACACGAATATCTATTGATGGCGTTTTTATAGAGCAAAAGAATTCGTCTTCATTTAGAGGTCGCCTTACCTTGGCTAGTGCTGGTGTGTATAATATCTCTCCTGTTTTAATATCAAAAGCAGCAATATTTTCACCAACTTCTACATCTTTCTTCCAACCTTGCTGTGTAAGGATTTCCGTTTCTTCGTCTAAACAATAGAGCGCCCGCACCTTAGTAGGTCTTAGCACTACTACACAGTCCACTGATGGACAGTCCCAACCCTCGGTTAAGAGCATAGAGTTACATAGGACGTTGTAGCGGTCATTCTCAAAGTCTTCTAAAACCTCCGCACGATCCTTGGACTCTCCATTTACCTCAGCAGCGCGAAAACCTTTTGCGTTTAGGATGTCGCGAAACTTCTGTGAGGTCTTTACTAGTGGCAAAAATACGACTGTTTTACGGTCAGCGCATTGCTTGACCATTTCATCTGCTATCTGCTCCAAGTATGGATCCAGTGCCGTCCCTACATCGCTTGCTTTGAAATCACCCGCTGACATGCTGACATTTGACAAATCTAAGCTAAGCGGAATTGTCAAAGCCTTGATTTTCGATAGATAGCCTTCTTGGATAGCCTGTACTAGTGAATACTCGTAAGCTAAGCTATCGAAGTAAGAGCCGAGGTTCTTCATATCTCCACGGTCTGGGGTCGCTGTTACCCCGAGGACATTGGACTGTTCGAAGTATCCAAGGACGCGCTGATAACCATCTGAGATAGCGTGATGGGCTTCATCGACGACAATCGTATCGAACCAATCAGGAGGAAATTGACTAAGTCGCTTTTCTCTTTGCATAGTCTGGACTGATCCAACGACTACTCGATACCAGGAGCCGATAGAGGTATTCTCTGCTTTCTCTAAAGCCGTTCCGAGACCTGTCGCAGTCTTGAGCTTATCGCTAGCCTGCTCCAAAAGCTCTGACCTATGAGCAAGGACAAGCACGCGCTTGCCCTCTTTCACTTGGTCTTCAATGATTTTGGAGAAGACGATTGTTTTTCCGCAATTATGAGTGAGCGTAAAATCAGACATTAAATATCTATTATCACCATCTACTGTGAAACCAACATATTCTCCTGTTCCTGCTGGCTGTATTTTGAAACCTGTGCGCAAGATACTCTTTTTTTGTTGCCTAGGAATCGCTTGTTTATGTTTTACTCTGCAAGGAATAATAGAGCAATCTCCGCTAATTGAAACACGATAGTATAGTCCGACATATCCATTTTGAGTTTTTTTAATTGATTCACTCACGTAAGCAGCTAATCCTACGGAACGACACATAAATACCAAATCCTCAGATAATTGCTTAGAGGCTGATATAAAATCATATCCTCCACCTGTACAACTACCGTCAGTGTCCAATAAGCCAGCTATTATTTCAAGACGTTGATTGATATTAGAAGTTTTATAGTCAAACGGAACATGTTTTTTGTAAGCTCCGTTTCCTCTAACCCCTAATTTGACAAGCTCTTGATGTAATCGTCCGCCTTTCGCACCTAGTTGACCACTTTTTAGAATATAAGTTTTTGCTTTACCAGCTTCCTCAACTCTATAACTCATTTGGTATTTAGCGCACTGTCTATTGATTTCATCAACAATTTCATCATCCATCGTTGTTATAGATAAATTATTTTTTAGATCACCATCGCCGAGCAACACACCTAGAAAATAAGGGTCAACTGTTATTTGTTTTTCCCCTTTGAAAGAGATTATTTTATCGCTACGCACTAACTTGTGAATGTGTTTTTTGTATTTTGACCACTTAACCCAATCTTCCACTGTGACATCTATTAGATTCCCATCCAAAAAATCAGAAGGATATTGTTTTCTGCTCTTTTCATTGATTCTAACAAGGGTTAACTTATGATCTTTTGTCACAATGAAAGGTTCACCTTTAACTGGAATAATTTTATACATTTCTTTTTGTCCAGTTTGTTTATGCAAAATTTTTCGAGGGGTTCCGTCAAAACCAAGTAGTTCGTCACCCTCATTGATATCCCCCACCTTCCTTATGGCCCCATTGGCCATAAGGAGTGTAGAGTCTATATGATGGCATCCTGTAGGCAATACTAAGAGCGTGCGCTTGCGACCTTTAGCCCATTCAGCTTGAACAGCCTCCCGTGCTTCCTGTTGATAAGGTCTTAATTGCATTCATTACCTCCTAAAATTGCCCAGCTTGGTATCCAGCTTGCCCTTGCGGTTGTTGCGCAAAATTCGGCTGCTGTGGTTGTTGGTAGGCTGGTTGCTGCACTTGTCCCGGTTGCTGATTCAAGACTTTTGTATAGTCCACGTCTTCAGGGTAGAGCATAGATTTGACTTCGTTGTAATTATTCCCATTATATTGTCGAGTTCCGACTTTGCATACACCAGTTGCACCGACAATGGTATTCCAGTTCATGCGAAGCGGTTCGCCTTTTTTCTTTTGGCCGATTGCTGCAAAGAAAGCAGATAGCATTCCTTCAGTTGAGCTGTGCAGATACAGATTGTGGCGCAGTTCAGTTTCACCTTCATTTGCCACGATTGTGATGCTGACGATAGCCTTGTTACAAGCTGGCAATTTGCCGGGATTTTGTGGATTTGGCGTGTGACGTGTACGCTCCATACCAACGACCGTGAAGTGGTACAGTCCGTCAGGCAAAAGTACGAAATCCGAGTCTTTTTCAATCGTGTCTTCCCAGCCAATTTCGTGATCAAAGTTGTTGTATTGTTGTTGTGTCATACTGATTTCTCCTTTAAGCTAAAATAGTAATTTTTTTGTTGCTAGCAAGTTCTTTTTTTAAATAATTCGCGATGCTTTCGACGGCTTCTAATTTCCATTTGCCCCCGTCTGCTTCAAAGAGCGCAAGATTTGCCGATTTGTTAATGCGGAAGACGAATTGACTAGCAGGCTGCTCTACTTCGTTGAAAGTACGATATGGTCGCAAGGTTACTGGATTTGGAGTCTTAGCTTGTGCTAAGCTTGCTACGCCATCGCGAACCGTAGCCATTTGACTGATGCCATTGTCCTGTACTTCTGCGCCTTTTTCGATTTTCAAATGGCTAGCAAAATCCAAAACCAAATTACGGTCTGCATCATCGATAAACATAGACTGCAGCATAATATTGAATTCTTCCTGGTCGCGCCAATTGCTAAAAGGAATAACTGGTACAGATGCTCTCACAGATACGAGCTGAGGACGTTTACCATTTTCAAAATCAACTTGATCATATACAGATACTTTTTGACAACTGTCCACGACAACTACAAGCTTACGATTACTGATTAAGTCGTTATCTGATTTGAGATAATCCACGAGACTCTTGAGCGTCTGAAGCTCAAGGATAGGTGCGTACTTACAAGGGTTAAGTTCCTGTAAGTCATATTCATTGCTGTCAAAATATTCCTTCCCAGTTTCTGAACGAATGATTTTGTTTTCTTTACCCGCTAGTTCGACTGTGTAAGATAATGCTTCTTTGAGATTTTCTGTCATGGTTAGTTACCTGCTTTCTTTTTGTTGTAATCAATGATATTTGTGCTTTGTTGTTCTACTTCTTCGACGAGCTCGCCAGTGTCGGTTCTCATGTCTCCGTTGTCATCAAAGTAAGTTTGACCTGGGATGCCACTTTTGAGCTCATTTGCGTGAATTTTACCAGTATCATCACGACCGACAATGACAGTTGTTGCGACACCTTTCTGCGGTGCCAAAGTGGATTTGACTTCCATGCCTGTCTTAACGACAGTACGCTCATCGTCCGTTGACATCGTTAGTGTGATCGTGACCTTACGGGTTGCTTTAGCTTCTGTATTCAGGTCCAGAATGTTCTCAAGGACTTTTTCAAGTTCTTTGTCAACCTTTTCTTGTAAGGCTGTATTTGCGATTTTCGACAAATTGATTTTAATAGTTTTATCTTTCATAGATACTCCTTGTTATATTTTGCTATGATTTCTAATTCCCAAAATTTACACCGTGAAGGGCAGTTCAGGATCTGCTCGCACTTGGTTTTGAATAACTTCCATAGTGGCCTGCCAGTGTGCAACAATCATATCCCAATAATCAGGCGGGAAGTTTTCGATTGGCGTTCCTAACGGGAAGTGCCCGCGGATGTATGCAACTTTTTGAAGTTCTTCTTCTGTCACGTTTTCTTGAGACATGAGATCAGTCAAACTTTTTGGCAAGTTAGCATGATATTGCGCTGGTTGCATTGGTTCAGATTGAGCCTGTGACTCGCTAGGGGCTTCATTTTGAGGTTTTCCAGCAACCTGCGACATATCGAGAGGTAATTCCTCTTGAACTTGCTCCGGGGCTCGCTGTGCAGTCTGCTGAAGCGCCGGAGCCACCGCCTGAGGTTGTGGCGGAATAGGTTGCAGTTGTTTCCCTGCAAAGATATGAGCAACCCCAGTGTAATGGAATGGTAATTCATCTGGCAATCCATGACGATTCTTGGCATCCCAAGCTGGTCGATGATTGGTATACATCACGCGCTCACCACCCTGCGCTTTTTTCTTGCCATTGTCGGTTGTCATGACCAAGGTCTTGTAGTTGGCAAACAGGACCATATCTGCCCACTCTTTTACGAGTGGCGCTGTCTGGGAACTCGTCTTCTTACCAAGTTTGAGCTCATATCTGTCATAAGAACCCATCTCGTCAGGTTGCTCGAATTTCTTAATCTGAGCGTGCGCAGTCAATACCACATTGATGCCCATATCAACCAAGTCAGACAGACTATTTAAGAAACGTCCCATTTCTTCTTGTACAAAGGTGTATCCCTTACCCCAGCCAAAATCTTCAATCCCTTGCTTACCATGTTGCGAACAGATGTAATTAACTGCCAAAGCTTCCGCCCAGTCGATTGTGTCGATGACGAGCGTTTCACATTCTGTCGGATTCGCCTTGATAAAAGCAATCTCATTGATAAGCATGGTCCAGCTGGTCGGCTTGTCGAGTCGTGCCACATCCATGTTGTCTGTCGAACCTTCCGTATCGATGAAGACAGCATTTGGAAATTCAGCAGCAAACGTGGATTTCCCAATTCCTTCAGGGCCGTAGATAACTACTTTTTGAGCTCGCGCCCGTTTTCCTCTAGTGATTTGCATTATTCACCTCCAAAAATTCCTTCTACCAGCGAGCGTAAAAACTTTTCTTTATTGATATCATCAACATTCTGAAGCGGTTCGTTAGGTTCTTTTCCGTCTAATGTTTCAATTAAGAATTCAGCCTTTACACGAATTAACTCGGCTTCAAAAATACGAACCATTCCTTTGTAAATATTTTCTTCTTTAATCAAGCGATCTTCTGGAATAATCAAAGCATCGTTTACACATTCTACCCAGCTCGCCTCATAAGCTAGACGACCCGTCCGATTTTTATAAGCTGATAAAAAATATCCAGTTTTTTTGTCACGTAATACGATAAAAGTTTTTTGTTGTTTCATGGTTGTTCTCCTTTAATTTTTAAAATCCACCTTGCCATGTTTTTGGTGCTTGTGTCACCTCTGGCTTCACGCTATACCCGTCTTCAATCAGGATGCTACATTCATCTCCTGTTGAGACTCTAGTTGCAATTGCTTGCAAGCCTTCTTGTTCAAGCCATGAACCAAATTCTTGTAGAGTCAACTGGTCCATTTGCTCCAGCTTGTCAATCAACACAAAGCCACACTCTGGTTTTAATTTACGCACGATTGCAGTCGCTACTTGTAACTGCTGGCTACCAGACATGTTATCCCAGCGCTGACCGAGGTAGAGCAGTTCGCCATCATCCACAGACAAGCCAGGCAATGGCAAGTCTGCATTTGTGAGTAAGTCTGTTTTTTGCTTGCGGATTTCAGCAATGACGTTGTCAAGTTCCTTGTATTGCTCGCGATAGCCTTTGGCATCTTCTTCCGCCTTATCTTTGTCCAAATTAGCTCGAACTTTACGATTGATTTCGTCAATCTCTGCAATGTTATTTTCAATTTCTTCAGTTGATTCATCGAGAAGATCCATGGCATCGGTATTCGCGATAGCCAAGTCTTGAGCTAACTGACTTTCTTTTTCTTTGGCATCGGCCAGCAATTGCTCCAATCGTTCAACCTCTGCAGCTGCTGAGTCGTGTTGATTTTTGATGGATACCAAGTTCTGACGCTTGCGGGCATTCTCGCCATTTTTCGCAAGGATAGCTTGTTGTTGCTGGATAAGTTCAGCGATAGAGACCAGTTCTTTCGGTGTATCAGGGTAGTATGGTTGTTCTTTAGCAAACTTTTCTTTTTGGTCAGCAATCACACCGATTGCATGGCGCTCGTCGTACTTGGCTTTTTCCTGCATTTCCAGTTCAGCCAATTGCGGACCAACTCCGATAATCTGCAACAGAGTTTTAGCCTTCTCTTTGCTAGTCTGCTCCATGAATTTTGGCAAGTTGATAGCCAGCTCTTCCACGAAGCTATCCAATAAGTTTTGACCAGCCTTGTTACCACTAGGGTCAATGACCTTGAGAGTACTGTTCTTACCACTGCGCTCCACAATCAAACCGTTTGATAGCGTGATTTTTAAGCTTGGCGGGATTGTACTGCCTTCTCTCTGAGCTTGGCTAGGTTTGTACTTGTTGCCTCCTAGCGCCCAAGCAATCGCATCCAGTACGCTTGTTTTCCCCTGGTTGTTATTTCCACCCACGATTGTTAATCCAGTTGCAGAAGGCTCTAGCTTGACCGCCTTCACGCGCTTGACGTTTTCGATTTCTAGTTTATTGATTGTTACCATTTGTTACTCCTTCTTCTACACCTTTTGCGAGTCCCACAGGTGGCTCTACATCATAAGTAAATTGTTTGTCTGAATTTCTCAGATTCATGCGTGCGACATTGTTAGCTATCAGCTGACGCTCTTTCTGCTTCATTTCAGCGTGTTCATCCAGCCTATTTACTAGAGACCAGAGCCCGATTCCGACGATTGTCACGAAATAAAGGTATTCCATCATTTTGAGTTTTCCTTTTCTTTATAGATTGCCACCATATTTTCAAGATCAGCAATACGCTGATTGGCATTTTGAAGTTTTTCTTGTGTTTCAATCAGTGATTGATTGAGGTCCAGAGCGACCACTCTCCAGTCCAGATTGGTTTCTTCGACCTCTTCCAAAAAGTAGTTTTTAATTCTTGTTAGTAGGTTCATCCGACTGACCTCATTTTCTTGCTTTTCACCATTTCTTTTTTCCAATCTCGACTGCCTCTGTATTGCAGGTAGGCATCAAAACCTTTAATCGTGACAAGTTGGCCATCATTCCTAAGATGCTTCTGTTGGCTAGGTAGCTTCTTCATCTCGCGTCTCATGTCTCCCGCTTGTCGCTTTGAGCATCCAAAGATGTGTTCTAATTCTTCATCATTAGCAGAGACTTTTTCAATGATCACATCTTTAATTCTTACAATTTCAACTGCTTCCATTTTTGCTCCTTTCGTGTTATAATTCAGTTAGTTATTTTGATTAGCGCCTGACTTCTGTTAGGTGCTTTTTGCGTTACCGAATTTTAAAATCTTCAATAACCCGAGCAATGAACTGATTTGCTTGTGGATTTTTCAGCTTACCATTCAGGATATTAGTTACATCTTGACGAGTCATGCTATACTGTACTGCTAGCGTTGCCATCGTCAAGTTATGCTCTTTCAGATAATCTCTGATTTTTTGACGTCCACCATCCATGTTTGGCATAAGCACCCCTCCTTTCTTTTTTCTCCTCGCTTTTTGCTTCAATTGTGAAAATTGAAGCGATATAATTTTTACACACGGCTATTCAAGGCGCGCTTCGTGATTTCGTATTGGATAGCTTTTGTCATCGCTAAGCCATGCTCTGAAAAACTAGTGTTTTTCGAAACTAGCAAAATTGCTTGCGAGTATGTCTCAGATTGTTGAATAGCTTCATCAGCGACCTTCTCAACAAAACTTTGAATATCGTTTTTTAGATTCTCTAAAGATATTGGAGACGCTTCTTTTTTCGACATTCATCTTCCTCCTTTTCTTTGTAAGTTAAAAAAATGATTATTTTTAACGAAAATTGTTGTCTGCTCTGACTTTTAGCAAATAGAACCTTTACAAACCTTCTTACATTTAGTATAATAACGTTACCTTTATAACAGAAAGGAGCTGATGCAAATTGGCAGAATTTTTGAAAGGTACTGTGTCTCAGTAAGATTTATTCTTCGTTTCGCAAAAAGCTAGTCACTTATGCCGGATTAGTCAACGTTAGTAAGACTCAAAACATTTATGACTTTGAAGAAGAATATCCTTAACCAACTGCAGTGCGAGGTGCGGATACTTGCCAAGAGTTGCGTGTCACTGCTTCTGGCCTGAGCAGACAATTTCCGTAGCGTATTCTATGAAGCAGATAGAATACGTTTTTTATTTTGTAAGAAAATGAGTTAGTAAATTATTTCA
>ERZ773234.464-NODE-464-length-12651-cov-8.260797_pt1 | contig 12651 bp, 9 predicted proteins | sample MGYA00580523_ERZ773234 | MGnify/ENA primary metagenome ERZ773234 (study PRJEB29015, sample SAMEA2738167) | human oral metagenome | biome: human oral; feature: human-associated habitat; material: saliva | place: China | collected 2262 ...
ACCCCGCGCGTGCCAGGAAGCGCGCCAAGGGCGGCGGAGGTCAACGCCGACCGGCCGTGCGCACCCGCGGGCTGCTCGAGCCTCAGCGCGGCCAGAGCGCGGGGTTGTCTGAGGCGAGTCCTCGTACGAGCTCGATCCCGCCCTCAGTGGCGAGTGTGTCTCGGTACTGGGGACGGCAGGCGAAGCAACCGATGATGCGCTGGAGCTGTTCGCGTGTGAGGTCCAGACAGGTGATGTCGATCATCGTGGGCGTCTGGCTGTCCGTCGTCGTAATGTATGCCCGCTTGGTGGTATCCCTCTTGACGACCGGGTAGTCGATGTTCACAAGGAAAGGCCTCCGATCCCAGGGGATGCGCACTGGTACGGTTTCCAGCAGTGGATGGAACTCCAGGTGGGTCGGGGAGAGGGTCAGGATGGGGGCGCGGTGGATCGTATTCGTGCGGTAGGCAGCACTGTGTCGCAGCAGTAATGCGGTTACGGTCCCTGCGAGGCCGATGACGATGGTGAACACATCTATCACATTGGTCACTGCGCTGAGGTTGCTGAAGAACTCGGGGAACGCAGTAGGAAGGATCGTGCTGTGTGTCACCAAGCACGCCACGAGGGAGACGGGGAAAAATGCTGCCACCAGAATGAAGTCCGCAGCGACTAGCTTGATGGGGGCAGCAAACGGAAAGAGGCAAACTGCCTCATTGGACAGTGTGAGATCTGGGCCATAGCGTCGCCTCCGAGACAGCGCCCTAGCGTAGAAGAAACGCGTCAGTGCCTGGCCGAGCGCGAAATAAATGAGGACCACATACAGGCTGAATGGCATGAGCCACAGGAGGAAGATGTAGATCAGCACCGAGAAGCATTGGAGGAATATATTAACAGTCAGATAAGTCATGGAAGCCCCGTTCAGGGGCCCGTCGTATTTGTTGGTCAGCATCAGTGTCTACTCTCTGGAGTCATCGGTGGCGGTGGTCGTGCGGTGAGACGAGCGTCCTGCCCAGGTCATGACGTTGTCAGGATAGCGCGTGCGATCCTGCCCACCTCCGGGGACGCCAGTCTCGCGGGCTTCTCCGGCCTATTCTTGCCGTGGCTGACGTGCTGACGGCGAATAAGGCTGAGGCTGGGGCGTATCGGTCATCCGTCACCCTCCACGTGCGTCTCCCATGTTCCTGACATACCAGCATATGGCATGCGGTCAGGTTGCGCTGGCGGCTCCCCGGCCTCGTTGTGCGGATCCTTCGGCCGATGGGGCCGCGTCTTAGGCGTCCGGGTCCTGTCCTCGCAGGAGCGCTCGCACCACGTCGACGCCGGTCTCGGTACCGAGAACGCGCCGCCGCCGGGGATCGGAAGCGAAATAGTCAATAAGTCGCTCGAGGGCGACATAGGAGAGCCCCGGGTCGCTGAAGCGAAGCCATAGGACGCCATCTTCGCCATCCTTGGTGCAGTGAATGGCGGTCGCTCCCTTGATGGTCTCACCCATGCCAACCATATAGCTCCAGGCGACCGTCTCAATGCGAGGGACGAAGTCTTTCTCGGCGATTGCAAAACCCTCGGGGACGAGAACAATCATTTGCACATGTGCGCCATGTTCACGCGGAAAGTAAATTTCTGGGACTTTCACGAGGAGATAGATGATGAAAAAGCCCGTGCCGAGCGACATGAGGAAGCCATTTTTTGTGCTCGACGAGAATGCGAGAGGAATGAGGGAGATAGCAATGCCGCTCAATCCCCATGCGATGCCGGCAGCGCGACTCCGAGCAAAGGTGGTGTCCCCTGTGACCATCAGCTCGGTGACCGTGCGTTCCTCCTGGCGCGACGTAGTGGCAGTGACCCTGGGTGGGCGGCTGGAGGCGCGTGCGTAGGCAACGGCGGCTGGAATAAAGGTGACGAGGAGAATGCAGATGATAGCAAGCCCGTAACGCAGGCCGAGGGCGGGGAAGCCGAGTGCGATGAGAGCAACGAGGACAAGTGCTGCCGCGACTCCGACGGCATACAAGCACGCGGGGACGATCCATGCTCGTCGCATGATGGCGTCTGCCTGGGTCGGGGTGAGGGGGCGCCGAATAAGCGTCAGGGGGAGCACGGGCTAGCCCGCCGTTAGGATATCGGTGACGAGCTGCGGTCCCTGCGGTGTTCCGAGCGTTGCTCGATCCTCGGGATGGGCGACAAAGTGGTTGATGAGCCGTGCTAGTTGCCAGTAGCAGATGGGCATCCCCCTCATCTCGAAAACGAGCGCATCCTCGGAGTCGCGGGTGGATACGTGCATCAACTGGTGTGGCTCATGGGCGGCGACAAAAAGCTCGAAACCCTCAATCTGGGGATTGCGATCCCAACGGATGTGCGTCGGATTGTCGTGTAGGAGGGGCTGAATTGACAGGTGATCGGGGGTAAACGTGATCATCGGTGACCGGTGGATGCGCGAGGGGCGATACTCCGTCATCTTGAGCATTGTGTATCCGAGGAATGAATACGAAAAACCTAGGATCAAGCCGCTGATGGCGTCTGGATGAATGAGGAACAGAAGGAGGGCGATGGGGCCGCAGCTCATCAAGAACACGGAGCTGATCGACGAAACGTAGAAGGGAAAAACAAAGGGGTAGAGAGCGAGCCCTTCCGGCTCGACGTGCATAAGAACTCCTCGGCGCTGTCGAGCGATCTCTGCGAAGCCGAGTGTGAGGAAAACGAGCGCGAGGAGAATTGGGACTGCGACGAAAAAGAACGTGTAGGCGATTGGGAAAAAGCTGCTAATGCAGAAAAAGAAGAGCGCGCCAGCAGTGCATCCGGCAGCTGTGACGAAGCTTGTGCGCGTTGTCGACAGTCGTTCGTCTGCCTCGGACACGCTACGCAGTGATTGCTGTGCCATCATCGGCCTCCTTCCCGGGCAACACATCAGCATATGACATGCGGTCAGGTTGTGCTGGTGGTTCCCCCGGCCTCGTTCCGAGGGCGGCTCGAGGAGAGCGTGAAACGCGAAACGTGGTAGGTTCACCCTGGACGCACACGCGCCACCGAGCACTCCCCACCGAAGGAGCCCGATTCCATGAGCACAACGCCCGCCGCCCGCCGCCGCGTGATCACGCGCCAAGTCGTCGAATGGGCGGCCTGGGACTGGGGGAGCGCCGCCTTCAACGCGGTCGCCACCACCTTCGTCTTCACGACCTACCTGACCAGTGACGGTGTCTTCACCGACGCTGGGACCGCCTCAAGCTGGCTCAGCAACGGCATGACCATCGCGGGCCTGTTCATCGCCCTCCTCGCCCCCATCACGGGTCAGCGCGCCGATCGACGAGGCCGGGGCGGAGTCTGGCTCGGATGGTTCACCGGGCTGGTCGTCGCCTGCATGCTCGCCATGTACTTCGTGCACCCCGAGTCGGTCCTCGGGCCCCGCGGTGCCCTCATGCTCGGTATCGCCCTGCTGGGCCTGGGCAACGTGTTCTTCGAGTTCGCCTCCGTGAATTACAACGCGATGCTCAACCACCTGGGCGAGAAGGAGGACCGCGGCAAGATTTCGGGCTTCGGCTGGGCGTCCGGCTACATCGGCGGCATCGTCCTGCTGCTCATCCTCTACGTGGGCCTCATCGGCACCAACCTGCTCGGCGTCCCCACGGACGAGTACCTGCCGATCCGTATCTCCATGGTGATCGCCGCCCTGTGGCTCGGCGGCTTCGCCATCCCCGTCATCCTCCACCCGCCGCTGCCCAAGAAGGTCCACACCGGCGGCGATCACGAGTCCATCCTCGACTCCTACAAGCTCCTGTGGCGCACCGTTCGCACCCTGAGCTTCGAGGCCCCGCACACCCTCTTCTTCCTCATCGCCTCCGCCGTCTTCCGCGACGGCCTGGCCGGCGTCTTCACCTTCGGTGCTGTCCTGGCCAAGACCGCCTTCGGTTTCACCGCCGGACAGGTCATGATCTTCGCGATCGCCGCCAACATTGTCGCCGGCCTGGCGACCGTCGCCTTCGGCTGGGTGGACGACAAGATCGGCCCGAAGAAGGTCATCATCCTGTCGCTGTCCGCCATGGTCGTCGCCGGCTTCGGTGTCTTCTTCCTCCACGCCCGCGGCCCCATCGTCTTCTGGACCCTGGGCCTGGCCCTGTGCGTCTTCGTGGGCCCCACTCAGTCCGCGTCGCGCTCCTTCCTGTCGCGCATCATCCCCGCCGGGCGCGAGGGCGAGGTCTTCGGCCTCTACGCGACGACCGGCCGCGCCGTGTCCTTCATGGCCCCCGCCATGTACGGCCTCTTCCTCATGATCGGTAAGGCTGTGACCCCCGCCGGCGAGGACTACACCTACTGGGGCATCCTCGGCATCATGCTGATCCTCCTCGTGGGCCTGGGCCTGACCATCCCCGTGAAGGCGGACCGCGCTACGCTCCACCACATGGAGGACTGAGCTCCTCGACGAGGCACCCGCGCCCACACACGACACGTCCCCGACGCGACCGAGCAAGTCTCGGGCGTCGGGGACGCGTCGTTTATCGGTCGCTACGTGGCGGGTGTGAACGCGACGACGCTGTCGCCCGTGACTCCGATCAGCAGATCGTCGAAGGCCCACGCGAGTGTTCGAGAATCGTTGAGTTCCTCGGACTCGTACGTTGTGCTGTTGGTGATATCGAAGAAATGGGCCGTGGTCCGTGATTCGCCGCGTCCCTTCACGAAGAGCGCGGACGCGTCAGCGCTCATGCGCGAATATGTGGGGACGACCGAACGCTCATCCGCTTCATGGAAGTAGGAAACACCACTGGTGTGAACCATCGGGTAGGAGGTGGCACCGGTGGGGCGCGCAGCCAGGCAATACTCGTGGTACTCGTGGTCCAACTGGATGGAAATCTGTCCTGTGGTCCACACGGGCATATCCTTAGAGGCGTAGGCCTTGAGTTCCTTGAGCGAGGGCATGTGACCATCATCCGTGGGGGGAGCGTCGATGTATTTGGCCTCGTATGTCTCGACGAAGGCCCCCGATGCGTCGTAGGCGCTCACCGTGTGGAAATCCTCGACGACGGCCACGCCGTCGCTCGCAACGATGATCCGAGGATCATCGCTCTCGCCCTTGGGCGGCCAGTCTCCCAGAGTCGTCAGATCGCCAGTGTGGGGGTCGACGATCTGCGGGGTGTAATGCTCGTCGTCAACCGGAACGAGCACCGACGAGCGCCCGTTTGCAGTGAGCACGCCATTGGTCGGGTGCGTGATGTCGGACGTGCGCAGGCCCTCGTGACGCTGCGGCGAGGTCGTGGTGCTCCACTGCTGCGTCCATTGCCCCTCCTGCTCTGTCCACCCGCTGCACGACTCGCGCGTGTCACAGGTGACGACGATGCCGTCGACAACACCCATGGGCAGAGCGTCTCCCCAGGGGGCCTGAGACTGGGTACCTGTCGCTTTGTCGACCACGAGCCCGTCGATCAGGAGCTGTGTGTCAGTGGTCAGGGAGGCGGGGTTGGGCGTGGCTCGGATGGCGGGAGCCTGCGGGCCGCTCGTCTGCCAGAGTTCGCGTGCATCGGTGCCGGACACGTCGTACGCCATGATCGTCGCTGATGATGGGGCAGCGCCCTCCAGGCCGTAGACGAGCGCGTAGACGGTCGTGCCGTCCGTGACGAGGCGCGGGGGCAGAGATGATGTCCACTGGCCGATGGGAAGTTTCCACGCGACGGCGATCCCCGACGACCACGCTGAGGACAGGGTGTGCGTGTCGGTCGCATCTCCGTGGTAGCCCACCGGAGACGAATCCGCCCACACATGGGAGGCGTTGGCGTACTTTGGTTTGTCCTCGTGAACAGGGAGGAAGGTTCGGACCAGGCCGTAGCCTGCGATCATCGTTGCCACCACGACGGCGGCGATGATCAATACGTGGCCTCGTTTACGAGGAGTCTCCATCGTCATGTCGTTCGCATCGGCGCGCTGGTCGGCGGTCATAGTCCCCGTCCTCTCGTATTGTGTCTCGTTGCCGTTAGAACGAATGCGGCGTGAAGGCTGCGATGCCCTCGTCGGTGACTGCGACGAGCAGGTCGTCAAAGACCCATGTGCGTGAGCGCGCACCGTTGAGCTCCTCCGAGGCGTACACTTGCCCGCTTGTCGCATCGATGAAGAAAAACTCGCTCGTCGATGAGCGCCTCACGGTCTCGAGAGAGAGAACGGAGCCGTCGGAGCTCGCTCGTATGGAGTCCGGGGTGATCGCGCACGCAGCGTCGCCGAATGCGGAAGCTGTTGATGGCGTGACCCTGCGGGCGGGGCTCCCATCCGTGGGGGTGAGTGTGAACCTCTTGCAGTCGCCGGTTTCCTCGATCTCGACCGTCGCGCTCGTCCACGCGGGCTTTCCACCGGCGAGGAAATCGTTGAGCTGAGCGGTCGTGGGGACAGTGCCGCCGTTCGTGGGAATCCTCCTGGAGGGCTCGTAGGGTTGCATGTCGACGATGAATCCCTCGGCATTGAGTGTGTGCCGCGTGCGGTCACCGACAACGACGAGTCCATCGCTGGCGAGCAGAACGTCCCTGTGACCCTCCGACGAACTCTCGTCGTCAGATAGCCCGAGGTCAACCACCGTTCCGGTGTCCGGGTTGATCAACTGAGCGGGGGTGCGTGGGTCGGTGACGGACAGGAGGATCGATTCCTTTCCTCCGCTCGACATGACGGCACCGCTGAACACGCCCGTATAGGTGTCATCGTAACTGTTCAGATCCGGCGCGCGGGTCCGTGATTTCCACGCTTCGTGCCACGAAGGGGCCTCGCGCCTCCAGCCGGTGCACTCACTGTTCCTCGTGCACGTGACGACAATGCCATGCGCGACAGCGATCGCTTCACCCGAAGCCCAAGGTGCCTGCGACTGGGTGCCGGTCTCCTTGTCGATGACAAGGGACCCGACGAGCAGCTGGTCATCGGTCGCCACGATGCGGGAGGAAGAAAAATAGTCGGGCCGCAGTCCCGATGTCTGCCACAGTTGGCGAGGGGTTGACTCAGACACGTCGTATGCGTCGGCTCGGACCTTGTTGCTCGTACCGTTGTTGTCGGCAATGACAACGTAGAGGATGCTCCCCTCGCTGTAAATAATTGGGCGCGAAATAGACGAGGTGGGCTCCAGGGGGATTCTCCAGGCCGTGTCGACTCCCGATGCCCACGCCGGCGACAACGCATGCGTGTTCTGAGCGGTCCCGGAGTATCCGGCAGTTACCGATGTCAACAGGGGAGCGGGCGCGGGAGTCGGATCGATCGGATGGGGCATGAGCCAACGGATGCCAGCAATAACGAGGACCATCACGAGGACGATGCCCACAACGATGAACGATGACAGCGGGGTGCTCGAAGCACGCCTTTTCGCACGCACGGATTCCGACTGGTTACCGCGCATGGGTGTGCGTGTCGTAGGGGGAAGACCGTCGTCGCTCATGAGTCGTTTGTATCATACGAATAACGCGGTCAGGTAATTGCTGGAAACTGGACATGCTCGGAACAGGGCCAACGGTACGGTGCCGCACAAGCGCCCAATGTCACTCCTACTCGTCGCACACCACGAGGGCACTCGATGGCATGGCCACGCACTCGCCTCGTCCCAACGAGCCACCCCTCGCCGCACACGACACGTCCCCGACGCGACTGAGCAAGTCTCGGGCGTCGGGGACGGTTCTGTGACGATCCGATTACGGGGTCCGCGGTGTCACGGCGATGACCTCGCCGCTGCGCGCCCCCACGAGCAAGTCGTCGAAGACCCACACCAGGTTCGTGGCCTCGTCCAGCTCCCGCGACACGTAGGTCAACTCCCGTTCCATGCCGAAGAAGAAGGGGCCGGTCGGGGTCGATGGCAGGCACTGGACGAACAGCGCCTTGCCGTCTGCGCTGGCGCGCACCCGCGCAGCGGACCAAGGATCCGTCATCGCGTGGTCGGAGAATGACTCACCGGGGTTGATCGTGCGGCTGGAATTTCCACTGGTCGGACTCACCGCCAGGAGATAACCGTTGACCTCGCTCGAATAGGGCCGCTCCACGGTGGCTGTCGTCCACTGCGCGCTGCCCTGCGTCAAGAAGGCTCCGACGTCTGCCACGCTCGGGAGAGCGCGATCCGACGCCGGGAAACGGTCGAGCTCCCACCCGGTCCCGAAGGTGCCCACGACCTCGCCCGCGGTGTTGTAGGCGATGGTTTCCTTCTCGCCGGCGACGAGGACGCCGTCGCTCGCCAGCGTGACCCTGGAGACGGGCGCACCGCTCGCGGAGGGTGCCTCTCCGAGAGTCGTCAGCTCCCCCGTGGCCGGGTTGACGAGCTGCGGGGCATTGTGCGCATCGTCGACGGGGACGACCACGGCGGAACCAGCGCCGCTGCCGATGACGGCGCTCGCGGGAGCCGTCAGCCCCGAGTGGGCCAGGCCCGCGCGGCGCTGGGGCGAGGTCGTCGTTGACCACAGCCTCGTCCATGCGCCCGAGTCGCGGGACCACCCCGAGCACGAGCTGAAGGTGTCGCAGGTGACGAGGACGCCGCCTGCCACCCCCATCGGCAGGTCGGAACCCCAGGGTGCCTGCGTCTGGGCGCCGGTCGAGCGGTCGACGATGATGTCACTGAGCAGAATCTCGTCCTGGGTCGAGACGGAGGACGGGAACGCCTCGGCGCGAATCCGGGACAGTTGGGGTCCGGTCGTGGTCCACTGGGCGACCGGCTCGCTGCCCGACACGTCGTAGGCGGACACTGTGGCGACGGCCTGGCTCCCGCTGCCGTAGGTGAGCACGTACAGGGTCTGACCCACGGTGATCAGCTGCGCAGGCAGGAGAGAGTCGCTGGTGGGCAGGATCCACGCTGTCGAGACGCCCGAGGCCCACGCGCTCGACAGCTCGTTCGTGTTGGTGGCGCTCCCCCGGTAGCCGGTCACGTCCGGATTCGTTTCCTGCTCCGAGCCGGTGATGTGCGGAGGCGGGGTCGCCGCCGGGCCGGGGAGCTGGTGGGCGCTCGTGCTCAGCGAGGGAGCGAGGAAGGCACCGAGGCTCGCGACAAGCGCGACGCCCGTCAGGAAGAAGCGCCCGTGCCGCGTGGGCGTAGTTCTCGTGGAAGTCCCGTTGAAGGGGGCGTTGGTACTCATGGGAGTGTCATTTCTGTCGTCGCTCGTGCGGGCGTTCGTGGGCAGGCGCGCGTGGGTTGAAACATCACGAGGCCTTGGGAGTGAAAGCCACGATGCCGTCGATCGTGACGCCAATGGCCAGGTCGTCGAAGGCCCACGAGAGGTCCTCGGCGTCGTGGAACTCCGCCGACCCATGTCCCATCCCGCTCGCCGTGTTGAAGAAGAACCGGTTGCCCGTGGTATTAACTTCGACGGACTCGACGTACACGACCGACATGTCGGCGCTGGCGCGAACCTCTTCGGGCCAAAAGTTGCTGGAGTGGTACTGATCGTTGTTGGCGGGATCAAGGTCGAATGCTGGGCTTCCGTCGCTCGGGGTCACCGTGAGGGCGAAGGCCCCCGCCTGGGCAGTGACCACCGCATTCGACCACGTGGGCAGTCCTCCGACCAGGAAATCGGTGAGTTCCGATGTGGAGGGCACGCGTCCATCGCGCGTCGGTTTTCTCAGCGATTTCTCATAGGAATGAGTGCCCGTGATGAAGCCGTCGGCGTCGTAGCTAACGAACACGTCGTCGTTGAACGCCACGAGCCCATCGCTGGCGATGGCGAAAGACACCACGTTGTTGTCCCTATCCCTGAAGGGGCTCGCAGAGGCGGCGTCCGTGACCCGCCCCGTTCGCGGATCGAGGAGCTGCGCCAGGTGCGTCGGCGAGTCCACCCGCAGGACGACCGACTGGTGTTCTCCGGCACCGATCACGGGAGTGTTGGGGTACGTGAGCATGGCCGAGGTGGACAGGCCACTCCGTTGGCGGGCTGTGGTTGTCTCCCACTGGCGCACCCACGAGGAGGACTCCTGCGTCCAGCCCGAGCACGCCTGTTTGCGGTCGCACGCCACGACGACGCCGTCAACCGCCGCGAGCGCCTCCGACCCCTCCCACGGAGCCAGGGACTGGGCGCCCGTCGCCTTGTCGATGACGATGGAGCCGACGATGAACTGATCGGCCAGCGAGACGAAAGTCGGACGCCCGAAGGACTCGGGAAGAGGGCCTGTCGTGTGCCACAGCTCGCGCGGTTGCGCGGATGCGATGTCGAAGGCCGCGACTGTGGCCCGGTGGGTGGCATTGTCGGGGTCCTCGAAGAGGGCGTACAGGGTGGTGCCCTCAACGGTTGTGATTGCGCGCGGGCCGTACTGTGTGGAGGGGAAGGGGATTCTCCACGCCGTTTCGACGCCCGAGGCCCAGGCGGGAGAGATCGCTCCCGTGCTCGTCGCGGACCCTGAGTAGCCGACGGTAGAGGTGGAGGTGAATGAATGGTGAGGGTCCTGACCCCCCAGGATCTGTGTGAGCTGACGGATGCCGAGGACGGCGACGATGACGACGACGATGCACAGGAGAACCGCGAGAAGGACTGGCCTCCCGCGTCTCCTCGAGCGGGGCCGCGCACTGGCGGGTTGGGGGATTGGGGGCGTCCCGCTCGGCATCACCCACTGTTCGGCGCGCGGTGGAGTGTTCGTGCCCGGATGATCGTCATTGCTCATGTTCATTTTCTACCACATGTCAATGGCGGTGCGGTAACCGGATGTCGGCCTCAGGAGGATGCCGGGACGAATGCCGTGAGTCCGCTGTCGGTCAAACCGATGATCATGTCGTCGTAGACCCACGTCAGTTGGTCGGCCGCATTCATCTCGCTTGACGTATAGGTGAGCCCGTGATCGATGTCGATGAAATATTTGCTCGTGTCCTCGCGATCAAAAGCGTCAATGTAGAGAGCTGATCCGTCGGCGCTGACGCGCAGCTGGCGTGGTTTCATCACGCAGTACTCGGTCGCGTATCGGCGAAGCTCCTCCGGGAGGTGGGTCTTACGCGTCGATCCGCCAGCGGAGAGAGTGGCCACAAGCTTGCAGTCGTTGTCGCGCTCCAGTTTGACCGTACCGCTCGACCATTTCGCTTGCCCCTCAGTCATGTAGTTTTTGAGTCCTGAGATGCTCGGGTACGTCCCGTCATCACTGACCACCGGCAGAAGAAGCATGCGCGGCGCGCTGAACGTGGATTGCAAGGTTCCGTCACTGTCGAAGAGAGAGCCATGCGACTTGACGTTGTCGAAGACGAGGTAACCGTCGGACGCGACTTCGACGCTCGGGGACTTACTGTCTTCGTCTGAGCCGCTCAGGGTGGTCAGCTCGCCCGTATGGATGTGAATGATCTGGGGACGTTGCGAAAAGCGCGTCGGGAGCAGAACGGAGGTGTGTTCCCCGCTGCCGGAGAGCGTGAACTGAGAGGGCACGTAATCCAAGAAATGTTGCTCCAACCCGCTTTCACTCAGCTGCCCTGTTGGTGTTGTCCACAGGGTCGTCCATTCGCCGGATGCCCTCGTCCACCCGTTGCAGGTGGACGGTGGCGTACAGGTCACGAGGATGCCGTCGGCATATGCGAGGGGAAAAGCCGTGCCCCAGGGGGCTTGGGTCTGCTCACCAGTCGTCTTGTCGATGATGACGTCGCGGAAGAAAACGCTGTCGTCGCTCGAGACGAACGCGGGCGTGTAGGGGCTGGATACGTCACTCGCTGAGGGGCCGGTCGAAGACCATAGGAGGGCGGGTTGTTCCCCTGACACATCGTAGGCAGTGACGGTGACGGCTTGGCTGGCGTCGCCTTCGGGAGAGCCTGGACCGACGAGGTAGACGGTCGAACCGTCGACGTGCACCTGGGGCGGGAGCGCGGAGTGCTGCTCCGGAATGGGCAGCGTCCATGCGGTGGCCACGCCCGAGGCCCACTGAGGCGACAGCGAGTGCGTGTTCGTGGCGCTCCCGCGGTATCCGGGTGCGCGGGCGGGCAGGTTCGCCGCATGTTCGCGCGCGTCCGTGCTCGTCGCAGCGGTGGCGTCCGCCGACGGCTTCGACGAAGGCGTCGATGAGGACCCGAACAGGCCGGGAACGAAGAGAACGATCCCGAAGTTGAGCGCGGCAATGCAGCCGAGCACGATCATAACGACGGACGGCTTGCGCTTGACAGCTGCCGTGTCCACCCGCGTTCCGGAGGACGCCGAGCTGGGGGTGTGGAACTCCGTCGTCGCCTGGTCGCCTCCGGGATTCGCCTGCGACGAGGCCGTGGCGACGATCGGGGAAGCGGTGTCCTTCGAGGTGGGCGCAGTCTCCTCTGAGGAGAGCCCATCCGGCATAAGAGCGGATGCGGGCAGGGGAGTGTCGGCCTCGTCGGTGAGCGGCGATGGGGTCGCGGCGAGGAGATCATCCAAGTCCGGCAGTGGCGCCAAGTCCGGCAGCGGCGCGAGGTCGGGCAGCGGCGTGAACCCGGGCAATTCCCCGAACTCCGGGAAGTCGGGGACGTTGACCTGCGGATCCGCGTTCGGCGTATCGGAGGGGCGAGTGCGCGCCTCGTCGTCGGGACCGCGGCGCAGGTCATCGTTGCTCATGAGACGTTTCTACCATGCAACGCCGACCGGCGAGCGCTCGCGGGCTAGCCCTCGGCGCGCACCATGAGGGCGCTCGCGAGCGCGGCCACGCCCTCGCCTCGTCCCGTGAAACCCAGGCGATCCGAGGTCGTCGCCGACACGGTGACCGTGCCGCCCGCGATCTCGCTCATGACGGCGCAGGCCTCGGGCAGGCGAGCCGCCATGC
>ERZ773234.478-NODE-478-length-12469-cov-4.585790_pt1 | contig 12469 bp, 10 predicted proteins | sample MGYA00580523_ERZ773234 | MGnify/ENA primary metagenome ERZ773234 (study PRJEB29015, sample SAMEA2738167) | human oral metagenome | biome: human oral; feature: human-associated habitat; material: saliva | place: China | collected 2262 ...
TCCCTGCTATTGCCAACAAGAGCATCGTAGAGATTCCATACTCAGAGTACATCGACTACTCGCCACGTGCATTTGATTCTGCCGAGAAGATCCTTGAGGTTCTGTATCCTCAGAAATAGACGTATTAAACATACGCACCATTTGAGCATACGTACTGCAGAGACCAAGTAGGAACTTTGTTTCCTACTTGGTCTTTTTTAAGCAAACGTCCTTTGAGAGCTGATTATAAATCGTTCACCTAAAAATATATAGAAATTAGTAACTGCAGGTCGATAGTCAGTAAGATTGTGGAGCATCATTAAAATTCAGGTTTAGGAGGGTCTTTATGGGATGTTCTGTAACACAACGTGTTGGTCAAGTAAAGCAGCCCAGAGGAGGATATCTTAACCTTAAAGATTTTGATGAACTAATTCTTGGACCCGGCATCGAAGAATTAAATAAAGAAGAAAATATCGAACCTAATCTTGTGGGTACTGCTGTGGAATACCTTACACATTTCATGACAGGAGCTTCTCCTGACAATGCTTTTCGTATTTCGATAATGGGAGCTCGTCTAATTGATAAAGAAATGGAAGCAGAGGCACTTCTTAAAAAAATTAAGGGATTAGATGATAATTCCATTGCTAGTGCATTGAAATTAACAGGATTTGATTCTTGTTTTAGAGCAGGACTACCTACTTATAAGCCTGTAGAGCTAATAGAACCCGACAACGCCACAATTGAAAATGTAAGAATAATGGTAAATAGGTCTCTTCACTTTTTTGATGTTTATGGGCCAAAGGTTTTGGATGGTTTTACATTTATGGGAGGTTATACCGAAACTGTTAATTCAGGTGACGGTGATTTTATAACGAAAGATACTATTTGGGATTTTAAGGTATTAAAAGGCAAAATAAAGCCAAAGTATACACTTCAGTTGCTTATGTATTGGAGAATGGGTTTACAGTCAATACACCTTGAATTTAATAATCTTAAGTATCTGGGATTTTACAATCCAAGGTTAAATAAGGTTTATCGGATTGAAGTTGATAAAATATCAGAAGAAATAATTGATGAAGTTGAGCGTGAAGTTATAGGTTATTAGTAAATTTGAAATAAATAGTTTATTTAATGACGGTTTGAATTTAACTTGATTCTACCTAGAGGTTATTTGACAGTTTTGAAAGTGAGTAAGAGCATGCCCTGCGATAAGAAAGAGCTTCTAGAATTTGTTTCCCGCTGGCAAGGCAGAGGTTATGAAAAGGGAGACACTCAGCAATTTTGGCTACAGCTCTTACGCACTATTGGCTATTCAAAAGTAGATGACGTTCTCTTTGAATTTCATGTCTCATCTGGTGGATTTATTGATGTGTGGATTCCCGATGCTGGCGTCTTAATTGAGCAAAAGGCTCTTGGAATTGATCTTGATAAAGAAGAAGTCCGCCAAGGAAAACCAAAGACACCTTTGACTCAAGCACTTGATTATGTTGACGAGCTCCCTAGATTAGAGCAGCCTCGCTTTGTCATTACGTGCAATTTCTCTACCTTTAGAGTGTATGATCGAGATGCATACGGAAGGTCACAACTTCCTAATAACGCATTTGAGTTCACTCTTGATGAGCTTGCAAGCCATCCAGAGTATTTAGCTTTTATTAATGACCCTACTAACAGTCGTCTTGAAAAAGAGAAAACCGTATCTATCAAAGCAGGTGAGCTCATTGGAAAGCTCTATGACAAACTGCGTGATGGATACATGAATCCTGATTCAGAAGAGTCGATGCATGCACTAAACGTACTTTGTGTACGCTTGGTATTTTGCCTTTATTGCGAAGATGCAGGACTATTTGGAAAAGATGCCTTTTATAACTATCTGAAGGATGTCCCGGCAAACAGAATTAGAGCAGCACTTAAGAATTTATTCCGTGCATTGGATACCAATTTGCCTGAGAGAGATCCGTATGATCTTGAAGTAAAGGCATTTCCTTATGTAAACGGTGGACTTTTCAGAGATGAATCTGAAGTTCCTAATTTTACAGATGAAACAAAAAGCTTCTTGTTGGATGAGGTTTCTTCCCACATTGATTGGTCACAGATTAGCCCTACTATTTTTGGTGGCATTTTTGAGTCAACTCTAAATCCAGAGACCAGACGTTCTGGTGGCATGCACTATACCTCACCAGAAAACATTCATAAGGTAATCGATCCGCTTTTCCTAGATGACCTTAAAGAAGAGCTTAAGTCTATTTGTACGGAAGAGGGGACAACTCCTCGTAAACGTGAAAATGCTCTTAGGCGTTTTCATGAGAAGATTTGTTCACTTACTTTCTTTGACCCTGCTTGCGGTTCAGGTAATTTCCTTACTGAGACCTATACATGCCTTCGTAAGTTGGAAGATACGGTTCTTAATGAGCTTAGAAAAGGACAGACTGGCTTTATCCTTGGAGATGAGGAAGAGACAGGAAAACGCGTCTCTTTGAATCAGTTCTATGGCATTGAGATTAATGATTTTGCCGTAACGGTTGCTGAGACTGCTCTTTGGATTAGCCGTCTTAAAGCAAACGGGGAAACATCAATGTTTTACGACGCTGGGGGAGATGATTTCCCCTTAAGTGAAAAGGCGCACATTGTTGAAGGCAATGCTCTTCGTATTGACTGGAATAGTGTATTACCAGCAGCTGAATGCAACTACATTATGGGTAATCCGCCATTTGTAGGAATGAAGTTTTTAACTGCATCAAACAAGTCTGACATGGATGCTGTCATCCCGTTTAAGAAGAATAAGCAGCTTGATTATGTAAGCTGCTGGTATTTTAAATCGTCGAATTACATGAGGAATAATCAGTCAATTGAAGCTGCTTTCGTTTCTACTAATTCGATTTGCCAGGGTCTGCAAGCCTCTTTGATTTGGGGGTATTTGCTTGATAAGGCAAAGATGCATATCAATTTCGGTCAGCAGACCTTCAATTGGACAAGTGAGGCACAAGACAAGGCGCATGTTCATGTGGTCATTGTTGGGTTCTCTTATACTGAGAAAGCGGTAAAGCGATTGGTGCGAGAGGACGGCTCTTTGGATGAATGTGCATCCATAAATCAATATTTGCAGTCAAATACAAGTGTTGTTGTCGAGAAAGCTCGTGAGCCTTTGTGTGATGTTCAGGAGATAAAGAAAGGCGCTCAGCTCATTGACGGAGGAGGTTTTGTTTTACCGTCGCAGGAAGAAAGGGATATGTTTTTGGCGAACGAGCCTAATGCGGAGCCTTATGTTTATCAATATTGGAACGCTCGTGATTTGTTGAATGGAGCTGAACCAAAATACTGCTTGTATCTGGAGAAGTGCTCAATCGAAAAGATTGAGCAAATGCCTTTTGTTCTCGAGAGGGTTCATCGCGTACGTGACTATCGGGCGAACAGCGATAAGCCAACGACGAATGTATTGAAGGACACCCCGACCAAGTTTTTCCAATCGCAAGTTCCTACTGGAAAAAGCGTAGTCATACCTGTTGTCTCATCCAGCAGACGTCGTTATATCCCGATGTGCTTCATGCCAGCCAAGTGCGTTTATACGAATGCGTGCTTCTTTGTTGACAATGCTACCATCTACACTTTTGCGGTATTGATGAGTCGCATGCACAACCTATGGGTTTCGGAAACCGCTGGCCGCATGAAGAGCGATTACCGTTATTCAAAAGATATGGTCTACAACAACTTCATCTGGCCCGACCCCACGTCCGAGCAGCGTGAGACTATCGAAGCCTGTGCGCAAGACGTGCTGGATGTCCGCGAGAATCATCCCGGTGATTCGCTCGCAATCCTTTATGACCCGCAACTGATGCCAGCGGACCTACTGGCCGCTCACAAGGCGCTCGACGCTGCAGTTGAAGCTGCATATGGAGTTGACTTTAATGGTGATGAAGAAAAGATAGTTGCGCATCTTTTTAAGTTATATGCTGAGAAGACGAAAGAATAGCAATTAGATTCGCACCTAAGCTTAGCGTTTAATTAGATAAATGATATTTTGAAACAACTCTAGCGTTTACCGCTAGAGTTGTTCTTTTAACCGAATAATGAACTTTTCTGCACAATAAAGTGCAACTTTGATGTTTTACTACCCTTATAAAAATCTTTACGCTTAAGACAATTAATGTTGGGGGAGGCGGAAAGGTGCGTACTAGCAGGTTATTAAATCAGCTTAGTAGGACATCAGAGGCTATTTCTGTCTCACAGCTCGCTCATGAATTTAATGTCTCAGAGCGCACTGTTCAATCAGACTTATCAGATTTACGTTCTACCCAACATGATCATGGTTTTCAGATTGTGTCTGAACGAGGCAAAGGAATACGTCTATTAGTAAAAGATTCAGATTTATTTACTTCCTTTTTAGAATTTTTATCTCATTCAGAGTTTATAGAGCCATCTGAACGATCAAAAACTATTCTTCAAGCTCTGGTCCTTTCAGGAGGATTTGTAAGTGCAGAAGATCTTGCAGTCAATTTTGATTTGAGTGTTCCGGTAGTGAATATGGCTCTTCAAGAAGCATCTCGAATAGGCTCAAATTTTGGAATCGACATTCAACGTACTCGCCATCATGGTACACGTGCAGTCGGAAAACCGGATGACATTCGTTTCTTTTTAGCTAGATCTCTTTTGGCAGGATCGCCTCTAATAGTTTCCGCAATTAGAGAATCCATTGATAAAGAAGAAAAAATATCGACCATTCTTCTCTCATGCCTTTCTAAGATTGGAAGAAATCTTAGATATGAAGACTTTTGTGCTCTTTGTGCCTTTGTAACTATTTGCGCAGCTAATATTGTGAGAGATACAAACGAGGAGCGAGAGGTAAGTCTTACTCCAATTAAATTCCTTGATTTAGCAGAATTAATTTCTGAGGAGATCTATAAGAAACTTGGTTTAAAGCTTACCAAGGTAGATGTTTTATGCATTGCAAAAGCGTTAGGACAGCTTCCGAGTCTAGAAGATGTTCCTACTACAGCTATCTCAGAAGTAAGTTCGGTTATTATTTCATTTCTCACAGGTATTGATGAGGAGTATCAAACGTCTTTTTTAGAGGATAAGACGTTCGTAGAAATGTTAGAAGCCCATATAGCCCTTCTTGTGAAAAGATTACTTGCTGGGAAAACAGTTACTATTTCATTTGCTGAAAAAAGTGAATTAGGAAATTCGCTCAGCATGGATTTTGCTGTTCAGTTATGTGAAAAAATTTATAGTAATTTTGGTGTAGAGCCAACACAAGACGAAGTATTTTTGATTGCAATGCATTTTATTGCTCATGAGGAAAGAACACGTCAGAATCGTCTTTTTAGCATTGCTCATATCGTTGTTGTTTGTGCAACTGGCGGAGGATCTGCCACACTTGTGAAAATGCAGCTTAGCGGTATATTCCCAAATGCCCAAATTGATACAGTGTCTTATTTGGACCAAAGAGTGCTTGTAGAATTGAATCCAGATTTAATAATATCCATGGTCCCATTGCTAGAAAAGCCTTGTGCTCCAACAATCTATATAAATGAGATTTTAAGTTCCTCTGATCTTTCTGCTATTAGTAATGCTGTTCGACATAGTAATTATGATGTAAACCAAGATTGTGGAACAAAACACACTTTATCTTCTCTGATAGAACCCGAGCTTTTTGCTGTTTCTGATCAAAATACGTATCAAGATATAGTCTATGAAGCGTGTATTGATTGTGTACGCCTTGGATATGCAGATGAAGCGTTCGTCAATTCTGTCAAAGTGCGGGAGAAATTTTCTAATACGATTTTTTTGAATGGTATTTGTGCGCCCCATCCTGTAGAGCCTCACGGAATACGGGATGCAATAGCGATTCGTATTAACAGGAATAAAAAGGAAAAAGAGGTTAGAGTTATTTTTCTTATATGTCTAACCAAACAATCCATTGAGGCTTATAAAGCTATTAGTACTTCTTTATTTTCAATAATGAATAACCAAGAAGAAATTTCACTGCTTGAGTCTTGTATAAGTGCTGAAGAATTTATAAATCAGATAAAAAAGATGGAGGTCAGTAAAGATGGATGTTGATCTTCTTGTAAAGCTAAGTAACTCTGATGCGTTGGCCGGTAATGAGGATGAAGTCCGTGAATTGATACAAGCCGAGTGCACTAAGTATTTAAGTGAAACTTTCAGAGACGGACTTGGTAGCCTTATTTTTCATAAGCCAGGTCCAAGCGGATCTCCAAAAATTATGTTTATGGCTCATATGGATGAAGTTGGCTTTATTGTCAGATCTATTTCCGATGATGGCTTGTTATATGTAATGCCAATCGGAAATGTTGTAAATACGAGCAAGGATATGCAGCTTGTTCGCATTCATACCTCCCAAGGAAAAGTTCGTGGCGTACTTAATTCAATTAGGGATAAATCTAATCAGGTCTTGGAAAGTTACGTGGATATTGGATGTTCTAGTGAGAACGATGTTCGAGTATTAGGCGTGAGTGAAGGAGATTTTGTTTACTTTTCTACAGATGCATTGGTTCATGAAAACGGAATAGTTTCTGGAAAAGCCATGGATGACCGAGCCGGTTGTTTTGTTCTCATACAGGCAGTTAAGGAACTTTTTGATTCTTACCCTTGTGACATTTACTTTGCTTTTACAAGTAGTGAAGAGGTAGGGGCACGGGGAGGAAAAACTGTAACAGAGCTCGTTCAACCAGATTTATTAGTTGCAATTGATACAGCAAATTATTCTGGACTTGGTAGCGGGTTTAAAAACCATCGAATCTTAGGCGCTGGTCCAATGTTGGTTTATTACGATAAAACATTAGCTCCGAAACGCCGTCTTTTGTCTTACATACAAAAACTTTTAGAAGATGTAAATATTCCTTACCAGAAAGATATTTTTGCTGGTGGCGGTACTGATGCTGGAACAGGTCATTTAGTTAACGCAGGAAGATTGGCAATGGTACTTGGTATTCCCCTTAGATATTGTCATGGAAGTTGCTCTTTTGTGCAGTTAAAAGATTTAAAAACTGCTGCTCACGTCATTCAGCTAATTTGCAGCAATTTTACAGAGGAAGTATTAAGAGATCTTACAAATTAATGGGAATTTGAAGAAAGAGGGAAGTGCTTAAGTATGAACGAAAGCGAAATCAAAATCCTCACGATGATTTCTTCAGCAGGGGAGAGTAGATCAAAGGCAATTGAAGCATTGAGAAAAGTAAAGGAGGGGGATTACCAAGGAGCTCATAGCTTGCTTGAGCAAGCAAAACAGATTGACTTGGCTGCCCACAAGGCTCAAACAGAACTTATATCAGCCGAGCTCAATACTCCAGAAGCTGATCGTCCTGCAATGACGCTTTTAATGGCTCATGCGCAAGATCACTATATGGCTGCTCAACTCGCTAGAGATCTGATTGAAGAACTTGTTGATGTTTTTGAGATTCAGAACCGCAAATAACAGTGTGTATTCGTTAAGAATGCCAAAAAAAGAAAGGGAGGAAGAAATGAAGATTGTGCTCTGCTGTGCCGGTGGTTTATCAACTACGATGCTTATGGATGCCATGAAAGCTGGAGTAAAAGCAAGTCCAAAGCTTAATGAATCTGACTTCCAGTTTATCGCGATTCCAGTTGATATTTTAGACTCGGAGGTTAGTGATGCAGATGCAGTTGTTCTTGGACCTCAAATTGCTCACAAATTTGAGAGTGTAAAGAATGCATTGGGTGACAAAAACATTCCAGTAATTGTTGTTGATACAGCTACGTATGGTCAAATGGACGGCGTATCAGTACTCAAAAAAGTGTTAGTTGAACAAAAGAAAATCGAACTTGCCTCTGAGAGGGGGTAATTATTATGAATGAGAATACTCATGGATTTACAGCGGTAATTGACCGCTATTTAACTCCTGTAGCAAATTGGATGGATAAGGAAATTCATTTAAGCGCAATTAAAAAAGCTATGGTTGGCTTAACGCCTCTACTAATCATTGGTAGCTTCTGTTTGATTCCAGGTGCAATTCCAAACATGATTGGTGAGGAAAATCCTCTTTCTCAATGGATTGTTGCAAATGCCTCTGCAATTGAGCTTGCAAACACTGTTGGAATGGGAATGATGGCGCTTTATGCTTCGGTTCTTATTGGGTATCACCTATCGAAGTCGCATGAACTTGACGCACCTGGCTGCATGAGTATGGCGTTAATTGCATTTTTGATGCTTGCTGTCGATTTTTCAAAAGACGGTACTTTGGTAACAAAGTACTTAGGCGCTAAGGGCTTATTTGCATCTATGTTTGGAGCTATTGTTGCAGTCGAATTGTTCCGCTGGTGTAAAAAGCGCAACTTCACCATTAAAATGCCAGAGTCTGTGCCAGACTTTGTTTCTCGTTCCTTTGAAATGATTCCAATTTCTATCATCATTATTGGTGTATTTTTAGCAATACGTTTGGTGTGCACAAACGTTTTTGGAGTAATGCCTCCTCTGATTTTTACAAATCTATTTGCACCTTTAGTTGGTTCGATGGACAATCCATTGGCATACACTTTCTTAAAGATGCTCCATTGTTTGCTGTTCTTCTTTGGTATCCATCCGTCTGTTCTCAGCCCAATTACAAGTCCAATTTCTACTCAATTCCTGGCGGAAAATATTGCAAATTATCAAGCGGGACTTCCGCTTACGCACTTCTTCTGTCCTGGTCCTGAGTCTGCGTTTGGTAATTTCACTGGTACTGGAGTTACTTTTGGTCTTGTTCTTTGGTGCATGCTCTCTAAGTCTGATGCACTTAAGAAAATCGGACGAGTGGCGTTTATTCCAGCTTTGTTTGGAATCAACGAGCCAATTTTGTTTGGCGCTCCAATTGTTCTCAATCCGTTCTACTTTATTCCATATGTCGTTGGTGGAGGAATTATTGGATCGCTCGGCGGCTGGGCTCAATGGCTTGGCTTAATGGGTAAATCGTTCTTTACACCACCTTATGTCGGAGTCTTCCTTGAAGGATTCTTGACAAACTTTGACTGGAGATCGATTGTAGTCAACGCAGTTCAGATGATACTGTCTATTGCTCTTTGGTATCCGTTCTTCAAAGCTTATGAGCAGAGATTTATTGAGAAAGAACAAGAGAATTCAAGTAGCATTTTGTCTGAAGAGGATGAGGCGCTTCTTGAAGAAATGGATCTTGGAATTTAGTTAATGTGCTTTGATGAGACTAACTCTTCAATAGAGTTAGTCTCATCTTTTTTCAGTTAAAAATAGTTTAAGAAGAGGAGTATATATGAATAATAATATTAATTTACTTCAAGATCTTCTAAATGATATGGCAGTTGATGCTCTTCTTCTTAAAAGCAAGACGATAAAGAACTGGCTCGGTGTGCTAAATGGTAGTGGATGTTCAATCATCTTAAGCCGCAAATACCAAGGTCTTTTAGTCGATCATAGATATTTTGCAGAAGCAAAAGAGAAAGAGCATGAATTAAAGATTGAATTGTTAGCAAGCCAATCTGAAGAGGCTTTTTATGTGAAGCTTTACGAGTTATCAGAAAAGAACAATTGGAAATGCCTGGGAGTTGAATCTGAATCAACCTTAGCAAGTACGTATTTGAAATTATCAAAGCAATTTAAAAATGTTGTTCTTCTTGATAAAGAACTGACGATACTGCGTGCGATTAAAACATCGGAAGAGATTAAAAAAATCAGAAAAGCAATAAATGTAACGGATGAGATCTTTAAGGAAGTATCTTCTCAAATTAAAGAAGGAATGACAGAGTATGAAATTAGTGCCTTAGTTCAATATAAATCTATTTGTAGAGGTGCACAAAAAATGTCTTTCGACACTATTTGTGGCATTGGTGAGCGTACTGCATATCCTCATTGTAGGCCTACATCGCGCGCTTTAAAACGTGGTGAGCATGTGATGATTGATTTTGGAATTCAGATTGACAATTACCAGTCAGATATGACCAGGATTTGTTTTTTAGGGGAGCCTAACACAAAGATACTAGAGATTTATAACATTGTTCAAAGCGCCCAGAACGCGGGTATTTCGTCTATTAAAGCTGGAGTTGATTCTGAAGAAGTTGATAGATGCGCACGTTCTGTCATTTTGAGGGCTGGGTACGGAGAGTATTTTGGACATGGTCTTGGCCATGGAATTGGAATAGATAATTCAACCGAACTGCCTTTATTGAGGCCTGGTAAACATTTTATTCTTAAAGAGGGCATGGTTATGTCATGTGAGCCAGGTATATATATTCCTGGTGTTGGTGGAGTTCGAATTGAAAATGACGTTGCTGTAATTAATGGAGTTGGCGTATCTCTTAATAAAACAACAACTGATCCAATAATCTTAGGAGTTTAAATGGGATACGATTTCGATAAAATTCAAAATCGCTATGGAACATATTGTACTCAGTGGGATTTTATTCAGGATAGATTTGGCAAATCCGGTATTTTGCCTTTTTCAATTTCTGATACTGATTTTTTGCCTCCTGAAGAAGTTTTAAATGTAGTTACTGAAGTTGCAGCTCGAGGACAATTTGGCTATACCCGATGGAATCATCATGATTTTAAGGGCTCAATTGCAACATGGTTTGAGAGAAGGTATAACGCCAGTGTAGAGGAGGATTGGATTTTATACAGTCCTTCTGTGATGTATTCGGTCTCTCTGTTAATTCGATTAGTAACAAATCCAGGCGATGGAGTTTTATGTTTCGACCCTATGTATGATTCTTTTCCTGGAGTAGTAGAAGGGAACGATCGAATACTTGTAAGAAGTATTCTTTTACCGAATTTAGAGTACACCTCTGTAGATTGTTTACATAAAACTTTTGAGATTGATTTTGAGCAACTTGACAAGTTAGCAGCTTCTTGTAAGGCAATGCTACTATGCTCTCCACATAATCCCACCGGACGTATGTGGACGGAGGAAGAGCTAAATAGGATTATCGATATTTGTCGAAGCCATGGTCTCTGGATTATTTCAGATGAAATTCATGCTGATATTAGTTTGTGTGGCAGAAGAAATATCAGCGTAATCTCTAAGTTAAAAGAATATGAAAGAGTGGTTGTTGCAACATCCCCCACAAAAACTTTCAATACACCTGGTCTTATTGGGTCATATGTGGTCGTTCCGTCTAGTAAAGTTCGTGAAGCATTCTTAAATAAAACTAGGCATGTTGATTTTCTTAATTCATGTAGTACTTTGGGACTATATGCAACGATGGCTGCGTATAACGAATGCGAAGTTTATGTTGATGATCTGTGTTCATACATACTTGGCAATATGCAGGTAATAAAGAGCTTCCTTTCAGATCGCTATCCGAATATAAAATTTGAAATTCCAGAAGCAACTTATTTAGCCTGGATTGATGTGAGTTCTTTGGGAGTATCTTCAAAACGATTACAAGACGCATTGGTTAATATTGGAAATGTTGGGATTATGCCTGGGGAGACATACGGTAATTCAGGAGCAGGATATTTACGTATGTGTGTTGGATGCCCTAGAGAAAAGTTAAACGATGGATTACGCCGTTTTGCAAAAGGTATTGATAGTCTAAGTTTATAGGGGATTGTGATGGGGGATAAAGTGGCTCATAAAAATACAACAAAGTTTTCGAGCTTAAAATCAAAACGTAAGTTAACTATGATGTGGAAATTTCCTATGCGTAGATTTTATGCATATGCTGTCGACTGGGTGCTTTCAGGTCTACTTATTGGTTTTCCAGAGGTTCTAATTTTTGCCTTAGTAACTCATAGCTCTGATATGTTCAGTGATCTGTATGTTTTTAGTGCGCTTGGATATTCAAATATGTTTGCTTACATTTGCTGCATACTGTCCTTGATGATTTTTATCGTTTATTACATAGTAATCCCTTGGAAAATTTGGCCTGGCCAAACACCAGGCAAAAAGTTATTTAAATTGCAATGTGAGACTAGTTTAGGAAATAAAGTAGAACTAAAGCAGCTAGTTATTAGGGCAATACCTGGCCTTCTTCTGATTGAAGGTGTTTCGACTATTACGACGAGATATATTATTCAGGCACTTACGCTGGTGTCTGGATTTTATATTGAAAGCTATGTTTTCATAGTAATGTACCTATTAACTATGTTTTCAGCGGTAATGGTTGTAATTACAAAAAAACACCTTGCAATTCATGATTATTTAGCTGGGACAAGAGTTGTGGAAATTGAAGATTTTGACTAGGCAAATTTTCGTTAATTGAAATAGCATGAGAGAGTTTATAACTCAAGTAGAAGACTAAGAGCTTTTTGAGTTTTATTACACGGTGATATTGAGATACGGTACCGTATGAATATTCAAGTTTAAAGAGATTCCTAAATAGATAGAAGAGTCCTTATGAACTATGTCCAAAAAATTCCCGTTGCTATTTGCGGTGTTGCATTAGGTTTTGCAGCACTTGGAAATCTTTTTAAGACTTCTTTCGAAGGCCTTTATCTTGCCTGCGGCATACTCTCTATTGCTCTTTTAGCTCTCTATACCCTCAAATTTATGGTGTCGACAAAAGT
>ERZ773234.480-NODE-480-length-12423-cov-20.641575_pt1 | contig 12423 bp, 7 predicted proteins | sample MGYA00580523_ERZ773234 | MGnify/ENA primary metagenome ERZ773234 (study PRJEB29015, sample SAMEA2738167) | human oral metagenome | biome: human oral; feature: human-associated habitat; material: saliva | place: China | collected 2262 ...
ATTTCCCTTCCTTTTCGGAGGGACTTTCATTGAGGGGCGCTTTGGGCTCATCGTCCAGTCATCAGGTTTGGCATTTCCCTTCCTTTTCGGAGGGACTTTCATTGAGGGTCGGCTGATGCCTTCTTAAGCTTTTCCGCCAGCGCACATTTCCCTTCCTTTTCGGAGGGACTTTCATTGAGGGTCATAGTATTTTCCTCCGATGCAGAGACACTGCAGATTTCCCTTCCTTTTCGGAGGGACTTTCATTGAGGGCTCAAGGTGTATTGTCAGCTAACCACCCCCGCCCCCGATTTCCCTTCCTTTTCGGAGGGACTTTCATTGAGGGCTCAAGGTGTATTGTCAGCTAACCACCCCCGCCCCCGATTTCCCTTCCTTTTCGGAGGGACTTTCATTGAGGGACCAGCGAGCGTAGCGATGGTTGCGGTACCCACCATGATTTCCCTTCCTTTTCGGAGGGACTTTCATTGAGGGCTTATGGGTTATCACCTTGATACTGCTCTCCGCTGGAATTTCCCTTCCTTTTCGGAGGGACTTTCATTGAGGGAAGTAATACCTATAAGTGGGCGCTCAATCGCCGCATTTCCCTTCCTTTTCGGAGGGACTTTCATTGAGGGCTTATGGGTTATCACCTTGATACTGCTCTCCGCTGGAATTTCCCTTCCTTTTCGGAGGGACTTTCATTGAGGGAAGTAATACCTATAAGTGGGCGCTCAATCGCCGCATTTCCCTTCCTTTTCGGAGGGACTTTCATTGAGGGCACGAATAACTCAGATTATTCACCTTGTTTGTATGATGCAAATTTCCCTTCCTTTTCGGAGGGACTTTCATTGAGGGATCAAAGAAGAACCCACCCACAACACCAAACACACCAAATTTCCCTTCCTTTTCGGAGGGACTTTCATTGAGGGCTCTTCGATGATGGAGGAGGAGCGGTCGAGGTAGGTATTTCCCTTCCTTTTCGGAGGGACTTTCATTGAGGGGCGGGGCGGTTCACATGCAGAGTTTGCCGGCGCCGCATTTCCCTTCCTTTTCGGAGGGACTTTCATTGAGGGGGCGGCGAGGGGCGCATCCTAGACACCATCGCTGAATTTCCCTTCCTTTTCGGAGGGACTTTCATTGAGGGCCAGCGGTGGAACGCTTCGCGGGCGCTCATCTTGCCGATTTCCCTTCCTTTTCGGAGGGACTTTCATTGAGGGGGACGGTCTGCAGGGCGGTCTGCAGGAGCAGATTATTTCCCTTCCTTTTCGGAGGGACTTTCATTGAGGGTTAGGAGAGTTGCGGGACAGTGTCGATGCTCTTGATCATTTCCCTTCCTTTTCGGAGGGACTTTCATTGAGGGTTTTGGGTGTATCTTGCCCTGTATCGTGAGGTCACCGATTTCCCTTCCTTTTCGGAGGGACTTTCATTGAGGGCGGCCACGAGGTTGGCCAGCGGGTCAAGGCGGTTATTATTTCCCTTCCTTTTCGGAGGGACTTTCATTGAGGGTCGTAGCGGTGTTCGCACCAATCTGCACTACGGAATTTCCCTTCCTTTTCGGAGGGACTTTCATTGAGGGACGATACCGACGGGGATAAGGGCGGTAACAAAGGCATAATTTCCCTTCCTTTTCGGAGGGACTTTCATTGAGGGACTTGACGTGGCCCCGAATGTCACGCCTTATGATATTTCCCTTCCTTTTCGGAGGGACTTTCATTGAGGGGCACGTGGGATAAGGAAGACGGAACCAAGGGCTATATTTCCCTTCCTTTTCGGAGGGACTTTCATTGAGGGACCAAGCCCGGCGTTTCGGCTAAGTGGTCTATCACCTATTTCCCTTCCTTTTCGGAGGGACTTTCATTGAGGGCTCAAAAAGGCTATGCCGGTAATCCTCGCGCCGGGCGCACATTTCCCTTCCTTTTCGGAGGGACTTTCATTGAGGGCTGATACCCGTACCGCACAGAAGCAGAGGGAGCTGGATTTCCCTTCCTTTTCGGAGGGACTTTCATTGAGGGAATGTCTTCCCGAGGAAGAAGCCCCACGCCGATATTGATTTCCCTTCCTTTTCGGAGGGACTTTCATTGAGGGTTAAAACGGCACCGCGGCGCACCTCACCACGCAGAATTTCCCTTCCTTTTCGGAGGGACTTTCATTGAGGGCTATGCAGAGGAACCGGCGGCGTTCTCGACCTACGAGGATTTCCCTTCCTTTTCGGAGGGACTTTCATTGAGGGTGCCGCTCTCTCAGACCTCTGACACGCTCCACAACATTTCCCTTCCTTTTCGGAGGGACTTTCATTGAGGGTCTAGGCTCCCGGTCCGCGCTTCAGATCCGCCGCAGATTTCCCTTCCTTTTCGGAGGGACTTTCATTGAGGGCGAGTCCGTCGCGGCACTGAATGCTTTGGCTCAGGCATTTCCCTTCCTTTTCGGAGGGACTTTCATTGAGGGCAGCAACGTCGCAAAGCTGGATGGTCACTGAAAGAATTTCCCTTCCTTTTCGGAGGGACTTTCATTGAGGGACTATAAATGTAAGGGAAACAGAGAGGAACCCCTCAAATTTCCCTTCCTTTTCGGAGGGACTTTCATTGAGGGGATGGACTTGCGCCCTAACGAATCCGCAGGCCTCATTTCCCTTCCTTTTCGGAGGGACTTTCATTGAGGGCCACCATACGGGCGTACCGCGCTTCTTGCACTCGCGAATTTCCCTTCCTTTTCGGAGGGACTTTCATTGAGGGCGAATGGAAGCCCACCAAGGAAACGCCCCTAACAATCATTTCCCTTCCTTTTCGGAGGGACTTTCATTGAGGGTCCCTCTTTGCCCTCTCTGCTCAACCCTCCCAGGCTCCAGATTTCCCTTCCTTTTCGGAGGGACTTTCATTGAGGGTTGCCAAGCGTGGCGCGGCGCAGCCGAAGCAATCCGAATTTCCCTTCCTTTTCGGAGGGACTTTCATTGAGGGTTGTTGTTTTCGTCGGTGTTGTATCCGCCGGTGCGATTTCCCTTCCTTTTCGGAGGGACTTTCATTGAGGGTCTCCGGCAAATCATAGCGGCGGTCATCCACCACCAGATTTCCCTTCCTTTTCGGAGGGACTTTCATTGAGGGCCTGAAATGCAATTTACTGTTGCCGGCGCTGGAGCCCATTTCCCTTCCTTTTCGGAGGGACTTTCATTGAGGGGCGGTTGCTGCGGAGCTGTGGCCGATAGGGGCGGTAATTTCCCTTCCTTTTCGGAGGGACTTTCATTGAGGGACGGCTTACAACCCCTGCCGTGCCGCTGAGGTCGCGATTTCCCTTCCTTTTCGGAGGGACTTTCATTGAGGGACTCATACTATGAGCACGAAGACCAAATACAACGAATTTCCCTTCCTTTTCGGAGGGACTTTCATTGAGGGATGGGGATGCCTCGGTCTGCTACCTGGGCGAGGACGTATTTCCCTTCCTTTTTGGAGGGGCTTTCAGTGAGGCCGCTTGGTGAATCGCGTGTCCGTCTGATGCAACCGCATTTCCCTTCTATTTGGGAAGGGCTTTCATTGAGGCGCGGGCCGTAGCGGCCGCGGAAAGACCACCGCCATGAATTTCCCTTCCTCTTGGGAAGGGCTTTCATTGAGGGCAGATATCGGCATCCTTGAGCTGCAGACCGCCGTAATTTCCCTACAGTTTTGTAGGGACTTTCAATAAGACAGATCAATATCCCCTCATGATGACCGCGGGACCGCTTGCTCTGTACCTTGAGATGTAGACTTTCATTGAGGCGTTCAGAAGCCGGAAGCAATCCTATGCGCGGGCTAATTTCCCTTCCTATCTGGGAGGGCTTTCATTGAGGGTTCGTCTTGAACGCCGTTGCCTCGACAGCCAAAGATTTCCCTTCCTTGTTGGAGGGGCTTTCATTGAGGCTTCCGCCAGGTCTCTGTTTTTGACGTCTCTCAGGTCGAGATTTCCCTTCCTTGTGGGAAGGGCTTTCATTGAGGTGCCGCCACTGCGCAGAAGTAATGCCCTGCGCCTGTATTTCCCTTCCTTTTGGAGGGGCTTTCCTTGAGGCCAAGGCAAATAAAGAAAGATTCTCAACTCAGCGATTTCCCTACTCTCCGTAGGGACCTTCATTAAGGGCGGCTTATCCCGGCTTGCGCGGGAAACACCTCAACCTTCCCTACGGTTTTGTGGGGACTTTCCCTAAGACCTCCCTGCTCCGTTCCTGGGCTCGCCACAGCCCAGGAACGGAGCTTTTTCGCTACATAACGAGGTTAAAAAACCAGCTACGATACACATCCACCAGCTATTACCTGCATCATCCATACATCCAAGTAGAAAAACTCAACACGCCGGAATAACGTCATAAACTCGCTGATAAGCCAAAAAATCCGTCGCAGTGCTAACCTCAAAATCAAGCAGGCAGAGTAGACTGCTTAGCATATTCACTCACACAAGGAGACACCAATGTCTACCCCCTACAGCGCAGGCGACGAACTTCCCATCTCGCTCGTCATGCACACCGTGTACTGCCCCCGCCGCGCATGGATTGAATCCAACGGCGAAAAGACCGACACCTCACAGATGCAAGAAGGGCAATCTGCACACAGGCGAGTCGACGACCCCAAAACATCCCGCGGCACACAACTACGTGCAGTCACCATCTCATCAGCACGTCTCGGACTCACCGGACGGTGCGACGCCGTCGAACCCCAAGAGGACGGTTCTACCCGCATCATCGAATACAAAGCGACACCGGTACGCCGCAACGCATCCGTCACACCGGCCCACAGGGTGCAGCTCGCACTTCAGAAAATCTGTCTCGAAGAAGCCGGCGAAACAGTCAGCGAATGTGCGGTGCACTTCACCAACCACAACAAAACCGTGCCCGTCGATATCTCAGACGAAGACATCCGCACCGCAGAGGAATACGTATACACCACCCGCGCACTCATCGATAGCCCGAAAGCACCGCAACCCCTCGAAGACTCACCCCGCTGTAGCTGGTGCTCCCACATCTCCGTCTGCCTACCCGACGAATCCCGCGGAAAGGAAAACATTACACGCGTCGTCGCCAGCAACCCCGACAGCCAAGTAGCGCACCTCACCACGCAAGGATCAAGGGCGACCGTCCAGCAAGGACGCCTTATCGTGCAGCACCTCGGCGAAACAACCAGCAGCATACCCCTTGAACGCGTGCACAGCCTCGTTGTTCACGGAAACATCGACGTTTCCTCCGCACTTCTACGAGAACTCATGTGGCGTAACTGCACCATCATCTGGTGCTCCAGCACCGGCCGAGTCTACGGCTGGTCGCAACCCGGCACCGGACCGAACGGCCTGGCCCGCGTGCAACAACATGTCCTCTCAGCGCAAGGGCACCTGCCCATAGCGAGCGCCATGATTGCCAGCAAAATCTCAAACCAAGCCACCCTGCTGCGCCGCAACGGCCATGCCGCAGACGTATGCCGCACCATGCGAGACATTCAGAAGCACACGCCGGAGGTCACCTCAATCCCGGAACTGCTCGGCCTCGAAGGTGAAGCCGCCTCGCTCTACTTCGGCAACTTCGCAACCATGCTTAAAGAAGATGTACTCGCCGACCTCGGCTGGACCTGGACCGGGCGGCAGGGGAGAGGCGCCAACGACCCCATCAACATTCTGCTGAACTACGCCTACGGGTTGCTCAGCTCAGAATGTATTCGAGCAATCCTCACCTGCGGGCTTGACCCTCACGCCGGGTTCCTGCACAGCAGCTCACGGAACAAGCCGGCGCTCGCTCTTGACCTCATGGAAGAGTTCCGTGCAGTCATCGCGGATTCTGTGGTGGTGTCTCTTATTAATAGGAAGCAGGTTAAAGCGGCGCACTTCACCACGGTTGGTGGAAGCTACCGGCTCACACCCGAAGGGCGGAAAACCGTTATCGCCGCTTTCGAGAAGCGTATGGCCACGGAGATTACCCACCCCACCTACGGGTACTCGGTGACCTGGCGCCGCGCTATTGAGGTGCAGGCGCGTATGCTCCTGGGCGTAATTAACGGAACTGCCCGCGACTATACGGGGGTGACCGTACGATAATGCGTGACGATGCTCGACGAACACTTATCGCTTACGACGTTCCTGATGACCGGCGGCGCACCAAACTGGCCAAGCTCATTCTTAGTTATGGGGACCGAATTCAGTACAGCGTCTTCATCGTGGATGCGGCCCCCGCCAAGGTGCGACGCATCAAAGACGAGGTTCAGGAACTCATCGATTCGGACGAAGATTCGGTGCTCTTCTGCGACCTGGGGCTACTGGCCCGGCTTGATGAGCCGACCTTCAGCTACATTGGCCGGGTGCGCGAGGTGACCGAATCGGATGCGCTCATTATTTAGTGGCGTGCTGCTCATTCTCTAGCGACGCGCGGCAGGGGAGCGAAGGAATGACGAGTTTGATTGCGGACTGGTAACAGAGGCGGAGATAATGGCCTTTGGAGGCTTTCGCCTGCGGACGCTAAATTTCTCTGCCTTCGGGTGGAGACTTTCATTGAGGTTTGTAGGGCACAGCGCCGTTGTATTCCTCAATGGTGATTTCCCCGCCTTTGGGTGGGGACTTTCATTGAGGCAAAATCAGTGAGCTTGCTGATGATGTGGACGGCGCAGATTTCCCCGCCTTTGGGTGGGGACTTTCATTGAGGTTCGCGGTGCATCAGCTGTGCGGCTACATGCGCCATGATTTCTCCGCTTTCGGGGGGGGGAGAGAGAGAGACTTTCATTAAGGCCCCCCGGGCATCTTCGTCTCATCCGCAATGCATGCATTCCCCCCCCCGGGCGTGGACTTTCATTGAGGGAGGTCGCGCTGTTCATCTTCGCCACGGGCCAAGAATTTCCCCGCTTTGGGTGGGGACTTTCATTGAGGCTGCGAGGTTCAGGTGCCTTTGAGTGGTGCCCCTGAGATTTCCCCGCCTTCGGGCGGGGATCTTCGTTGTGGTTCTAAATGCGAATCGGGAAGTCACATGCGGGTTACGTAGCCTCGTTCTAGAAACCAATCTGGTTTCTAGAACGAGGCTACTCTCCTTAAAGTACGAAGACAGGCTAAATATGCCACCTATTGCGGATTCTTCTTGTTAGCTATCTGGGGTCTGAAATGACCAAATCGGATGCAGACAATCTGTAACGGCACTATGGTGAAGTCATGAGCGAAGAACAGAATCGATTGGCCGTAAGATCGAGATTTGGTTTTCCGGTCTGACTGCGTGACGAAAACACGCGCACCATTCGGAAAACCGATGTAGCTTAAAGCTATACAAGTAAACGTGCACGTCCAACGCATCGAAGCAAACGTGCCCCCAATACATAAGGAGACAACCATGTCCCAGAACATCATCACCCTCGCCGACCTCATCGAGAACGTCAAGCTCGGTGGCGGCTCCGTCATCACCTCCGTTACCGAACTTGAACCCGCCGCAGGTCCCCACGCATCCGTGGCACCCGCCAAGTATGTTGAAGGCAAGGGACAATCAGCTAAGTCCGTTTTTGTGTACGAGACCCGCTACATTGCAGGGAAGCCTGAGAACCAGGACGACCTCAAGAAGGAAGAAACCAAGACTGCCGAGAAGGCCGTCAAGGGCAAGCCTCAGACCGTTGTCCTCATCGACAGCAAGCAGTCCGAACTCAACCGCGCAGAAGCCGCCATCGAACAGGGCCGCCAGTACGGCGACGAAGCAGTCGTCAAGATTCCCCGCGCTGTCGTCACCTACCAGACCGAAAACGGCCCCGTCGAATACACCGACATGGAGCTCTCCCACCGCATCTTCGACGGTCATTTCCGCGCCGGCACCATTGACGGCAAGCTCATCACTGAAAATGACGACTACCGTGCACTGCGCAACTGCACCCCCGCAGACATGAGCGCACTGCTCAACACCGCCCCCGCAGCACTCCTCTTCGGCGCATGGGACTCCACCCGCAAGAGCAACCAGGTCCGCCTGCGCAGCGCCCTCGTCGGTGAAATCATCGGCGTTCTCGCCGATCAGGAGCGTAGTGGCGAAGAGCAGCAGGCACGTCGTAGCGGTGCTCGTGTTGACGCTGTCGCTGCTAGTGTGCAGCTTACCCCCAAGGATATGGAATCCTTGGTCAACGACCAGGAAGCTGAACTGAGCGACAAGAACATCTCCGAACAGCGTAAGAAGATTAAGGACGCAAAATCAGGTGACCGCATTTCCGGTTCTGCTCTCGGTCTGGGTAGTATCCCGCCTTCGGTCGAGGAAATTGGCGGTGTCTCCTGCCGTCGCATTACTCGCTCCTGGGTACTGAGCCTCGCCACCCTGCGTCAGCTGCGCTTCGGCACCGACGAAACCAAGAATGTTGCTGCGCGTGCACTCCTTGCCGCACTCGGCCTCAACGCTATCGCCCGTGCGGAGCGTGAACTGTACATCCGTGCCAACTGCGACCTGATCGAATCCGCCGCACCCGTCGTTACCCTCGACCAGCGTTTCGGTGAGAAGAAGCCCTTCGCGCCCCTGACCGTTGAACACACCGACCAGCTTCTCCTCGAAGCTATTGAGAACGCCAAGAAGGCTGGCGTGGCTGAGTGGAACGGCCAGACTTTCAAGGTCGAAGGCAACCCCACCATCATTAAGAACGCCGCCGCGGAGGACGCTGAATAATATGACGAACCTCGGAATTCTCGCGAGGTTCCCGCTCGGCGTATACCAGGGCCACAAGGCGGACGGAAGCCCCGACACCTTCCCTGACCCTGCCCGCTTGCAGGCCGCGCTCCTCAGCGCGGCCGCGCAGGGACCTCACGCAATTATCGAAAACGGGCAGTTGTCCCCCTCAGAAGAATCTCTCAAGGCCCTTAAATGGCTTGAGGAGAACCCCCCGACCGGGCTGCAGCTTCCCGACATGTGCCCCGTGTACCGCTCACGCAACAAGATGGACCGTTTTATGTACCGCGAGGTAGCGCGCTCCGCTAAGAAACGGCAGGTTGAGCCTCGTGCAGTATCCGACGGCTGGGCTGTATCCGACACCATCGGCTGGCAGTACGATAAGGTGCCCGCCGACATCGCGGAAACCATCACCCAGCTCTGTGGCGAAGTACCCTCCCTCGGAGAAGCCAGCAGCTTCACCGCCCTCTACACCGGAGACGTGGAACCCACCCACGCCATCGACACTAAGTCGGGTCCCTTCGAAGCAGGCGGCATGCCCGTCCGTGTGCCCGTGCCCGGCCGAGTTGACGCTCTCATGCGCGCGCATGCAGAAGCGTACCCCGCCAAGGTTCCCACCAAGTCAGCGGACAAGACCAACAAAGAAGACACTTTGCATCCTTCCCCGGTACCCACCGCAGGCCTCGGATCCATCAAGTACCAGCCGGTGGAGGCTGAAACCTCCACCAGCCCCTGGGAATACTTGTGGCTCCTCGAAGTAGACGGTGAAGAGCTGAAGCCTGAACAGTACGTCAAGGCATGCTCCCTGCTGCACAAGGCTCTCGTAGCAGCCGCAGGATTCGGCGCGCCCAGCCTCATCACCGGCAGGTACCCCAAGGGTCACAAGCCGGCCAACAGCCTGGCGCTGCAGTACCTGCCTGCCCGATACCTGCCTGACTACCTGCGTCGTGAAGTGAAGTCTAAGGGAGTCCTGCTCGTCTTGGCCCCGGCAAGCGCCCCGACCGATGAAGCAGTAGAACTCGGTATCGCACTCAGGAGCGTAGAAACTCTCTACGCTCAGGACTTCCCCCGGCTGACCGTGAAGCTTCGACAGAAGCGCCTGCCCGCGCACGGTTTCTGGGATGCCCCCAAGACCGGGTACAAGCGTCTGTGGCGTACCCTCAGCGCGGCCGTTCCCGAATCGCGCGTTTTCAACCGCCCGAAGAAGGCCGAGACGAAGGCCTGGACATTTGCTGACGCCGCTCTGCTTTCCATGGCTTACGTGTGGCGTGATAGCTTCGAAGCGCCCGAGGCTGAAACCTCACGCGAACGAATTCGCAGCTTGAGGGATCAGGTCGCTAAAAAGGCTGAAGCCAAGGTTCTGGAAGCCCACCGCGTAACCCAGAACCCCGCCGTCTACGCCTACAAGCTGCCCCGCACTCTGCCCGCAGAACCGTGGCGCGGCGTCGTAGACCTCGGCAACCTGGCGACGGACACGACCCTTGTAGCCATTGGCCAGTCCCGCCACATGGGCGGCGGTCTGTTGGTTCCGTTCGACGTGCCCACCGAAGAATACGACCGCCACAAGAAGGAGGAAGAGCATGACTAGCCCCACTACCGCGCTGCCCTCCATCACCCGTGAAGAGTTCGGTGCCTTCTTTGCCGCGCTCAATGGAGGGTACGCGCCCTTCAGCTGGCAGGAAGAAGTGCTCGAGCACATTTGCGAGCACGGAGTATGGCCGGAACGCATTAACGCACCGACCGGTTCCGGTAAGTCATCCGTGGTTGATATCCACCTCTTCGCGAATGCGCTCGCAGCGGTTGGCGCCGCGCCGCGCGTTCCCCGTCGCCTCTGCGTGACCGTGGGACGCCGCGCGCTGGTCGACAGCCAGGCAACCCGTGCCCGTGAGATTCTCGGCCGCATGGGGAAGGCACTCACTGACGGATCCGGTGAACCCGATATTCTGCGTAGGGTTGCTGAAGCTCTCCAGAGCTTCCAGACCCGCAACGACAAGGAGGGGAACGCGCCCCTCGAAGTTGGCCACATCCGTGGCGAACTCTCGAACCGCACCCTGCCGGTGACCGACATTTCAGCCTGCGCAATCATTGCCGCAACCCCCGACATGTACGGTTCGCGAGCGCTCTTCCGTGGCTACGGTAGCACTAAGGCCGCCCGCCCGCGTGAGACCGCCCTACTGGCCATGGATACCGTCATGGTGCTCGACGAGGCTCACATGAACCGTCAGCTACTGCACACCACTCAGCGCATTGCCGAGTTGCAGAAGCGCGAGGTCAACTTGGGCGTTCCCACCCTGCAGGTGGTCGAGACGACCGCTACCCCCTCAACTGAGGACAGCGAATCGACCACCCTGGGCGTTGACATTGAGGCTCTCGATAGCCCGAATGATAAAGAGCTGCACAAACGTGTCTACTCGCATAAGGAACTGGTGCTCCGCCCCATCGATAAGTGGGATGGCAAGCCCGGTAACCGTGCGGTCGTGGATGCCGCTGTGGGGGCTATTAAGGAGTTCCTTGCCCACCGTGAGGTGGGTAAAGGTTCGGAGGTAGCCCACACTGTCGGTTGTATTGTCAACCATGTGCGGACGGCTATCTCCATCAAGGAGGAACTCGCTAAGGACCTGGCAGAGGATGAGGTCCAGCTTCTCGTAGGACGCATGCGCCCCTCGGATCTGGAAAAGCTACAGAACAAGCACCGCGAGCTCTTCACTACCGAAGGCGATAAGTCCGTGAAGGTTGTTGTGGCCACCCAGACTCTCGAAGTCGGTATTGACGTTGACTTTGCTGACCTGGTGACCGAGCTGGCTCCGGCTTCCTCCTTGGCGCAGCGCTTCGGCCGTGTTAACCGTCTGGGTTGCCGTAAGGATTCTAAGGTCGTCGTTATTGAGCCTGCGAGTGGTGACTTGGTAAAGAAGGATGCGCCTCCCTACAAGGCGGTCGACCTGAGCAATGCGTATGGTTGGCTCGAAGCGCTCAACGGTGCTGAGAACCCGTCGGTGAACCCCGCCGCAATGGTCAAGAACCCGCCGGTACAGTCCTCCCCGGAGCGCCTGCTCTACCAGCGCCCGGAATGGCCTGACCTGCTGGAATTCTCGCGTACCGACGAGAATCCCTACGATGAGCCGGACCTTGACCTATGGCTGCACGACTCCCTGGATGCAGAAACCGCAATGGGCGGTGTTATTGTGCGCGATAACCTGCCGAGCAACACTTCTGCCGCAATGGAGATTCTCAAGACCAGCTACTTTGCACCGAGCGACCGGGAAACCTTCCCCGCGAATCTGAAGATTCTCCAGGAGATTCTGGACTACCAGGATGAGCACGGCGTGAAGCCGCGTAAATTCCTTTACCGTCAGGGTGAAATTTCCCTGTGGCAAGATGCTGACCACGGTGATGAGAGCAACCAGTCGTTGGCCCCCGGTGACGTCCTGCTTCTTGACACGGGTAGTGTTCCGTTCACGAACCAGGGCATTGCCGTGACTCAGCGTGAGCTTCCCTCCACGAAGGACAAGCTGGAGGCTGTGCCTTTCCTCAACGGCACCCTCTACGTGTACGAGAAGTGCGCGGACCGTGAGGAACGCTTCAGGAAATACCTGGGCCTCTCACCCGAAGAAGCAGCAGAATTGCTCGATAGCCAAGCTCCGGACGGCCAGAAGGTGATTGCTTCTGAACTTTCTACCGAGGCCGAGGACGGTCAAGAGGTTATCGCATGGTACGCCGACGTGACCGGCAAAGAGTCTGTTGAAGGTTCTGATATCGCTCAGGAACTGGCCCCGGCTGGTCCCGTTCTTCTGGACGACCACCAGAACGATGTTGCTGAGCGTACCCGCCAGCTT
>ERZ773234.491-NODE-491-length-12184-cov-10.998269_pt1 | contig 12184 bp, 12 predicted proteins | sample MGYA00580523_ERZ773234 | MGnify/ENA primary metagenome ERZ773234 (study PRJEB29015, sample SAMEA2738167) | human oral metagenome | biome: human oral; feature: human-associated habitat; material: saliva | place: China | collected 2262 ...
TACCTTGACCTGCTGATTGAGCGCTATCCTGAGGCAACGCTTTGCTGTTTTGTGCAGAAAGATTTGCCCGAGGGAGAATTCTCGCGCCTTAATGTGCTCCCCTATTCTGAGGACGAGCTCATCATTGCCATCGCAGAAGCCACCGTGCTGCTGCAAGAAGGAAATGACCTGATAGGACGCGGTGTTCTTGGCCGTTGGCTTGCAGATCAAGTTAGGGCAAGGGACCCAAAAACCGTTGAGCTGGCAGAAAAAGAGCTGCAAATGCAGGCAAATGCGTTGTTCGCTTCAGCCGATTCGTTCCCTGAGGAATCCGGCGGCAGCAAGCCCGACGGCCCGGTTGGCCCCGGCTTCCCCGACGGCCCGGTCGGCTCTGGCCCCGCTGGCCCCGGCTTCCCCGGAGGTCCCGCTGGCCCGCGACCAAGCGGACCGCATATCGACGGGCCAAATAATCCACACTCAGGTGGTGATGCAGAGTGATTAAGCATTCCGCTAACGATATGGCCAGTGAGCAGGTAGATCGCTTGGTAGCCAAGTGTGCACGAGAAAAGAATATCGTCTCTGAAGCTGCCCTCTACGAGTTGAAACTTGCGGTAGAAGCTTCTCCTGAAGACTTCATTGCTGACGAAGAAGAAAAAGCTTTTGCTCAATACGTCAACGTCATTGGCAAGTATCAGGCTGGAATTACTAAAGAAATTGATTCCGATGCGGACTTCTTCTCAAGTCGCATGGATCTGCTTAACTTCTTGCATACTCAGATGACAAATATTACTGAAAACCCAGCTCTTACCAACACAAGTATCAATCTTGAAGCACAGAGAATCCTGGCACAGATTTCCAACAATCATCCTGCAGCAATCCTTAACGACCTGCTTAACCTGCAAAAAGAATTCGACCCTATCTTTAAACCAAAGCTGGAGCAGGCAAAGCAAGCGCAAGGTGATGCCTGGAGCTGTGCTGAAGCTCGACCACTTTTGCGCCTCTACGCACAGATTGCCCAAGTAGCTACCGATTGCGCGTGCTTTAAGCTTTCCAAAAAAGCCTGCGAAGATCTCTTGTTTTTCTCGCCAACAGATTTGCTGGGCGTGCGTTTTACCTTGGCATATGTTCTCGCTCGCCTGGAAGACGAGGAGGGGCTCCATAAGCTGGACGAGAGCTGTGGATATCAGTCCAATGCTTGGATGCGCCTGGCGTTTACGCTGCTGTTCTTCAAGTTGAATCGCATGCCCGCGGCAAAGCGCGCGCTGAAAGGCTTTGTCAACCTCGGCGAGGGAGCGGCATATGCGCTGCTCAGGCCATCTTTTGTTGATCTCTACATTCCGTGCAGAATCAATTTCACACCTGACACGTTTGCCGAGAACGTTATCGCAGTTCACGAGGCCGAGGCAATTATCGCCGACGTGCCGGAATTTATTTCGTGGGCAGAGTCGGTGCCTGGCGTGACTCAGAGCGCTCGCGACTACGCATTTAAGGCCGGACTGGACTGGTGGGAAAACGAAGAATAGATGTAAGCTCAAAATCAGCTCGTTTAGCACTAGAAATCTGCAGCAACTTTGCTATACTTTTTCTTCGCGTCCCCATCGTCTAACGGTTAGGACATCGCCCTTTCAAGGCGGCAATACGGGTTCGATTCCCGTTGGGGGCACCATACGCTATTTGTCATTAAGTTTTTCTTTTATTAGTTTAACTAATCTAGCAGGTGTTTTTATACCAAGCTTCTTTAAAGCTTTTATTGCAGACATACTTTCTTCAACAATATAGAATGTCATTGTAATTTGAACCATAGAAATAGGGCCGATTTTTGCGAGAAGGTCAAAAAGCGCCGAAAGTATAACGACTCCCACAATAAGGAGTTTTTTCGCTATCACCGTTTCAATAAATTTCAAAGTTAATTTCTTACGATTTGTATAGCCATATATGGTAACTAGACTATTTATCTAACTATAGACTCTTTTAATTTATATATATACAATAGTTTGCAAAATTCTACTGAAATGTCTTTATCTGCCTACAGAATAGGATATCGCGATGGACAGGTCAAAAGGGTTTTTTATCACGGTAATTTGCTTCGTATATTTTGTTATTTGCGTCCTGGCAGTGGTTTATTTCTTCTTGACAAATTTCTCTTTCTTTTCGCTTGATTATAATACTCCAGTGAGCTTTCTTGGCACTTTGTTAACAATACCGCAGGCATTATTTCTTATGTCTATTTTCATTCTAATAACTTCACTAATACTGTTGTCTAAAACAAAATCTATGGTTGCTTTTTTTAAAAAAGCAACTTACCTATTTGCTATTTATAATATCTCTGTTGCTTTTTGTGCAGCATTATTTTTATTTATTCCTTGCATTTATTCCTGTCAAAATGATTATAAATCTGTAGTAAATACTGGAGAAATTTCATTATCCAGAGTTGTTTTACTTGAGGAATTTGGTTTTGGAGAAGAAACTTTACATTTTTATGTTTTACGTTTTCCATTCGGCTTGGGAGAAAAAATAGCAACTGTTGAGTTATATCGCCACTCAATACCAACTGAAGATATTGAGTGGCTACTAGTTCATGAGAATAACCAATATGACATTACAACTACAAACTCAGATGCCATTGAAACCCTAACAAGAGAAGATTCTTTCCCCATACATACAAATCTTATCCGTCTATGAAATCATGCGTTGATGTTATTTCTCAAACTTGCAGAATGAGGTAATGAGATGCTTTCAAAGACCAATCGCCTTGTTCATTTACTAAGAGCGGCCATTTATTTAGCAGCTCTCTTTCTGGTGTTCTATGCAAATGAATTCATTCCGTTCATAACATATCCTACTCCAGTGTGTTTTTTAGGAGTATTGTTTTTTAGACACTGGATGGTATGCTTTATTTTAGCGGCTATAGTCATTTTTTTAATCGTGTCATCTCGCAGCTTTTTTGAGTCTTTAAACTATAGTAGAAAACTTGTGCACACCGTTTTACAAACCATTGCGATAATACCTATGTCTGCATTGATTATATATATTCTTTTTACTGGGAGCTTGAACCCCCGAAGTATTAAATGGGTCCAATGTGACACCCCTAATCCTGAGACTCAAATTGCATGTGTAACTTTTACTGATGAATATTCAGATAATGTGTGGTTCTATTCAATGCCATCACTCATTTGCGAGGGAGAAATGATTGGTGGGATATATACACCTCCGCAAGAACCTGAAAAATCAGTCCTTTACTGTGACTGGCATGTCACCTGGAATAATGGAATCGGGCGCATTACTACAAATCAAGAAGTTGAAAAAATAATCAATCAAGAACATGGGGACTATCCCTTGTTCATCATCTCAATGGGCAAGGGATAGTTCCAACTAATTAAATAAAGACTTTCAATATGAAAATTGTCGAGCTCTCAAAAGTTATTCGTCCGTTCTTGGAATGTTAAATCATCAAGCGAGTATACAGAAAGACTTCCCGGATTTGATCAGTTGATTTAACAGTTGGCGAGAAGGACCTCTTGTAGACTCTCAACCGATAGTCCAGCACGCGCAAGAATGTTGTGGTGAACATCTGCCTCCAAATACGTATCGGGCATGCCTAAACGTATTACCTGCGGACATGTGCCTGATGCGCTAAGCTGCTCGACAACCGCACTGCCAAATCCGCCCAAAACGCTGTGCTCTTCAACGGTAATGATCGCGTCAGAGTGCTGACAAATTTGCGTCAAAGAAGCGTCAAGTGGCTTGATGCTCAATACGCCGTATACCGCGATGCTTGTCTGGGCAGCAGCGGTCCGATCTGCGGCAATTTGATCTGCAGCCCGTTGAGCAGCCTCAACAACTCGGCTGGTTATCGCACCTGTTGTAAGAACGGTCACACGCCTCGGCTGAGTGACGGTTAAGGCTTCAGTAGCTGCTACTGCGGGCGTCGCTACGCCGTCTGCGACTGCAGCGCTTGCCACACCCGCCGCACGTGACGACTCAAAGAGTTTCTCGACACCAGACGCATCAAAAACGTAACCATCTAGATGTAGATTGACGCCATCGCACGAGTTCATACGCACGTAAGCTGGTCGTGGATGCTTTGCAAGCTCCATAAGCGTTGCGGCAAGCTGGGCGTTATCAACCGGATTGAACACGGATAGTCCCGGGATGCTCCTGGTAACCGCAATATCTTCCACAGCCATGTGAGAGGGTCCTGTAGCTGCGGATTCACAACCAGCGGCAACACCTACCAGCACCACGGGCGACTTCATCATGCCAAGGTTGACGCGAATCTGATCGAGCGTTCGTGAGGTCACAAACGTGGCGTAGCACGGCGCAAAGACGTGAAAACCTTCATTTGCGCAGGCAGACGCCACTTCAATAAGGTTCTGCTCTGCAATTCCGCACTGGATGTAGCCGTCTGGTCTAAGCTCACGGAAGCGATCCAGGTTCAAACGACGACCATAGTCGGCAACAGCAACGGTTAGCAGCTCATCATCTTCAGCGAGCTTACCCATTACCCAACCAAATACCTCTTTTGTATTCATGCCCGCAAGCATCTGCGATTCTTCAGCCGAAATGCACGATGGCTGCAAAGATGTATCTAGCATGAGCATGCCTCCTCTGCGACTTTCAGATCAAGCAATGCCTGCTCATAGAGGTCGTCCGTCACGCACGCGTCGTGGAACGAGACGTTATTCTCGGCAAATGAAAGTCCTTTGCCCTTGATGGTGTGCGCAATAATCGCGCGAGGCCTTGAAGTTTGCTGCTTTAATGCGTCGTACAGTGCAAGCACATCATGTCCGTCTACCTCGACAGACTCAAAACCAAACGCATCAAACTTTCTTGCAATTGAACCGGTGTCCAAAATGGATGCGCAGGGGCCGTCCAGCTGCATGCGATTCTGGTCAACAATAACCGTCACGTTGGAGAGCTGATTGTGGCCGATAAACGCCGCGCTCTCCCAAATGGAACCCTCGTCACACTCGCCGTCGCCCAAAATACAAAAAACGCGAGAAGGAAGATCTTTTCTGCGAAGGCTTAACCCCAGGCCAGCAGCATAGCCCAAGCCCATGCCAAGGCTGCCACCAGAGATTTCAAAGCCGCGCTGAGGATCTCGCAGTGGATGCTTAAAGAGGACGGCATCGGGTCCAAAGACTCCGCGGTCAATATCCTCTTGAGAGATCATTCCCGCACGTAAAAGAGCTGGGAACAAAGCCAGCGATGTGTGAGCCTTAGAAAGAATCAGACGGTCTCTAAGTTCCCACTCACAATCCCTGTGGTCCACCTGCATAACCTTGCTCAAAAGTACGGAAACAATGTCTGCCACGGAACACGCTCCGCCAATGTGGAATGGCGTTGAGCTGTAGCGATGTGCCAGCTCGATAATGCCTCGACGCACTGCAAGCGCCTCGTGGCGCAAGTCGAGCTCAAGCTGTTTGCGCTGATCAGAGTCTATTTCTGCAGAAGTCAGCGATGCACCCACGTGCTCTGACTGACGAACAGAAGAGATATCCAGAGGTCCAATAGAGCCATCTACCTGCTCAGATACACCAACAACACTCTGATGCGGGGCAAGCCAAGTCTGACTCCACTCAATGCAATTGCCGTCGGACAGCTCAATTACCTGCTCAAGTACAAGCAAAGCCTCGTTTGGGGAACACTGCAGGTAGTCGGCATGATCTTTGCCTGCAATTTGCGACTGATAGCGCATGCGAGAGCGCGCAATCTCTTTTTGAGAAGTTCTTTCAACCGCATCAAAGAGCGACTCATTCTCAAAGTCTGCCTCCTCAAGCTGCGGACAAACAAGCAGGTTAGACCATGATTCCTGGCACACCACAGGCCTATCCGAGACGCTCCTGACACGACGCAAAAAGAGTACGTCAGAGCCAATGGGAATCTCCAGGTGCTCGGCAACGGCTTGATCTGCAGGAACTACCTGCTTAAATAGGACTTCAGTTCGATACTCAAAGCCGCCATCTCTGAGCGCGGCTGCAAATGAAAGCACGGTATTTCCTGCTGCATGGCGAACGGTGTTAGAAATTACCTGTGTTGCTCGACCCTTTTGAGTAAGCAGCAAACCCTCTTTGACCAGGGATTGAATAGCTTTTCTGATGGTTCCTCGGCTGACGCCATACTGTGCCATAAATTCGGCCTCAGACGGAATATACGTTCCTGCCTTCCAGTCTTCTGACAGAATTTTGACGCGCATCAAATCTGACAACTGAACATGAAGAGGTGTAGCGGACGACGAATTGAGTCCTCCTCTGACCTGGGGAGATAGTGACTCAGTAGCCGCATCTTCAGAAACTAAAACCGGAAAAACTCCTGTCTCAAATGACATAGGTCCTCCGAAGTGAGTAAGAAATTAGTCATGCATACGTTAGGTACAAGACAAGTAGTATACAAGTTTCTGAAAGAGAACAGAATAGGAGTTATCTAACTTTTTATCTGTTATAACACCTCTTGAATTTGAGAGTTCTATTTGCTGATCAATAGAAAGAAAAGGCTTTTTCATAGCTTCTTCTTATGAAAAAAGCGGTTACACGATGGCAGCCGCTTTTTGGTCTCGGTTCCGTAGAATGTCAGCGAGACGTATCATTGCCAATAATCCTAACATTGCACAGACCTCTGTAAAGCGAAATATCAAAACTCAACAACACGCTCTTTGTCCCATTTTTGTCCCATGGTCATTTTGTCGAATTCTGCCTTGATGTCTTCTGCCTTAAAGCGCACGTAACACTAATATTTCATCAGCCTCTTTGTGCATGCTATAGACGGTCTCAGAATGTCTTGTGAACCCTCCACCGTCTCCTGTGTCAGCCATGTAACGGATTCTAATTTTTCCAGGAACCATTGACTGGTTTGAACCCCCATGAGGAATGTTTACGTGGCATAATGTATTCACCTTCCTATTGAGTATGTGGAAGTTGCTCCCTTAGCGTCTTGGCGGATGTGAGGGAGCTTTTTTATTGCTTAATTAGCAATCTGATAGCTTAACTTGCGGTAGAAGACTACCTCGCCAGATACGTCATCACCCTTAAACTGGACTACCTCAACAGTATGGTCGCCAGCTTTCAGCGCATCACCTGAAAGGCTAATGGCGTTCTGTGAGTCTCCATAGTTACCTTTTGTATTTTCAATTCCGTCAACATAAATGTGTGTTACAGCGGAACGGTCGAGGTCTTTTGTGTCTACCTCAATCTGCGTCAGCTGAGTATCTTTTTGAATGGTCAGCTTTGGCACATTGCCATTCTCTGTAGTACCGGCTGCAGTAGCAAGCATGACAGAGCCTTCTCCGACTTCAGCTTGTTTTGAACCGTCAAAGTCTTTCTTTGCTGGTGCTTGCTGTTCCTGCTTAGTCTGTGGCTGTGTGGTGCTTTGTGAGTTTTGTTGTGGCTGCCCAGAGCAAGCTCCTAAAGTAAGAGCCAAAGCTGCTCCTGCGACTGCTACAGTGATCTTTCTTGCGTTCATACTTTCTCCTTACTTACGTTACCTAATACCTACTCTTGTCTTAACAACAAGAAAGGAAATGCTATGGATAACCTTGACTCTAAAAACATTGCAAAGTGCAAAATATATCTCCAAATTATTACTATTCAGCTAGGAGCTTTAATTGGTTTTTTGTTTACAACTTGACTTCTTCACTAGCATTACTTAAAGAACTGATTGATTAAAGTAACAACGAAGCCAACAATAATTCCGGATATGATGCTCATTATCCATGCCTGGCGTTTTGATACCATATCTTCTTGTTTTTCTTGCTGCTTTTCCTTGGATGCTGCTTCTTTGTTAGAAAAGTAGTTTAGAGCTTTGCTAGACAGTCTTATATATCCACCGCCATCATTGTATAGCTGTATTTTTGAAAACATCTTGCTTTCTTCTAGCTCTTGAAAAGAGAGAGTCCTTGGGTTAATTTCGGACACATACCCCTCATCATTTTTCTTGTTAATAAGCTCTTTCAGTAATTCTTCTGCTTCGGGTGACATCTTCCCTCCCTCTAAATTTCAAAACCAAAAGGCACTAAATACCACACAACCTCACCAATAATCGAGACGGGCTGTGTGTCAATCTCGTTGAAGTCAAATATCTGTGGTCTATAAGTAGGATCAATGCTGTCTGGGATAAGCTCGCATCCATTGGATAATGGCTTCACACGCTTAACAGTTGCATCAAAGCCATTCACGCACACCGCATATGCCTTCATAGACTTAGAAGCTTCCTAGCAAGGGTTAATGAGTGCATAGCAGCCGTTTGGCAGTACACGGTTCATAGAATCATCTTCTACTTTTAATAAAAAAGCTTGAGGAAACCTTTCATAGATATCTGATGGAATATCGTAAGTTTCATCAGAAGTTATCGCTTCAATAAAGGTGGTAGCGGTGATCCTACTTAAAAGTGGAGCAGACATCATTCTAGAGTTACGATTGCGATTAACACTATTGTCTCCAGCAACTTCTATTTCAAGAATTGACTCTAAGGAAACGCCGTAGAGTTTAATAAGCTGGATAAGCGAGTTTAAATCAGGGTCATTTTGACCCTGCTCCCAGCGTCTAATTGTGCCGAGCGGAATACCAGTTTTAGCAGAAACTTCTTTCTGTGTAAGCCTACTTTTCTGTCTTGAACTCCCTAGAAAGGAAGCTACACAGCTATTTTTACGCGCCATAATAACCACCTTTCTTACTATATCTCTGCATTATAAACTTTATTTGATAGAACTTTTATATATCAATATATATGTTGTCCCATTTTTGTCCCATGAGCTGACTGTCGAGTTAAGTTTTACCAGGTCAAGAGCTATACGCTTTTAACACTCAAAAAAGCCTAATACTTAAATATTTTCTAAAATACGCAGCTAAAACGCTATTTATTCTGCAACAAAAGTGGTAGGGGCGGCGGGACTCGAACCCGCAAGACCGAAGTCGAGGGATTTTAAGTCCCCTGCGTCTGCCAATTCCGCCACGCCCCCGGATATGTCTAGCTATTATGCCACTACTTTTAATTCAGCGGGCGCAAAATTGGCTGCCAAATCACAGGCGACTGCTTTCCCTGGTGAACGGCAGCAGCAGTTACCACCAGGCCAAAGAGCAGGTCACTCTCACTTACTACCAGGTGTTTAAAGCCCGAATTCTTCATCAATTCTGCAAGCAAAATAGTGCCCGCGAGCATGACAGGCGCACGTTTTGCTTGAAGTCCCGTTATGTCTTCTCGCTCCTTTAGTGTTTTGCTGGCGAGAAGCCCCTCTATCTGCGACACCTCGTCAAGCGAGATGTGATTGAGGTGCACCTTTAACGGGTCATACGGGTCAAGATGGTCCCTGATGGCAATGAGGCTGGTTGCAGTTCCTCCAACACCAACCAGAAGCTCTGGTGCTGCACACTGCTGCTGAGCTCGCCCAATAGCCTCAGACATCATCTGAGCCGCCATTTTGTGAGCTCCATCAATGTCCTCAGCTGATGGGTGATCTGCCGACAGGTTAAAACGCTCGGTCAGGCGCCTGCAACCAAGGTCAACGGACTCGACAAAGTTGATGTCGAGCTGCTGACCTGCTCCTTGGCCACCAGGCTGCTGGCCTACGCCTTGGACCGCAAACTGGCCTGCGCTCTGAGCTGCGGCTTGTCCCACCAACGTGCCAACAACCAGCTCGGTTGAGCCGCCGCCGCTGTCGGCAACAAGAATGCGATGATTTTCAAAATCATGAGAGACGCCCAAAAATGTGAGCGCACCTTCAATCTCACCTGGAATAATCATGGGTTCAAGTCCCAGTGAGGCTAGACCCATTCCCAGGTCAGGAGCATTTTCTGCATCGCGAGCGGCGCTTGTGAGCGTGCATACAACAGCCTCGGCACCCTCTTTTCTCGCGTGATCAACGTAAGAAGAGACGCAACCAACGCAACGATGAATTACCTCAGGTAACAGGCGCTTTGTCTTATCGACGCCCTCGCCCAAATTAACAATCTCGGTGTATTTGGCCATGCGAATGACGCGGCCATCCTCAACCTGCGCAAGCGCAAGTCGAGCAGTTACGGTTCCAATATCAATTGCAGCTAGAAGCATTAGTGCGAGTTCCCGTTATCAGATTTTGAGTTGTTGGCGTCTGATCCCTCAGAAGAGCCGCCCTCTCCAGAGTTTTTCTGCTCATGAGACTCTCCAGGAGCAGGTGCCGACGTCGGATCGTCAGAGTTTGCGCTCTTAGGAGCTTCAGTATTGCCGGAATCACCTGGCGTAAAACCAAAAACAAAGTCTCCCACCTTGATGTACCAAGGATAATCAGGACGCTGAACGGTATTCTCATCCTTCTTTTTATCAAGGCCCTCTACGCGCGCAGATTCCTCGCCGCCAGAAACCAAACCCTGCTTATGGGCCTCATCTATGATGCCCTCTTTTGTCTGCAGACCCTGAACCTCTGACTCAAGACGTTTCTGATCTTCCTCAAGCTTCTGCTGATTTAGCAGCAACTCATCATGCTCGCGAACAGCGTGGTAGTAGCCGCGAATTGGCGGATACAAGCCCACAAGCAGGAAGATTACAACGCCGAGAAACACAACAAGCTTGGTGTGGTTACGTGCAAAATCAAGCGCGTTATCCTTAAGCTCTACTAGAGAAGATACGCTGAACTGCGGTTTATTAGTTCTTTCGGACTTCTGAGCGCGCTCGGAACTCTGGCCTCGCTCAGACCTCTGTCCATGCTCGGACCTCTGGCCTCGCCCAGCCCTCTGAGTCCTATCGATTCTCTTAACTTGAACAGTTCTTTTAGACTTTGCGTCCTTGGAACTCTCCTGAGAAGAAGCGTCTTTTGAAGCCACTGTGTCTTTTGGGGCCGTCGCAGACTTTTCCGGCTCAACAGACTTGGTGTCAGATTGAGACTTCTTATCTACCTGGGGTTTCTCGGCCTTTTTAGATGAAAATATTTTGAGAGCACCAGAGGCATGCTCCGCGGTAGTCTCTTTAAGAGGCTCAACGGAACGCTTGGTGGGCGTTGTTTTTCTTTTTGTACCACTCTTTTTAGTGGTGTCTTGACTCATCACGGATCTCATTTCTGGTTTGTTTGGTGATGCGTCGCAACAAATTGCAACATCTTTATTATGGCAGAGGCAGCGCCGCTAGCCCTGCCTCAGTTTAGAATTTCATCGTTTCAGCGAATAGAAGTCGTCAGCTTAGCGACAAATCGTATGTCCTGCAATGTGGTTGGTGCAGTTCATTTACGCAGCTCATCTACGTGTCAAGATGACGTTTTGCTTCTTGCCACAAATCTTCCTGGAGCTCAGGTTTCTCGTCAAGAGAAAAGCCTCTCTTAGCAGCGGCTTTCTCCATGTACGACCAGCGAGCGCGGAACTTCCTGCAGGCGCTCATCAGCGCTTCTTCCGCGTCAACGCCCTCCCAACGAGCAACGTTTATCAGCGCAAACAAAATGTCGCCGAACTCGTCCGTTTTCTGCTGCGTTCCTGACGCCTCAGCGTCAAACTCCGCACGCTCCTCGGCAACCTTGTCCCACACGTCAGCGACAGACGCCCACTCAAAGCCCATCTTTGCGGCGCGCTTTGAGATCTTCTGGGCTTGCATAAGCGCAGGTAGAGACTGTGGAACAGAGTCGAGAAGACCCTCGGTGTGCACGGCATCTTCCGCACTGGCGCGCTCCTCAGCTTTGACGCTCTCCCACACGTCCAAGACAGCCGCAGCCGACGACGCTGAACCAGCTTCTGGCCCAAACACGTGCGGATGCCTGCGCACCAGCTTCTGGTTGAGCGCTCGGCAGACGTCGTCGATGTCGAAACCCGCCGCGCGGTCGTGTGCGTCGCCGTCCGCACCGCTGTCCGACTCAATCTGCGAGTGAAGAACTACCTGCTCAAGCACATCGCCAAGCTCTTCCTCAAGATGCTCGGGAGAGCCCTCAGCAATCGCTTCGACCGCCTCGTAGGCCTCTTCAATCATGTTCTTTGAGATGGACTGATGCGTCTGCTCCTTGTCCCAAGGGCAGCCATCCTCCTGTCGAAGACGCCAGATGGTTCTAACCAGACGATCAAACTCCGGATGCGTCTGAGGTGCGCCAGGACGAGCCTTTGTTTCTTCGTCAACTGCGGCTGCTAGCTGGGCGATCTTCTCGTCAGATGTCATGTAACTTACTGCTCCTCGGGATACAGGAAATTCCAGTCATTGCGCAGACCGGTCATGAGCTCCATAACGTCCTTTGAGACCTCAAGCTGCGCCTGAGCAGAAGCAT
>ERZ773234.494-NODE-494-length-12150-cov-5.214882_pt1 | contig 12150 bp, 8 predicted proteins | sample MGYA00580523_ERZ773234 | MGnify/ENA primary metagenome ERZ773234 (study PRJEB29015, sample SAMEA2738167) | human oral metagenome | biome: human oral; feature: human-associated habitat; material: saliva | place: China | collected 2262 ...
CCCGCCTATGGGCGGCGCCTGAGCCCCTCAGTGCGCCGGTAACCCTCTGTCCCAGTGACGAATCTCAGTCAGTTCCATGCCCCATGGAGGTCGCATGAACAACGCCCTGACAGTGTCGCGCCGTGGCTTCGGGCTCGGCGCGGCCGCCTTCGGCCTGCTCCTGGTCTCAGGATGCTCGCGCGGATCGAGTTCGGAAGGAGGCGGGCTGGGCAGCGGCAGCGGCAAGCTGACCCTGGCCTACAACTCCGACGGCCCCCACAAGACCTGGGCCGAGGCCGTGTGCCACTCGGTGTCCAACGTCCTGGGCATCACCATGGAGCCCCTGCCGGTGGCCCAGTTCTCCGAGATGCGTTCCGCCATTACCAAGCACACCCTCCTGGGCGCCTTCCGCTCCGGATGGTCGGCCGACTACCCCTCGCTGGAGAACTTCCTCAACGCCACCTTCCAGACCGGCGCCAGCGCCAACGACTCCCAGTACTCCTCGAAGACCTTCGACGATCTGCTCGATAAGGCGGCGGGCTCGGCTGATCCCCAGACCGCCTACGGCTACTTCCGCCAGGCCCAGTCCCAGCTCTTCGCCGACCTGCCCGGCATCCCGCTGTGGTACCAGAACGGGTTCGGCGGCTACTCCCGCAACGCCTCCAACGTCGACTTCAACTGGACCGCCACCCCGGTCTACGAGGAGGCCCGCTCCAGCGCCAACGGCGGCGTCGTCCTGGCCAATCTCTCCGAGCCGCAGAACTCGCTGTTGCCCACCAACACCAACGAGGCCAATGGTGGGCGCGTTCTCGACCTGGTCTTCGCCGGCCTGATCCGCTACGACAAGGACGGCAACGTCATCAACGAGGTGGCCTCCTCCATTGAGACGACGGACAACCAGCACTTCACGATCACTCTCAAACCGGGCTGGACCTTCTCCGACGGCAGCCCGGTGACCGCCGACTCCTTCATCAAGGCCTGGAAGTTCGGCGCCCTGCTGTCCAACGCCCAGCTCGGCTCCTCCTTCTTCGAGAGGATCAAGGGCTTCTCCTACGACGAGGACTCCGAGCTGACCGGGTTGACCAAGGTGGACGACCTCACCTTCACCGTCGAGCTGAACGCTCCGGCGTCGGACTTCAAGATCAGCCTGGGGCACTACGCCTACTACCCGATGCCGGAATCCGCCTTCAAGGACCCCAAGGCTTACGGCGCCAAGCCGGTGGGCAACGGCCCCTACCGGCTCGTCTCCTGGGACCACGACAGCCGGATCGTCCTGGAGCCCAACCCCGCCTACGCCGGCGGGCGCACCGTGGCGAACAAGGGCGTCACCTTCAAGCTGTACACGAGCTACGACTCGGTCTACAACGACCTGCTGGCCGATGCCATCGACATCGCCGACTCCGTCCCCGACTCCTTCCTGCCCATCTTCCAGAAGCAGCTGGGCGAGCGCGCCATCAACAAGCCGGCCGCCTTCTACCAGGGGCTCGCCATCGACGTCACCCACGAGCACTGGAAGATGGACGAGGAGGGGCGCGCCCGCCGCGCCGCCATCTGCCGGGCCATCGACCGCAAGCTCATCTGCGACAAGCTCTACTACGGCACCCGCACGCCCGCCAAGGACTTCACCGCTCCCACCGTTGCGGGCTGGACCGCCGATGTCCCGGGTAACGAGGTCCTCACCTACGACCCGGACGAGGCCAGACGCCTGTGGGCCAAGGCCGAGGCCATCTCCAAGTTCTGAGGGAGGAAGAAGGAGACATGCTTCGCTACGTCGCACGCAGGCTGCTGCAGATGGTCCCGGTGTTCTTCGGTGCCACGCTGCTCATCTACGCCATGGTCTTCGCCCTGCCGGGCGACCCGATCGCCGCGCTCGGGGGCCAGCGCTCGCTCAGCCCCGAGGTGATCGACCAGATCAAGGCCAGCTACCACCTCGACAAGCCCTTCATCGTCCAGTACCTGCTCTACCTCAAGGGACTGTTCACCCTGGACCTGGGCCAGTCGCTGCGGGGGACCGAGTCCGTCCTCGACGTGCTGGTGCGGGCCTACCCGATCACCATCAAGCTCTCCCTCATGGCCCTGGCCTTCGAGGCCATCGCGGGCATCGGCTTCGGCCTCATCGCCGGGGTGAGGAAGGGCGGCTGGTTCGACGCCACCGTCCTGGTGCTCTCCCTGGTGGTCATCGCCGTGCCCACCTTCGTCATCGGCTTCGTCCTGCAGTTCATCGTCGGGGTGCGCCTGGGGTGGCTGCCCGTGACCGCCGGCGAGAGCCCCGGCTTCACCGAGCTCCTCATGCCCGCGGTCGTGCTGGGCGCCGTCTCCTTCGCCTACGTGCTGCGCCTGACCCGCACCGAGGTGGCCGAGAACCTCACCGCCGACCACGTGCGCACCGCCCGGGCCAAGGGCCTGAGCGGGGCCCGCGTCATGATCGTCCACGTCCTGCGCAACTCCCTGGTCCCCGTCGTCACCTTCCTGGGTGCGGACCTGGGGGCCCTCATGGGAGGCGCCATCGTCACCGAGGGCATCTTCAACATCAAGGGCGTGGGAGGCACCCTCTACTCCGCCATCATCCGCGGCGACGGCCCCATGGTCGTGTCCTTCACGACCGTGCTCGTGCTCGTCTTCATCGTCTCCAACCTCCTGGTGGACCTGCTCTACGCCGCCCTGGACCCGAGGATCCGCTATGCCTGAGAACACCACGTCCCCCACTACCCGCCCGGGCCAGGAGCGCTTCGTCATCGCCGACGACGAGATCGGCCTGGGTGCCGTCGACGCCGTCGCCGACGAGTCCGCCCCGGCCTCCGTCTGGGTCGACGCCTGGAGGCAGCTGCGCCGTCGGCCCATCTTCTGGGTGGCCTCGGTGCTCATCGCCGTGGCAGTGGCCTTCTCCCTGGTCCCCGGGCTCATCGCCCCGCGCGACCCCGGCTACTGCACGCTGGTCAACTCCTACCAGGGGCCCTCCTGGGGCCACCCCTTCGGATTCGACATCCAGGGCTGCGACATCTTCGCCCGCACGGTCCACGGGGCCCGGGCCTCGGTGAGCGTGGGCATCTTCACCACCCTCGTCGTGGTCCTCGTCGGCTCGGCCGTCGGGGCCCTGGCCGGGTTCTTCGGCGGGTTCTTCGACGCGCTGCTCTCGCGCGTCACCGACATCTTCTTCGCCGTGCCCTTCGTCCTGGCGGCCATCGTCGTCATGCAGATGTTCCGCAACGACCGCTCGATCCTCACCGTCATCCTGGTCCTGGCCCTGTTCGGCTGGCCCCAGATCGCCCGCATCACGCGAGGCTCTGTCATGAGCGTCAAGAACGAGGACTACGTGACCGCCTCGCGGGCGCTGGGCTCAGGACGCATGGCCATGCTGCTGCGCCACGTCATGCCCAACGCCGCCGCCCCCATCATCGTGACCGCCACCGTCGAGCTCGGCGTCTTCATCGTCTCGGAGGCCACCTTGAGCTTCCTGGGTATCGGCCTGCCCTCCTCGGTGGTCTCCTGGGGAGCGGACATCGCGGCCGCCAAGGACGCCCTCAACAGCCACCCCAGCGTCCTGCTCTTCCCCGCCGGCGCACTGGCCCTGACCGTGCTCGGCTTCATCATGCTCGGCGACGTCGTCCGCGACGCCCTGGACCCGAAGGCCCGCAAGTGACACCCTCCAACGCATCCACCGCCACCGCCTCAGGCGCCTCCGCCAAGACCTTCGCCCCCGCGGCCTCCTGGAGCGCCGAGAGCGACCCCCTCCTGGAGATCAGCGACCTGGAGGTCGCCTTCCGCTCCTCGACCGGGCTCGTCCCGGCCGTGCGCAAGGCGAACCTGACCCTCTACCCCGGCCAGTCGGTCGCCATCGTGGGGGAGTCGGGCTCGGGCAAGTCCACCCTGGCCCACGCCGTCATCGGGCTGCTGCCCGGAACCGGTCGGGTCACCGGCGGCACGATCCGCTTCCAGGGGCGCGACATCACCCACCTGAGCCCCCAGGAGCTCACCGCCATGCGCGGCTCCTCCATCGGCCTGGTGCCCCAGGACCCCATGTCCAACCTCAACCCCGTGTGGTCCATCGGCTTCCAGGTCAAGGAGGCGCTGCGGGCCAACGGCCTGGCCGGCGTCGCCGACGACCGCCTCGCCCACCTCCTCGCCGAGCACGATGAGCACGCTGAGCGCACTGACGATGCCGAGAAGCCGGTCCCCTCAGCGGGCGGACGCATCGACGTCGATGAGCAGGTGGCCCTCCTGCTGGAGCAGGCCGGCCTGCCCGAGGCCTCCCGACGGGCCAAGCAGTACCCCCACGAGTTCTCCGGCGGCATGCGCCAGCGCGCCCTCATCGCCATCGGCCTGGCGGCCCGCCCCGACCTGCTCATCGCCGATGAGCCCACCAGCGCCCTGGACGTCACCGTCCAGCGACGCATCCTTGACCATCTCCAGACCCTCGTGCGCGAGCTGGGCACCGCGATGCTCTTCATCACCCACGACCTGGGCCTGGCCGCTGAGAGGGCCGAGCACATCGTCGTCATGCACCGCGGCCGGGTCGTCGAGTCCGGCCCCAGCCTCGAGGTGCTCCAGGACCCCCGCCACCCCTACACCCAGCGTCTGGTCAAGGCCGCCCCCTCCCTGGCCTCCCGGCGCATCGAGTCCGCCCACGCCCGCGGCATCCAGGTCACCGACGACGAGCTGTTGGGCGCCAGCCTGGGATCGAGCGCCACCGAGGAGATCCTGCGCGTGGAGCACCTCACCAAGGTCTTCGAGGTGCGCGGCGCCAAGGGCAAGGACAAGACCCTCACCGCCGTCGACGACGTCAGCTTCGGTATCCGCAAGGGTACGACGACGGCGCTCGTGGGCGAGTCCGGCTCAGGCAAGTCCACGGTCGCCAACATCATCTTGAACCTCATCGACCCCACCTCCGGCAAGGTGTTCCACGACGGGGTGGACCTGTCCACCCTGGGGCCCAAGGAGCTCTTCGCCCTGCGGCGCATCATGCAGCCGGTCTTCCAGAACCCCTACGGCTCCCTGGACCCGATGTACTCGATCTTCCGCGTCGTCGAGGAACCGCTGCGGGTCCACGGGATCGGCACCGCCAAGGAGCGCGAGGCGCGCGTCGCCGAGCTGCTCGACATGGTCTCCCTGCCGCGCTCGGTCATGCGCCGCTACCCCCACGAGCTCTCCGGCGGTCAGCGCCAGCGCGTCGCCATCGCCCGGGCCCTGGCCCTCAAGCCGCAGATCGTTGTCCTCGACGAGGCGGTCTCCGCCCTGGACGTGCTGGTCCAGGCCCAGATCCTGCGCCTGCTGTCCGACCTGCAGTCAGAGCTGGAGCTGACCTACCTGTTCATCACCCACGACCTGGCCGTCGTGCGCCAGATCGCCGACGACGTCGTCGTCATGGAGCACGGGCGCATCGTGGAGTCCGGGGCGGCCGACGAGCTCTTCGCCAACCCGCGCCAGGACTACACCCGCGAGCTCATCCGGGCCGTCCCCGGAGCCGGCATCGACCTCTACGGCGATGAGGCACCCTCCGGGTCCGAGAGCTGAGGATGGACATCTGACGACGCGGCGGTGGACTTCTATCCACCGCCGCGTTTCATTTCCCCTCCAATATCGACCAGTCGGGTATTTCCTGAATGCTGGAAATGTATCCATTGAGTTTCACTCAACGGGTATTGTGACCCCGTTCATTTGTTCGTACACGGTGTCACCTTCACGGCTGTCAGGTGCTCGTGCCACGGGCCGGTGTTCCACGTACCGGTGGGTTGTCCGAAGGAGGAGAACGCATGCTCCCGTACCTGGCGCGCCGGATCGCGAACTACGCGGTCCTGCTGTTCATCGCCACATCGTTGGCCTATCTACTGGCCTCGGCCTCCCTGGATCCCTCGGCCCTGTGGAACCGTCAGGATCCCTCCCTCAACTGGGACGCCATTCACGCCAACCTCGTGAAGTACAACATCAGTCACGACCTGCCCGTGTGGGACCGCTACGTCACCTGGCTGCGCAACGTGCTCTTCCACTGGGACTGGGGGCGCACCCCCAAGGGTGAGCTCATCAACACCCTCATCGGCACCAAGATCTTCGTCTCGGTGCGGCTGGTCTTCCTGGGTGCCGCCATCGGCATGGTCGGGGGAGTGGCCCTGGGGGCCTGGACCGCCACGCGCCAGTACCGCTTCTCCGACCGCGCGATCTCCCTGATCTCCATGATTATCATCTCCACCCCCGCCATGGTCATCGCGATCCTCCTGCAGGTCCTGGCCGTCCAGATCAACCGCAGCTCCGGCTTCCAGATCTTCGAGTTCACCGGTGAGGGGGAGGGCGCCCTCGGTCGCCTCCAGCACCTGCTGCTTCCCACCCTGTCGATGTCGCTGGGCGGTATCGCCTCCTACTCCCGCTTCCAGCGCAACCTCATGCTCGACACCCTGGGCGCCGACTACGTGCGCACCGCCCGCGCCAAGGGCCTCATCAAGCGCAAGGCGCTGACCCGCCACGCGCTGCGCACCGCGCTCATCCCCATGGCCACCTACTTCGCCTTCGCCCTGGCCACCCTGTTCACCGGTGCCGCCATCACCGAGCGGGTCTACGGCTGGCACGGCATGGGCGAGTACTCCATCAGCGCGATCTCCGGCATGGACATCAACGGAGTGACGGCCGTCGTCGCCTTCTCCGGGCTGTGCACCCTCACCGGTGCGCTCCTGTCCGATGTCTTCGTGGCGATCGTCGACCCGAGAGTGAGGGTGAGCTGACCCATGGCGCGCAATGCTGAACCCAACGGGATGGCCTCCATCGGCAAGCAGATGACGGTGGGTGGCTACGCCGCCGTCGAGCAGGGCGGGGAGGCCCCGCTGAGCCCCGAGGACCTGGGCGACATCACCAAGGAGACTCCCAGGGACTCCCGGCGTCTGACCCGCAGGCAGATCATCACCCGGCGCTTCTGGCGCAACAAGGGGGCCGTCGTCGGCGCGATCGGCTTCCTGCTCATGGTGCTCTTCGCGCTCCTCGGTGACGCCGCGACCCACTGGACCTTCACCGACGTCGACTCCTCCGCCTTCCTGCAGGCCCCCAGTGCCGATCACTGGTTCGGCACCACCCAGGGCGGCCGCGACGTCTACGCGATGGTCGTGGAGGGCACCCGCAAGTCCATGATGATCGGCGTCTTCGTCGCCCTGCTCCAGACCGGCGTCGCCGCCGTCATCGGATCCTCGGCCGCCTACTTCGGCGGCTGGTGGGAGAAGATCGCCCTGTGGGCCACCGACCTGCTCCTGGTGGTGCCCTCCTTCCTCATCATCGCGATCCTCTCCCAGCGGGCCGGAGCCGCCAAGGGCTCCATCGCGCTGTTCATCATCCTGCTGGCCGGCTTCGGGTGGATGCTCACGGCCCGCGTGGTGCGCTCCCTGACCCTGAGCGTGAAGAACCTGGAGTACGTCAATGCCGCCCGCTTCATGAACGTGCCCAGTCCCGTCATCATCGCCCGGCACATCCTGCCCAACATCGCCTCCCTGCTCATCGTGGACGCCACCATCAACGTGGCCTACGCCGTCATCAGCGAGACGACGCTGTCCTACTTCGGCTTCGGGGTTCAGCCGCCCAACACCTCCCTGGGCACCCTCATCGCCGAGGGGCAGCGCTCCGCGACCACCTACCCCTGGATCTTCCTGGCCCCGGCCGCCGTGCTCGTCCTCATGCTCCTGTGCGTCAACGTCATGGGTGACGGTCTGCGCGATGCCATCGATCCCTCGTCCAAGTCAGGAGGCAAGGCATGAGCCCCACGAGCAGCACCCGCACGTCCGCCGAGGCCACGAAGAGCGCCGCGACCGTGCCCGCCGTCGACGCCCGCAGAGGCGACGACGCGCTGCCGGACCCCACCAGCACCGCCCCGCTGCTGGAGGTCACCGACCTGAAGGTCTCCTTCCCCTCCGAGGACGGGCGCGTCAACGCCGTGCGCGGAGTCAACCTGTCCGTCGCCCGCGGTGAGGTGCTGGCCCTGGTCGGCGAGTCCGGTTCGGGCAAGTCCGTCACCTCGACGGCGGTCATGGGACTGCTCGACGAGTCCGCCGAGGTCACCGGCTCGGTGCGCCTCCACGGCACCGAGCTGCTGGGGCGGCCCGACGGCTACATGTCCCGCATCCGCGGCTCCCAGGTCGCCATGGTCTTCCAGGACCCGCTCAGCGCCCTGACCCCCGTGTACACGGTGGGCGCCCAGATCGTCGAGGCCCTGCGGATCCACCAGCCCGAGATGAGCGAGGCGGACGCCCACAAGCGCGCCGTCGAGCTGCTCGACCTGGTGGGCATCCCCAACCCGCAGGTGCGTGCCAAGGCCTACCCCCACGAGTTCTCCGGCGGGATGCGCCAGCGGGCCGTCATCGCCATCGCGATCGCCAACGACCCCGATCTCATCATCGCCGACGAGCCCACCACGGCCCTCGACGTCACCATCCAGGCCCAGATCCTCGACGTGCTGCGCACCGCCCAGAAGGAGACCGGTGCCGGCGTCATCATGATTACCCACGACCTGGGGGTCGTGGCCGGCATGGCGGACCGGGTGGCCGTCATGTACGCCGGGCGCATCGTGGAGACCGGCGACGTCGACGACATCTTCTACCGCTCGCGCATGCCCTACACGATCGGCCTGCTCGGCTCCCTGCCCCGTCTGGACGCGCGCAAGGACTCGGCCCTGGCCACCCTGGAGGGCAACCCGCCCTCCCTGCTCGAGCTGCCCCGAGGGTGCCCCTTCATCCCCCGCTGCCCCATGGCCCAGGCCGAGTGCGCCCAGGGCGAGCCGCAGCTCGCCCTCGTGGAGCGCGACGGGACCGACGGCCAGGAGGCCGGCTCCGGCTCCCAGTACTCGGCCTGCCACCGCCGCGACGAGATCGAGCGGGACCAGCTCGACTACTCCCACATCTACCCCGTGCCGGCTCTCAAGACTCCCGAGACCATGAGCCTGCCGCACGCCGAGCGCCCCGAGGTCCTGCGCGTCACCGACCTCGTCAAGGAGTTCCCCCTCATGAAGGGCGCCGTCTTCAAAAGACGCGTGGGCACCGTCCACGCCGTCGACGGCGTCTCCTTCGACGTCCGCCGGGGCGAGACCCTGGCCCTGGTCGGCGAGTCCGGATGCGGCAAGACCACCACCCTCATGGAGGTCCTCTCCCTCCAGGGGCCCCAGGAGGGCACGATCGTGGTCTTGGGCAAGGACACGGCCGACCTGGGGCGGGCCCAGCGCCGCCAGGTGCGCCGCGACCTGCAGATCGTCTTCCAGGACCCCATGGCCTCCCTGGACCCGCGCCTGCCGATCTTCGACATCATCGCCGAGCCGCTGCGGGCCAACGGGTGGAAGAAGGCCGATATCGGGCCGCGCATCGAGGAGCTCATGGAGCTCGTCGGGCTCGAGCCCAGCCACGCCAACCGCTACCCGCGCAACTTCTCCGGCGGGCAGCGTCAGCGCATCGGCATCGCCCGCGCCCTGGCCCTCGAACCCAGCCTCCTGGTCCTCGACGAGCCGGTCTCCGCCCTGGACGTGTCCATCCAGGCCGGCGTCATCAACCTGCTCGACGAGCTGCGCGCCACCATGGGGCTCAGCTACCTCTTCGTGGCCCACGACCTGTCAGTGGTGCGCCACATCGCCGACCGCGTCGCCGTCATGTACCTGGGGCGGATCGTGGAGATCGGCGACGTCGACACCATCTTCGAGGCCCCGGCCCACCCCTACACCCAGGCCCTGCTCTCGGCGATCCCCATCCCGGACCCGGCCAAGGAGCGCGGCCGCAGCCGCATCGTCCTGGAGGGCGACATGCCCAGCCCCGCCAACCCGCCCTCGGGTTGCCGCTTCCGCACCCGCTGCCCGAAGTTCGCCTCAGGACTCACCGACGACGAGCGCTCGGCCTGCCTGGGAGCCATGCCGGAGTTCCGCTCCCAGGGTGAGGACCACGAGGTCGCCTGCTACTACCCCGAGCGCACCGCGGTCTTCTGACGTCCCCCGCCCCCGAGTCCTCCCATCGCACTGTCCACCGATCCAGTCCACCGATCCTGCCCACCACCGCGCGCCGACGACGGCTCCCTTAGTGAACGGAGATTCCCATGAAGCTCAACCGTCGCATGTTCCTCGCCACGACGGCCTCCGCGGCCGTCCTGACCTCCCTGGCCGCCTGCGCCAAGAACGGCTCCGGCTCCTCGGGCTCCACCGCCGGCGTGCCCACCGCCGCCCCCGACGAGCTCCAGGACGGGGGCACGCTGCGCTTCGGCATCGCCACGGCGCCGGCGAACTGGAACGCCGCGACCGTGGACGGCAACGTCGTCGACGTGCGCCTGGTCATGAAGTTCGTCATGCCCTACACCCTCGACTGGGCCGAGGACGGCAAGGCGACGCCGAACCCCGACTTCCTCACCAAGCTCGAGGCCGCGGAGGTCGGCGGCAAGACCGTGGTCACCGTGGCCGTCAACGAGAAGGCCACCTGGGGCAACGGGCGCAAGTGGGACTCCGAGGACATCAAGGCGTTCTTCGACCACGTCAAGGACCCCAGCTACTCCTGGGCCTCCGTCGAGGGGCTCGACAAGGTCGAGAAGGTCGAGATCGTGGACAAGCAGACCGCCAAGGTCACCTTCAACTCGGTCTACCCCGACTGGTCCTATGCCCTGTCCGGCGTCACCCCCAGGGAGCTCATGGCCGATGCCAAGACCTTCAACGAGTCGATGGCCGGCGCCACCAAGTTCAACAACGACTACTTCGCGGGCCCCTTCAAGATCAAGAGCTACGACGAGTCCAAGCAGGTCATCACCCTGGAGCGCAACGACAAGTGGTGGGGTGCCGCCCCCAAGCTCGAGACCGTCACCCTGCACGTCCTGGACGACTCGGCCATGGGACAGGCCTTCGCCAACAAGGAGATCGACGTCCTGGACTACATCTTCTCCGCCGACGTCTACCAGCAGGCCGTTGGCCGTGATGACGCCGAGGTCCGTCAGAACACCGGCTTGGAGTGGCGTCACATCGTGTTCAACGCCTCCTCCGGCCCCCTGGCGGACAAGGCCGTGCGTCAGGCCATCACCCGGGCCTGCAACCGTGAGGCCATCGCCGCCTCCGACCTGGCGGGTCTGCCCGTGGACGCCAAGAAGACCCTCTTGGGCAACCGCTTCTTCCTGCCCGTCCAGGAGGGCTACCAGGACAACTCCACCAGCTGGGGCCACGACGTCGAGGCCGCCAAGAAGCTGCTCGACGGCGCCGGCTGGGTGGCCGGCTCCGACGGGGTCCGCGCCAAGGACGGTAAGAAGCTCGAGCTGGTGATGACCATCCCCAGCAACGCTCCTGTGGCCACCAACGAGGCCAACCTCCTCCAGAAGCAGCTGAACGAGGTCGGCATCAAGCTCAGTGTCTCCACGGTCGAGATCGACAAGTACTTCCCGGAGTACATCAACAAGAAGAACTACGCGCTGACGGCCTTCACCTCCGAGAAGACCCAGTACCCCCTGTCCAACGTGGGCCAGTACTACGCCTCGACCAGCCAGTCGAACTACACCGGACTGTCCATCCCTGAGGTCGACCAGTACGTCGCCAAGATCGGCTCGACCCCCGATGGTGCCGAGCGCAACAAGCTCGCCAACGAGCTCGACAAGGTCCTGTGGGAGAACGTCTTCAGCATCCCGATCTACCAGCGCATGCAGCTGACCGCCGTGCCCAGGACGCTGCGCAACTTCGGTGCCCAGGGGCTGGCCTCCTTCCGGCCCGAGCGCATCGGCTACGTCAAGAGCTGAGCCGGTGCCCTTAACCGGAGCGGATGACGACGGAGGAGAGCCGGTGCGGCATGATGCGCCCGTGCAAGAAGACGTGCCCACCACCGTGTCCACCACTGTGCCTCCTGTCATGCCGACCGTCGTCATCCGCTCCCTGCCGGCTCGCCTCGGCACCGCCCTCATCGGCCTGGCCTCGGCGGGGATGTCCCTGACGATCGGCCTGGCCGATGGCGCTGCCCACGGGCTGCGGACCATGGCCTGGGCGGGGCTGCTCACCTTCCTCACTTGGCTGCTGTGGTGGGCCCCGCAGATCACCCTGACCCCGCAGGCTCTCACCATCCGCAACGCCTGGCGCACCCACGTGCTGGGCTGGGACGCGGTCGAGCTGTGCCGCACCCGCTGGGGACTGTCGGTCATCACGCCTGACGACGTTGAGGTGCGCGCCTCGGCCGCTCCCCGCCGCGGCGGCATGGCCGAGTCCTTCCG
>ERZ773234.498-NODE-498-length-12123-cov-10.955005_pt1 | contig 12123 bp, 9 predicted proteins | sample MGYA00580523_ERZ773234 | MGnify/ENA primary metagenome ERZ773234 (study PRJEB29015, sample SAMEA2738167) | human oral metagenome | biome: human oral; feature: human-associated habitat; material: saliva | place: China | collected 2262 ...
TCGTCGGTCTTTTCCTCCGAGCAATCCGTCTCATCGTCGTACGGGGGTAGCTCGTCTCCTTCGGGCATGAGCGACACCAACGACCAGCCCATCGCGCCGAGCAGACCCACCTTCACGAGGCCACGCAGCGGGCGCGAGCGCACGACATCGGGCAGCGCGTACCAGGCGATGGTCGCCCCCGTGCCGACCGCGAGGCCCGCGGCGCGCGTCGGTGTTATCGATAGGTTTAGGGGGCAAGGGCAGGAGCACGGCGAGGTCATGGTCAGTCCTTTCACAGAGCGTCGCTGAGCGGGTGGCGGGGGCGTCGAATGCACGCGGGTCAGTCCGCGAGCAGGTCCAGCAGGTGAGAGACGACTTTTCCGCCCGAATAGGCGGATCCATCGTGCTGGTACTCGTTCGTAATGTAGTGGTGGGCGCCGATCAGGTCACCCGTGTCCAGGGACAGTTCGCGCGGCACGAACATGTCATCGTAGTACACGGCAGCGGCTACCGGCACCGTGTTCTCGGCCAGAACGTCCGGCAGGTACACGGGGGTGGCCTGCGTCGTCGAGGCGAGGATCTCGGCGACGCCCTTCAGCGGCGCCAGGCCCGGGTCCTCGTCGAAGACGCGGCGCATGAAGTGCTCGCCCGTCAGGTAGAACGGCTCGCTCTCGTCCAGCGGGTCCGCGTCCTTCGCGAAGCCCGGGATCTCCTCGGCCAGGCGATCCGCCGCCCAGGCCGTCGCCGTGCCCGCCAGAGACGGCGTCGCGCACGCGTAGATGTACTCCTGGAACACGCCGTAGATCGGCGCGACGTCCACCTGCGAGCCGATGGCCGCCAGGAACTGGGACGAGAGGCGGCGCTCGCCTCGAACCGACGTCCACGGACCCTCGAGCAGGTAGTGCAGCTGATCCGTGTTGCCCTGCCCGCCCAGCATCATGCCGATCATGCGCAAGCGCGTGGGGGACAGGCGCTCACCCGTCGGCAGCGTCTCCTCCGTGTTCGCCAGATGCGCGCACAGCTCGCGCACCGTGCGCTCGTCGCGCGGGTGGCGCTGGAAGTACGCGCGGTTGCGCGCCGCCGTACGCTCATACGTCAGGCGGTAGATGTCATCCACATGGACGAGGCCGGGCAGGCCACCCGTGATCAGGCTGGCCTTCAGGCCCTGGGGAGCCAGCGACAGGTACGAGGTCGTGATGAAGCCGCCGAAAGACTGGCCGAGCGTCGTCCACGGGTCATCACCGCACAGCTCGCGGCGCAGCGCCTCCGCGTCGTACACGATCTGGTCCTGGCGGAAGTAGCGCAGGTACGCGGCCTTCTCCTCGTCCGTGTCCAGGTGAGAGAGCGCCTGGGCGTCCATGCGGGTCGACTGGCCCGTGCCTCGCTGATCGAGGAGCACCACCCGGTAGTCCTGGAGGAGACGATTCATCCACCCGCCGGTAAACGTGCCGAAACGCGGGCTCGGGTAGCCCGGGCCGCCCTGCAGGAACACCGCGTAGGGGGAGTCCTCGCGTCCCTTGCGCACGACCTCGCGCGCGAACACCTCAATCGTCGGGTTGTCCTCGCCGACCGGGCGCAGGTGATCCAACGGGACTGCAAGGCGATGCTCGTAAACCGTGTGACCGTGGTGAATGTACGACTCTGTGTGCATGGACACAATCCTATCGTGTTCGCGGAGACTCTGCGGTTACCGCATAGCTTTCTCCACCCGTGAGCCCACCATGATACCCGCATCCACACCGTGTTTTCGTGCCCTGCTCTGCTGCTTCGTTCCTCGAGTGAAAACCGTGCCGCCCCATCGGGATCAGATGCCCCAGAAACCGGTTTAAAGCAGCGTGCAGGGGCGATCCAGGTGTCACATGCCGCCGCGATGCCCCGCTCCGCGCCGGGGTTCGGGAATGACGCGCACCCGCGACAATTCGCCCGTAGGCCGCACAGAATGAAGGAGTGGTCGGCGCGCCGATCCATGACCCGGCCTACCCGAAAGCCTCGGCTTGAGAGACGTGCCGACGTTGCGGCTCGAAGCCCGGACAGTCGCAGCTGCTGCACTCGAACATCTGTGTCCAGCCCCAGTGGTTTGTGCAGTCCTGTGCCTCCCTCCGAGGCGCTGTTCTTCTTCGTCCCCAAAGCCCGCGGGATTGCTATCAGCCAGTTCTGCCGTCTCTCTACAGACTACCTAGTCGGGCTGGCCTCGGCACTGGCGGACAGCGTCGCGACCCATTTCGTGTGATTCGCCCTGGGGGCGGCCTTCCGGGTTTCCTTGTATCACTACGTCATGTTCAATGGGGAGTGCTGAGCGGGGCACCCGGCTGCACCACTTAGATTCTGTGTGCGCCTGGTTATGCTCTCGTTTCGGCCGTCTAAGTGGTGCGCGCTAGGCCGATTAGTGCCACGAAAGCGCGCTGCTAACCGGCTACAATGCCGACGAATCCAACCCATCGCCTCCCGTGTGACTACGCACATAAGAATTTTTTTATTCTAGACGATGTGAGTTGTACTGGGCGGCTTGGTCCTGCCCTTGTATGCGGGATAAGACGAAGGGGAACGGCGTGAATGAGGGACGAGGGACCACGAAAATTGATCAAATGCGTCCGACGCTGATCCCAACCCACTGAAAAGACATGCCCTAAGGTGCTGTGCCTGCAGGCCTACAGGGCGCGCGAAAGACCGAGGATATCGTCGATCTGGCTCGTCTTCGGTCGAAGTGTATGAACAGCAGGGGTGCGCCCACATCGACGGTAGGAATGCCCACGCTCGCGGACACACGCGCCCACAGTGCCGTACCCTCGGCGTGGTAGCGTTGTTGATATTGAGTGCGGACCCGCGCCCCATGACGGTGCGAGTCTGGGGGTGTGCCGGTCGGCTTAGTTGGGGTGCACTGAGTGCGCACCGTTGACGAAGGAACTGGGGATCAAGCCACAAACTTTGCGCGGCTGGAATCCGGAAGGGTCTGGATCGAAGCTGGTGACCTGCCTGGAACTAATGCTGAGAAGGTACAACGCATCAAGGATTCGACGTTGGAGGCCCGGGAGTCCCAACCGTCAGGTAGGCCGACCGGTACAACCGCACCTGCCTTCACCCGGTCGATGACGATCTCCCACCCATTGCCGCCGAACACTATTTTCATTACAGCCATTCTGCTGCCTCACTCGCGACGGCATAACCAATCCTCCACAAAATCCAGGACGATTCAGCTTGGCGACGGCTGCGGATCCAAGCTCGTACCTGACGGACGAGTGCGACTGGAACCTGAGACCATTCAGGCCAAGCCATATCCGCTGGCTGATAGGGTGGCAATGTGCGCAGACTTGGTAAACTAGCAGACGAAGTCATCTCACTGGTGTTGGTGTGCGCCCTGTTAAATCAAGCAGCCAATCCCAGTGAGACAGCTGTATAAGGTGACGAGGAGGCCACGGCATGCGGGTCAGGTTGCTTGAGATCGATAACTTCCGCGGAATCACAAAGGGGCGTGTGGTCTTCCAGCAGCACACCTTGCTGGTCGGCGGAAACAACATCGGGAAGTCGACAGTGTGCGAGGCGCTAGAGCTCGTCTTGGGCCTGGAGCGCCTCTACCGCCGTCCGGTTATCGACGAACACGATTTCTCCGATGGAGCCTACCTCGACGATGAGGGTGACCCCCGCGAAATTCGCGTTCGCGCTGTGCTCACAGACCTTTCGGATGAGCAACTACGCAGGTTCTGCGTGCACGTGCGTCGCTGGGACGACGAGGAACTCTCCTTCATTGACGAGGAACAGAACGGCCTCCAAGCCGCTGATGGTGATGGAATTGTCTGGGCGCTTCCCATCATCTTCGTCGGGCGCTACGATCGCGAGGAAGACGACTTCATTGGGGACACGTTCTTCGACCACCCGCTACCCGAACTTGGTGAGCTTGATGAAGATGAGCGTGCATCACTCGGCTCGGGCCGCACACAGTTCAACCGTGCGCACAAGCGACTCTGTGGCTTCATCTTCCTGCGAGCGCTGCGCACTGGATCTCGTGCGCTCAGTCTGCAGCGCGGTTCGCTGCTCGATACAATCCTTCGGCTCGGAGGCGAGGGTACAGCGGAGATGTGGCGGGATGCGCTTTGGGCGCTGCAAGGCCTTGATCCTGCGATCGGAGAGAACGAACAGCTCAAGGTCATCCGGGCGAACATCCGCACGCGCCTCGCCAAATTCGTCAACCTGGCTCCCACTGAGAACTCGGTGGGGTTCTTCGCCTCAGACTTGACGCGCGAGCACCTACGTGAGGTCGTCCGACTCTTCGTTGCGACGCAACCAAGCAACCATTCGGTGCCGTTCACCAGACAGGGCACCGGCTCGATTAATCTGCTGGTCTTCGCATTGCTGACGATCATCGCGGATCTGAAGGAACACCAATCGGTCATCTTCGTGATGGAGGAGCCGGAGATCGCGCTTCCTCCTCACATCCAGCGGCGCGTGACCAAGTACGTGGTACAGCAAATGGGACAGTCGATCGTCACATCCCATTCTCCTTACGTGATCGAGCAGTTCGACCCGGAGAACGTGGTGATTCTCTCGCGCGATGGGGATACTTTCTCCGGTGCACCGATCGACACCAAGCATGTCAAGCCGAAGACCTACCGTACGCAGCGCCGCCAGTTTGCCGAGGCAATCCTAGGCCGTGCCGTCTTCGTACTTGAGGGGCAGACGGAGATGGTTGCCGTGCACGCGGTCTCATCGGCACTCGAACAGTTCCGGGATGATTACATGCACGTCGATCTCACAGGTGTCACCCTCTTTAATGCGGGTAGTGACCGCGAAGTGCCGCGGTACGCGCCGATGTTCAAGGCTCTCGGCAAGCGGGTCTATGGCATGCGGGACAAGCTGAACGTCCGTGATGCAGTGAACGCGAAGGAGAACATCGAGTCGTTCGATGAGTTCTGGGAGTCGCCGGAAGCGGGCATCGAGAAGATTCTCGTGAAGCAGGTTCCGACGCGTGTTCTGCGGAGCTTCCTGGATGCGGTTGTGCAGCGCGATGATTATCCGGCAAGCTACCCCTACGTGCCCGAACAGGTTGCTGACGATGACCTGGCAACACTGGCAGAGAAGGTGCTGAAGGCTCGCAAGGGCGATGCGTTTGGTTTCGGATATACCGGCACGCTCATTGAGCAGTGTCAGACCGAGGCTGATCTGCCTGCCTTCATCCGTAATGCGCTTCTCGCTATCAATGAACAGCTCCAGGATGAGTCTGAACTGATACTGGACGACGCGGCTGCACCGGCTGGTGCTGCAGAGCCCGAGGAATGAGCGTCATGGAGGTGCAGCTCTCCGAAACCGCCCAAGAAGTCTTGGAGCACGACTGTCCCGTTCTGGTGCTCGGCGGCCCAGGCTCCGGCAAAACTACCCTGTCGCTTCTGAAAGCCCAGGTTATGCTCCCCGCCCTGTACCCAGGCCAGGAAATCCTCTTCCTCAGCTTCTCCCGAGCGGCTGTTCGCCAGACAGAAATCCGCTGCTGCGACATCTTGCGATCGGAAGAGCGGCGCCAGATTGCAGTGCGAACCTATCACGCGTTCGCAATGGACATCCTGAGAGCGCATGGTCGCCTGCTCACTGGGCACGTTCCGCGCATTATCTATCCCGGTGAAGAGAAACTTGCCAAGGCAGTCTTCGGCGGCGACTGGGACGCCGAAGCCAAACGCCTCGCGCGTGATGAGGGTCGCTACGTATTCAGTCAGTTCGCCGCAGCCGCTGCCGGACTCGTCACTGGCAGTGCGTCGATTGCGTCCCTGCTCGCCAATAAATACCCCGTGATTATCCTGGACGAGTTCCAGGACACCGATGATGCGCAATGGGATCTGGTCAAGGCGCTCTCCGCACGCTCGAAGACCATGTTCATGGCTGACCCGGATCAGCGGATCTTCGACTACGACCCGCGGGTGGATCCAGAGCGCCTCAAACACCTGCGTACCCACCTCGGGCCCGCCGAGTTTGATCTCAGCGGGGAGAACCACCGAAGCCCCGACGCTGGCATCCTGCAGTACGCCAATGCTGTGCTCACGAATCGACCTCTGCTGAACACCAAGGACGTGGTCACGCATTCGTACGTGCCGAGGACATTCGAAAGCACCGTCCACGGTTGTGTCGCCTGGATGCTCGACTCGCTTCGCAAAGCGGACATCGCCCACCCCTCGGTCGTCGTGCTCGCGAGAACAAACGCGCTCGTCGGGAAGCTGTCGACGATCCTCGGGCAGGAACACAACCTCAACGGTCAGATAATCAGACCCGTCGAGCACGACGTGCTGTGGGACGCCGATCTTACCGCAGCGGCCGCATTGGTGGTGGCCTCGGTTCTGGAGTGGCAGAGCCACCCCAAGGAGGCTGCACTCGGTCAGACCTTCGATCGCATCGCCGACTACTTCGACGCGAAATATGCTGCCCGTAGGAGCAAATCTTCCCGGGAGGCCAGCGAGCGGTACCGCACGGCCGCTGACCGAGCACGTAGAGGTGAGGCGCAGCGGTTGAAGAGCGCCAAGGCCCTCACCGCCTCATACAACAGCGGGCTGGTGCTACAGGGCGATCCAGCAAAGGACTGGGTACACGCGCGTGATCTGCTCGGTGTCGGGAAAGACTTGTCGGATCTGTTGGCGAACGCCAAGTTTGTTAGGCTCTTCCGAGCGACTGATGAGATCGGAGACCTGCTTGTCTCGGCTTGGGATCTTCGCGGCACCTACCGTCGCGCCACCGACCTGGTACGCCGCATGCTTAACGTAGTCAAACTTCAGTCCGACCAGCGCGACCCTCGCGGCTGCGTGCTCATGACCATCCACAAAGCCAAGGGCAAAGAGTTCGACGGCGTCCTGCTCATCGAGGGGCAGCAGTACCAGGGCGATTTCTTGCGCGATAAGGATACCCAGGCGCAGCATGCCGCAGCGCGGCGACTGCTGTATGTCGGCATCACCCGAGCCCGACACCAGGTGGTGATCGTTCGACCGCAAGGCGCTCCGGCGCTCGTGACTCCAGTGGGCGCGCCCATGCCAACATGACGAGATATCCCGTCTCAACAGTTGGCTTCCAGTCATCGACGACACGCCGAAAGTAAAATTACATGCATCGTATACTTACTATGTGCTACTCTGGAGGGCGTGACATTAGAAGATGATGCGCTGGAGAGCCTGGATCATTCCGGACTGCTTAAGGTGTTCAGATGGGCTGCGCCCGTGGCGTTCGCTCGAACGGGGCAGGACTACGACGAAGATGCCGGCCATGATCAGATGATCATTGGCGTCCATAACTTCGTGTACCTCCGCGACCTTCTCGACCGTGCGACCGCCAATGGGCGCTATACCCTCCCCGACGGAGCTAACAATCTCGGCGAAGATATCCTCGGGCGCGGCATTACGCCAGAAGCGTGGCGGGCAATGCCGCAACTTCCCCCGGGTCGTGTCAGTCGAAGCGACTACAAGCGATCGCCGGGATGGGCGGCCGACGGTTATCGCGTACTGCTGCAGTCGTTCACGTATGGTGGGATCGATCATATTAAATGGGGAGAACGGAGTAAAGCAAAACAGTGTGTGGCATCACAGTCCTTCATTACTCAGGACACGCTTTTCACGGATGAGGACTTCGGCTTGCAGACAGTCGCCGGAATTCCTGGCGACGATGATTTCGAAGGAGTGACGCTCGTTGCTGCACACTCCTACGAACCGTTGACCGGGAGGTTTGAATTTTACATCGGTCAGAGTAAGAACCCCGAGTTCCGGGGAGATTCATGCTGGCACTGGCGTCGTCTTTTGCTTGACGGCGGTACGGCTCCTGGACTGACAGGAGGGGGTTTTTCCCCTGTGCTTCCGGGTGGCGCTCCTTCGACACAGGTTGAAGAGATCACTGTTCGCATCAAGAAGCCGCAGGCAGGCGACGGTACGGCCACTTCGAATGGCTAGCGCGGGACACGCCACTCAAGCGCTCGCTAACGCCACGTCGTTCTTCAACGGACAGCGGTTGACGATGGCGCGCCAGCTTGCCGGTCTTCGAAAAGCTCGTCTCGCGGAGCTGATCGGGATGTCGCCAGCATCGGTTACGGGCTGGGAGAGCGGGGCTAAGCGACCCAATCGCGCCACAGTAGCCAAACTGGCATTGGCGCTGAGGGTTGAGCCACAGTTCTTTGCTGGGGGACCCCCTCCCCACATTGAGAAGCCACACTTCCGTTCGCTGCGTTCAACCCCGCAGGTCGCTCAGGACGAGGCGGAGGCTTATGGCCAATTCGTCACGGAGGTCACCGGACTCCTCGAGAAGGTCGTTGAGCTTCCCGAGGCGTCGCTGCCCGATCTCCCCGTGGCTCCAGATGAAGCTGATGCCTCACCGGAGGAAGTGGCGCGTGAAGCCCGAGACTTCTTCGGTGTCGCACCTGGGCCGATCCAACACGTTGTCCGGCTGGCGGAGCGTGCTGGTGTGGTCGTCGTGTTTAGCGAACCTGGTGTCGCGGCAATCGACGCCTATTCCTTGCACACCGGCACGCGCCCGATTATCGTGCTCAATCCTGTGAAAGAGGACTACTACCGACAACGCTTCGATGTCGCCCACGAGATCGGGCACCTGATTATGCACCACGATGCCGAACCTGGTGGGAAGATTGCGGAGGAGCAAGCCAACCGCTTCGCCGCAGAGTTTCTGATGCCAGCTGAGGAGATCGCGCTGCATCTGCCTGCAACGACTGCGTCTCGTGGCTGGGGCAAACTTGCTGAGCTAAAGGAACACTGGGGCGTCAGCCTTGCTGCGCTTCTCTATCGCGCTCGTACGCTCGGCGTCATGAGAGACGTGACTTATAGGAACGCCATGATTCGTATGTCGCAGAATGGTTGGCGACGTGCTGAGCCCGGTAGAATCTCGTCCCTTGAGGCTCCATCGATGCTCGCTCGGGCCCGTGAGGTGATCAACGAGGCGGGAATCGATGACCAGCAGTTCCTCTCCGGTACCGGTCTCCCGCTTGATCTATTTGCGATCGCAACGGCACGCTCACCGTTCGCTTACGTCAGCCCGTCGTGACCCTAATCGGAAAACTGTCTCTTCAGGGTTGAGTGTGGGTGAGTGGGTGTTGGTCGGGGGTTGGGGGTAGGGGTCGAGGTCCTTGATGATGAGCGGTCTTCTATCCCCGCTGTCGTCAAGGACCTTGGGTGGTGTCTCACCCTGCCTGCTGTTGTTCTGTGTGGCTTGGTCGTTGTGATCGGTGTGATCTGCTCGTTGGTTTGGAGGGTTTCCATCTGATGGGCGTGGCTCGCACCCCAGATGCTCTGGTGCTCGATGTTGAGTCGTGCAACCAGCTGGTTGGCTGCCCGGGTTGTGGGGTGACTTGCTCACGGTCACGGTCGTATGGTGGTGGAGGTGATCGACGCGCCCTGAGCCGCGGCCTCTGTGCGGATCCGGTGGCATAATACGGCGTTGGATGTGCCGTGAAACTACCTGCCAGACGGTGACGTTCCTGGAGCATAACCACTCGGTGTGTGCTCCCCGGGCGTGTCTGGGTGTGCGGGCGATCCGTTGGGCGATCCGACAGTTGCGCGTCGGGGGAACCACCATTGCTAGATTGGCTCGACAACTGGCAACCACGTGGAATACCGTGTGGTCCCCTATCAAGCCGTGCCTGCACGGCCGCATCTGAACCCCGCCCGCTTCGCAGGCGTGCGGGTACCCAGAGTCGGTGAGAGGCGTGTGGCACCACCAAGACCGACGCCACCGCGGCCCGCGAGCTCACCGGCATCGCGAACCACTCGCGGGAAGGAACATCCCACGGCCCGCTTGAGTGAACCTGATCCCGGGAAGGCCTGGCACCGTGTACAAGAACGGGGGGCCGAGCGCGGAAAAGACTTCCGTGCGGGTGTGCGAATCGTGACGCTGGATCCCCTTCCAGGGACAGCAAGAACGCCATCGCCTTGGCCTGCTCCACGGACGCAACCAGCGTCCGCGGCGCCTGTCACATCGTCACACTCGCCGGGGAGGCCCCAGGTGAGGGACGCCGCCGCATCCAGCAAGACACGACCGGTCACCGCGGGCGCACAGGTGATCCCCTCTACCACATCCGGCTTCTCCTGCGCGCCTCGCGTGATCGGCTCACGAAGCGTCAACAAGAACGACTCCGTGAGGCCTTCACGGCAGATGAGACACACAAGTAGTGTCGAAGTCGCCTACCACTGCGCCCAGCACGTGCGAGACATCTTCCACCAAGCCACACCCGACCACAGCCGACGCCCGGCCGCTCATCTCGTTGAGCGCCTACCAACGTGTCCCATCCCCGAAATTACTCGCCTGGGCCGGACCCTACGCACGTGGAAGGACGCCCACTTGCCCTACATCGACACAGCCCGAGCCAGCAACACACCCCACCGAAGCCATCAACGGACACTATCGAACGAGGCAGACGCACCACCAGAGGCTACCCCAACCCCACCAACCACCAACTCCGAACGCTCCTCATCACAGGAGATCTAGACGCCTCCACCCACACCCAACTATGAAGAGCCGGTATCCCCCTCGTCGCCTGGGAGCCGCGCTACCAGTTCAGCAGCGCGATGTAGGCGACCGTTCCGGCACCGACGCTCCACAGGAGCTTGCGGCCGGACAGCAGATGCACGACGACGGTGATGCCCGTGGCGACCAGCGCCGCCCACCAGCATCCGCCCGCCGCTTGCATGCCCTGGGACAGCGTTGAGAGCACCAGGATCAGCATGATGCCCGGCGGCATCCACACCGCCATGTCGGAGACGAAACGCGAATCGCGCAGCGGCTCGAGGATCTTGAACGGCAGAGCGCGCAACGTAAAGTCGATGACGAAGACGATCACCAGGAGCGCCAGCAGGTAGCCCAGCGTCGGAGTCACTGTGCACCCCCTTCGGGAGTCGCCTGCTCCTGCCCATCGGCCGAGGTGGGAGATTCGGGGGAGTGGAGGATGCCTCGGCGATGAAGGACGTGACGACCCGTGAGACATGCGACGAATAGCAGGAGTGCCACCAAGAGGCGTTGCGTCGGTGCCACCACCATGGCCACCGCGAAGGATGCGCCGGCCAGGAGGACCGAGGGCAGTGCGCGCCTCGTGCGCGCCGCGTCCAGCGTCAGTGTGATGAACAGGGCTGTCAGCGCGAAGTCCAGGCCCTCGATCTGTGTGGGGATCAACGACCCCGCGAACACGCCCACCAGGGCCGATACGACCCACGTCAGATTGAAGAGAACCTGCATCGTCAAGAGCCGAGGCTTCGTCCACCCGTTAGGGCGGGCGGCGGTCAACGCGTAGGCCTCGTCCACGAGGGCGTACATCGAGAAGAGGCGCGCGAAACGCCCCTCGATGACGTGCAGCGGGAATGAAAACGCGAAAAACAGGAGGCGGAAGTTCACCAGCAGCATCGTCACAGCGATGACGGCCAGTGGCGTATTTTGCGCTGCCAGGGTGACGACGAGCAGCTCGGCCGACCCCGAGTACGCGGACAGGGACAGCGCCGGAGCCAACCACCACGGCAGACCCAGCTGGATGACGAGAACGCCGTACGCGAGGCCTAGCGGGATGTATCCGGCGGCAACGGGCGCGGTAATCCGCAGGCCTTCAAGGATTTCGTAGCGGGTAGGCTTCGCCGGCACGGGGAAGTTCACTGTGCGCGGGAGCTTGGGCATGAGTGCAATTCTTGCGCGCTGATCCAGCCAATTGCGAGCGGGCGCACCATAGCATGACGGTTTTCACGTTTTTCTGGGTCCTAGGTCCTGGCGCGGAATCCTGCGGATTGGCAGGACATCTGTTTGTCACATAGTTTCAAAATTGGAAACGCCCCTCGCGCATGCGCGCTCGTAATGGAAACATCATTGTCAAAGCCAAGTATGCACCTCGGCATTGTTCATTCAAACCCGCAGATCAGGAACCCTCATGAGCGCCACGAACGCACGCACAACGCCATTCCGTCGACTCGCTACGGCCGCCGTCGCCGTGCTCGCAGCCCTTGGCATGGCTGCATGCTCCGGCGGCGCGGGCTCCTCGGCCTCCTCGGGCACTCAGGTCGGCGACCGTAGCCCCGAGCAGATCAAGGAAGCCGGTGAGATCGTCATCGGCATCTTCTCGGACAAGGCCCCCTTCGGCTACATCGACGCCAACGGCAAGCCCGCCGGATACGACGTCGTCTACGGCGACCGCATCGCCGCCGACCT
>ERZ773234.503-NODE-503-length-12081-cov-8.614585_pt1 | contig 12081 bp, 10 predicted proteins | sample MGYA00580523_ERZ773234 | MGnify/ENA primary metagenome ERZ773234 (study PRJEB29015, sample SAMEA2738167) | human oral metagenome | biome: human oral; feature: human-associated habitat; material: saliva | place: China | collected 2262 ...
TCGGCGCGTTCGCGCTCGGGCCTGATGCTCGTAGAGGGGCCTCAAGCCGTGCGCGAACTCGTGCGCTTTCGTCCCGGCGCTGTTCGGGACGTGTATGTGTGCGAGGATGCGTGGGGTACTCACGCAGACGTCGTCGATGCTGCGCGGCGCGCGACCCGCTGGGTGCATCCCGTGACTGCCGAGGTTTCGGCTGCGCTCTCGCGGGATTCGCAGGGAGTGTGCGCTGTGGCCTCCGCAGACGCTGTGTCGCGCGAGCTACCTGAGCCGAGCGTGGGCGAGACCCTTGTGGTCCTTGCTCAGGGGCGCGACCCCGGCAACGTGGGCACGATTATCCGCACGGCCGACGCGTTTGGTGCGGTCGGTGTCATCACGGTTTCGGGCACGGTGGAAGCCACCAGCCCGAAGGTCGTGCGTGCCAGCGCGGGTTCGGTGTTCCACATTCCCGTGTGCGTCGTTTCTTCATTCGAGGAAGCTCACGCCCTCATCCACCGCCGCAGCGCCGCACTGCTGGGGACCAGTGGCGGGGTCGGCTCCCTTGACCTTTCTCAGATACTCGTTCAGGGCGTTTCCGGCCGTTCGCGCTTGTCGCAGTCCCATGCGTGGGTCTTCGGTAACGAGGCAAAGGGCCTGTCGGGGGCAGAGATGCGGCTGTGTGACGCGCTCGTGTCGATCCCGATGACGGGGGACGCCGAGTCCCTTAACGTTGCCAGCGCGGCGACAGCCTGCCTGTTTGCCTCCCAGACTGTGCGAGGCATGACGCTCTGACGTTTCCTGATCGCGGTGCATTGTGGCGCTCGCGACTACCCTGGGTGTCATGAAGTTAGGTGACCTGTCCGAGGCCCAGTTGGTCTCTCATTTCCGCGCATCGTTCCCCGCAGGCGAGCGCACCCTCATCGGCATTGGCGATGACTGCGCGCAGATCGCGGCACCCGAAGGATCCTTCATCGTGACGACGGATGTCATGGTGGAAGACCAACACTTTCACCTGTCCTGGTCCACCGGCTACGAGGTCGGTGCCCGCGTGGCGGCGCAGAACCTCGCGGATATCGACGCGATGGGCGGGCGTCCCTCAGGTCTCGTCGCCTCGGTCGTCGCGCCGCGAAACATGGACGCGGATATTTTTCTCGATGTTGTCCGAGGCCTGGGGGAGCGGGCGCGCGAGGTCGGCGCGGGCGTCGTCGGCGGTGACTTGAGCGCGGGAGACAAGCTCGTCCTCTCGGTGACTGCCTTCGGCTATTGCCCGGGGCCAGTGGTGCGTCGCGACGGGGCACGCCCCGGCGACGTCATCGCGGTGAGCGGTACGTTGGGCTTTTCCTACGCTGGCCTCGACCTGCTCTCGGGCGGGTACGTCGACCCTGCCGCGCGTGGTAGCGACCAGCTGGGGAAACTCGCTCCCTTCATCGAGACCTATCGCGCGCCACACCCGCCGCTGGGGTCAGGGGTTGCCGCCGCGGCAGCGGGTGCTCGGGCGATGATGGACCTGTCCGACGGACCCGCCGCCGATGCCGCCCGCATGGCCACGGCCTCGAACGTCGTCATCGAATTCGACCGGCACACCATCGAGGAGGAGGCATGGAAGCTCCAAGCGCCGGCTCTGATCTGCCGAACGGACCCCGTGTGGTGGGTGCTCCAAGGCGGTGAGGAACATGGAATGCTCGCCGCGTTCCCGCCCGACGCGCCACTGCCCGACGGATTCCGTGTCATTGGTCGCGTGCGGGCGCGCGAAGAGGGGGAGAAGGCCTGTGCGATGTTCGATGGGGAGATCCTGCGCGGGGCGTGGGACCATTTCGATTCTGATTCCGTACACTAGCGTGATGTAGACCGCTGGTTTCCCCGTCGATGGGACGGCGCACACCGAGCGGTGTAGCTGCAAGGAATGGAGAACGTTAGCATGGCTGCTTCGACCGAGGGAACCCAGGCCTCGTCCCGTCCCATGTCACGCGTGGCGCGCAAACTCGCCGAATCCTCCGAGGAGATCCCAGCAACCGCTGGGCTGTCACTCCCGGCGTTGCACGGCGACGCGGTGGTGCCGCCAACGAAGGCCCTGCCCGTCGTCACCCGGGACGAGGACAACGCCAACTAACGCGGCGCACCAAGAAGGGGAAGAAACGTCGATGAGGACGATGAGGGACACACGTACGCGGAGTTGGTTCAGCGCGCCCCTCGTCACTGAATCCATCGATGACCCGCCGTAGAACGCTCGCTTGTCGTCGCGAGCATTCGTGAACGCGACCCTGAGATCAAAACGCGAACGCGTCGTGTCCAGCTGCGCTGCGCTCCCCGAACGTGACTGCTCTGGAGGTGTCCGTGATGCCGTCCATGCTTGCCACCGACACGGATTGTGGGAGTTTCACCGGCTACGACGCGCTCGTGACGATCCGCGAATCGGGCGGCACGTCCGGGTCCAGCGAACGCGCCGTGACGGTCACTCCCTACGCGCAGGTCCCCCTGGCCGAGACGGGGATCCTCCAATCGAACGAGGACGGAATTCCGAGGATTCTCATCACGCTTGCCAGTCGCTGAGAAGTACTGGAAGGGGAGCGTGGAATCGCGATATGCGTGGTGCCGTTCGCCTGCGGTCTGGGGGTGTCGTAGGCTACCATCACACTATAGTTAGCGAGTATGTGAAGGTGGTGTCAATGGGGACTCAGATGTCTGGCCCGCAGTATGGGGTACCGATGACTCAATCCAAGCTGGGGTGGTGGCTCGTTTCCTTCATGCGAATGGACCCAAAACGGAGAAAGAAACTCATCGCCATATTGTTCTTGCCCTCTCTGATATTTTTCAGCATCTTAATGACCCCAGTCGTGTGGGTCGTTGAGATGATCCAGGGGACACCCGACGGGGAGGTGCGTCAATACCTGACCTATCTTGCCGAGGGTGACGCGGCAAGTGCCTTGGCAATGGTCGACCCGGGAATTCCCAATGATCAACGCCAGTTTTTGACCAATGAGGTGCTGTCTTCAGCATCCGCTCGGCTCGAGATCGAATCGGTGGGTGAACCCGAGTACAGCACTTCTGATATCCATAGCAAGACAGTGACGGCAGTCCTCCGGATGAACGGGCATCGTTTTACGCACATCTTTACGGTTGACCGACGGGAGAAACGTGAGGGCGATTCATCCGTGTGGAAGATTCGCGATGGGCTCTTCGTCACGATTCCGGTTTCGGGTACACGCGTCAACGAATTTAGCGTTGGCGGTGTCGTTGCCCCCGTGGGGGCTGACCAGACCACACCCACAGAGTATGTACTATTTCCGGGCGTTTATTCCTTTAAGCCCGAAGGGCTGGGAGCCTATGTCGATGCGTCTTCGGCCACCGTCGTGATCGAAGACGGGGCGCGCTCGTCGTCCTATGAAACCGCGTCGGTACATTTCGATGGGACACTCAATGCAGAGCTGAGAGGTGAGGCGCTTCGTGCCATGCGTGGAGCCGTCCAGGAATGTGCAACGCTCGGTACAAACATGAAAGCGGGATGCCCCTCTGAGGTACGCTCGGCAAACATCAGCGAATTGATTGCGTCCACCCTACCCGCAACGGTGGAGAATGGCAGCAAAGAAGGAAGCTACGTAGGATCCGACGCTGTGATTTCCGTGCGGGATACGTCAGGCACTGCGTTGGGTGCACAGCCCCGTGATCTCATCATTAAAACTACAGCCACCGTTGCGCTCTCAGACGCAGGAATTCCGGTTACCGATATCGACGGAAAACCCGTCATCTCCGTCACGCTCAGCATCCCCTCGTCGTCAGGGGATTCGCCTTCTTCGTGAATATAACAAGTAATAGTCGTTACTGAAGGTTGTTGGCGGAGGTTGAGAGCGGTGCTCATTCTTACCCTGTCACGGTAACCGTTTGCCGAGGAAGTGCCTGGCGGCTTTCCCGTGACGTGACGCCCGGGACGTCGTAAGGAGCACGCAATGGATACTCGAGACAATAACCTGACGGGGCCTCGATACCACCGTTCGCAGGTGGCATGGACGATGAGCCCGTCCCCGACCCGCCGACGCTCTCAGCTGTGCCGTCCCCTCCGCGGCGGACAGCTGCGCCGGTGCCTGGATACGGGCAGTATCAGGTGGCTGCCCCGGCATCGATGTCGGCCCCCGCCGGCGCGGCAGCGTTCGGTGGTGCGGCTTCGCTCCCGCAGACCCCGCGCAAGCGCGTCAGTCCACTCGTACTGGCGGTCGTCATTGCGGTGGTCGTCGTCGGTGTAGCCCTCGGTAGCTTCGTGCTCGCACATTCGATACGCACGCCCGAGGCGGAGGTGCAACGGTACCTGGACTATGGTGACCGGGGAGCATGGTTGTATCCCCACTGTGATCGGTGTTGACTGACCACAAGCCAGATATGATACTGGGCACGCCTGCGTGGTCGGAGGGCGGGGAGCGCAGAGCACTGCCTTCTGACTGCTGTTTATCAAATAGTGTGAGGAGTGCACGATGGGCACCGAGAAGAACGACGCGAGCGTGGCTCCGATACCGGCGCCGCCTGTGACCCCTGCGGTTCCGGGTCCGCCGATGCCTGCTGGTGCGGGTGTGGCTTTTACGCCGGTGTCCGCTCAGGGGAAGAAGCGCATGAAGCTGATCGGGATTCTGGTCGGCGTTCTCGTGGTGCTGGTGATTGCTGGCGTGGTGGCGATCAAGGTTGCGAATAGTTCGCGTACGCCCGAAGCCGAAGTACGCAAGTACCTGGATCTGCTGGCTGCCGGTAAGGCGAGCGCGGCGACGGCGATGGTCGACCCGGGCGTGCCGAACAATCAGCGCACCTTCCTGACAGACGACGCCATGGCCTCGGCGACCTCGCTGCTGGTCGTCGAAGACGTGGGTACTGACAAGAAGGATTCCTCTGACACGCGCTCGGTGACCGCTACCCTGCAGGTGAACGGCGAGCGCTTCGTCCACGTTTTCACCGTGACCAAGGCAGAGCCGACGATGGGTGTTCTTGACAACTGGAAGGTGAAGGACTCCCTGGCCGTGGAGCTGAACGTCGACGCCGAGGGATACACCCAGTTCACAATCGGTGGCGTCACCGCGGATATCCCCAGTAAGAGCTTCAGCGGTAGGGAGGGGTCCTATGTCGTCTACCCCGGTGTCTACACGGTCACGCCGGTCGCCCCGAGCGAATACGCGGATTCCAACCCTGAGACAGTCGCCGTTCTCGATGACGGGTTTGGCGGGAACGGTAGCACTGTCTCTCTGAAAGCCACCTACAACACCAAGCTGATTGCAGCAGCGCAAGCGGCAGGACAACAGGCTGTTGATTCCTGCACGTCCATTCCGGGCAACCAGAGTTCTTCGTGCCCATTTGCGATCCAGAGTGATGCGGTTACCGAGGTCTCGGGGGCGATGCCCAAGGCCTTGGGGGCGGAATCCGCAGAACAACCGACAGTATTTCGGGCAACTGTTATTTTCACGGCGACGTACTCCAATAAGTACTACATGGCGGGCACGCGCGACGTCGAGGCTAAGGTGGAGATCCGCGCGCAGCTCGACGACGACAAGGTGCTCAAGCTGGACAAGGATGGCAAGCCTGAGTTCACGGTCGACTTCCTTCGCTGAAGTGTTGTCTAGGCGTTGCCAACCCGTGATGGTGCCCGTCCGCGTGAAGCGGACGGGCACCACTCATCCATCCTGTGATCGTTCTTTGACTCAGCGCTTGTGAGGTGTGATACTTGGCACGCTCAAGTGGTTGGACGGTGGGGCGTGTAGAGCGCGTCGCTTTCCAGGCTGTGGTTTGTCAAATATTGTGAGGAGCAATTAATGGGCACCGAGAAGAATCAAGCGAATGCGGCTCCGATACCGGCGCCGCCTGTGACCCCTGCGGTTCCGATACCGGCGCCGCCTGTGACCCCTGCGGTTCCGGGTCCGCCGGCGCCTGCCGGTGCGGGTGTGGCTTTTACGCCGGTGTCCGCTCAGGGGAAGAAGCGCATGAAGCTGATCGGGATTCTGGTCGGCGTTCTCGTGGTGCTGGTGATTGCTGGCGTGGTGGCGATCAAGGTTGCGAATAGTTCGCGTACGCCCGAAGCCGAAGTACGCAAGTACCTGGATCTGCTGGCTGCCGGTAAGGCGAGCGCGGCGACGGCGATGGTCGATCCCGGCGTGAATAATGATCAGCGCACCTTCCTGACAGACGACGTGATGGCCTCGGCAACTTCGCTGCTGGTCGTGGAAGACGTCGTGGCGGATAAGAACGACGATTCCGACACTCGCACGGTGACCGCGACCATGCAGGTCAACGGCGAGCGCTTCACCCATGCCTTCCGTGTCACTGCGGACGATGCGACGATGGGCGTTCTGGACAACTGGAAGATTCGGGACTCGCTGGCAGTGCCTGTGACCGTGGACGGTGATGGAATCGGTCAGTTCTCCGTCGGTGAGACGAAGGCCTCCATTGACAAAGCCAGTTTCTACGTGGAAGGGCGTTCCTTCCTCTTCTACCCGGGCGCATACAATTTCACGCCTGTCGCACCGAACGAGTATGTTGACACGACTCCTGTCTCCGTCTCCGTGCTCGATGACGTGCGCACTCGAAATAACGATGGCAAGAGCGACGTCACCTTCAAGGCGACCTATAACGACAAGCTGGAAGCCGCTGCTCTCGAAGCAGCTCAGACGCTCGTTGAATCGTGCGGGACCTACCCCGGCAATCAGGGGGATGACTGCTCGTCCCTGATTCGGGGAGACAATGTCACCGCTATTTCCATCAAAGAAAAGCCGACATCTCTCGATTCGTACAGCTTTGATCCAACGTCATTTTCCGGGAGCGTGACATACACGGTTACGACAGGGGAGGGGGCGCTGTTCCCAGGAACGAGGGACGTCGGCCTGACGGTGAAAGTTGACGCGCGTTTCGACGATGACGGAGTGCTGAAAGTGACCGCCGATGGCAAGCCGGACTTTAGGGTGTCCTTCGCCTTCTAACGTCCACTGCCTGCGCCCATACACCCGGTGCCCGTCCGCGTGAAGCGGACGGGCACCGTCTATCCGCACTGTGATCCTTCTTTGACTCGTCGCATGCGTGGCGTGATACTGGGCACGTCTGAGCGACCGGATTGCGGGGTGCGCAGTGCACACCGCAATCCTGGCTGTGGTTTGTCAAACGTTGTGAGGAGTGCGTGATGAGCACGGAGAAGAACAAAGCAAGTGCGGCACCGATACCGGCGCCGCCTGTGACCCCTGCGATTCCGGGTCCGCCGACGCTCGCCGGTGCAGGCGTGGCGTCGTCCCCCTCTTCTGGTCGGGGCAAGAAGAAGATGATGCTGATGGGGATTCTGGTCGGCGTTCTCGTGGTGCTGGTGATTGCTGGCGTGGTGGCGATCAAGGTTGCGAATAGTTCGCGTACGCCCGAAGCCGAAGTACGCAAGTACCTGGATCTGCTGGCTGCCGGTAAGGCGAGCGCGGCGACGGCGATGGTCGATCCTGGCGTGAATAATGATCAGCGCACCTTCCTGACAGACGACGCCATGGCCTCGGCGACCTCGCTGCTGGTCATCGAAGAAGTAGCCGCCGACAAGAATGAGGACGCTGAGACCCGTCAGGTGTCGGCCACCCTGCAGGTCAACGGGGAGCGCTTTACCCACGCCTTCACCGTGACCAAGGAAAAGCCGACGATGGGTGTCCTGAATAACTGGACAGTGAAGGGGTCGCTCGCCGCGCCGGTGAGCGTCGACGCCAGCGGGTACACCCAGTTCACGGTCGGCGGCGTGAGCGCCGATGCACCGCGCAAGCTTGTCTCTGGCAAGCCGGCCACCTACCTCTTCTACCCGGGCGTGTACACGTTCACGCCCGTCGCCCCGAGCGAATACGTGGATGTTAACCCTAAGACAGTTGCCGTCCTCGATGGCGTCCACGGTGGGACCACCTCCTATGCTGATGACGCCGACGTCTCCCTGATTGCGACCTACAGTGACGAGCTGAAGGAGGCGGCGCTCGAGTCCGCGAAGGAATTCCTGAACTCCTGCGCCTCCATCCCGGGGAACCAGAATTCTGACTGTCCGTTCGCCCTCCAAAGCGACGCGGTGACCGCGATCTCCGTCAAGACGATGCCCACATCGCTGGAGCCGCTGGAGATTGATCCGGGGGTCTTCCAAGGGCCAGTCACTTTCGCGGTGACCTACTCCGACAAGTACTACATGCCGGGAACACGCGACGTTGATGCGAAGGTAGTGGTCAACGTCCAATTCAGCAACGACGGGCTGCTCAAGCTCACGTCGGACGGCAAGCCTGATTTCTTCGTTGGGGCATCCCTTTAAGGTCATTGCCTCCCTCCGACCCGTGATGTCGCCCGTCCGCGTAGCGGACGGGCGACATGCGTGTGTGCGCCGGAACCCGACCCCGGCCTCGTTCCAGGAATGTGAGCCGCGTGTAGCCTTGAGGTCCCACAATGCTTATGTGACAATTGTCAGGTTGTGTCCGTCGAACCCTGCACCACATCCCAGGCGCGGGACCGGGGCAGAGCGTCGCACAGTGAGGAGAAACAGTGGAACCGAACGCGCAGAACACGACCCAGGGGACGAGCGAGCCGCCTCCCATCCCCGAACAGACTGTCCCCGTGCCTCCGGTACCCGCCGCGCCTCCCGTGCCCGCTGCGCCGCAGACGTACGTGACGCAGCAGGTTCCCGTCATGGCTCCGGTGCCCGGCGAGGTGCCGCCTGCCGCGGGGACCATCGCCTTCACTCCCATGTCCACGAAGAGCCGCCGCCGCGTCAAGCGGAGCGTCATCGCCGTCGTCGTCCTCGCAGTTGTCGCGGGAGTGGGCGCGCTCGCCGTCATGTTCGCGAACTGGACGCGCACGCCGGAGGCAACAGTGCGACAGTACCTGGATTACTTGGCCGCCGGCAAGGCCAGCGCGGCGACAGCAATGGCAGACCCCGGCCTGGCTAACGACAAGCGCGCATTCCTCGCGGACGATGTCATGGCCTCGGCCGACGCGCGCATCGTCATCGAGGACATCGTCGCCGACACGAACGAAGACGCAAAGACGCGCACGGTCACCGCCACCATGCAGCTCGACGGGGAGCGTTTCACCTACAACTTCACCGTCTCCTCCGCAAAGCCGACGTTCGGTGTGCTGAAAAACTGGAAGCTCGAAAACTCGATGGTCATGCCCGTACGCATTATGGGAGACAAAGTCTCGAAGTTTTCCATCGGCGAGGTAACGACGTCGGTGAACGCCGGCGACATGAGTACTGGCACGGAGTTTGTGTTCTACCCGGGCATCTACACGGTCACTCCCGTCGACGTGGGCGAGTATATCGACGCCGATCCGGTGACCGTGCGGGTTAAGCCGGAGACCGGCTCCGGTCGATCGGGGGATACTGCCCAGCGCGTCCAGCTCAAGGGAGCCTACAACTCCAAGCTGTCGGACGCGGCCCTGAGCGCGGCCGTCGCCCTGACGAACTCGTGCGCCACCGTCCCCGGAAACATTGACCAGGCCTGCCCGAATGCTGTTCGCGCCACAAACCTGGCAGTCCTGCAAGTCAAGAAGACGCCTACCACCATGACGAAGTCGGGTGAGAAGGGCAGCTACACCGGGGAAGCAGTGTTCTCGATCCAGAGCACGAGTAGCTGGGACAAAGAACCTCATGACGTGAACTCGACAGTCACTGCAACCGTGACGCTCGACGAGAACGGGGTGATCAAACTCGACTCGTCGGGCCAGCCGGTGTTTAAGGTGACCTTCGGTTACTGATTGGAAAGCGGCGTGGGGCGCAAGCCTCGCGCCGCCCCGTCTCTTCATGGTTGTTCTCCAATGTGGTGGCAAGCCGCTGGAGGCACGCTATGATGGGTTGTTGGTAACTCTGTCACAGTGAGAGTGGAGCAGTCCCATGAGCAATGACGCGCAGGCAACGAGTACACGGCGGCCCGGTCGGCCTAAGGCTGGCAGTGAGGACAAGAAGGCGCGCATCCTTGCCGAGGCGTTGACGTTGTTCTCGACCCGCGGGTATGTGGGAACCTCCCTGGCGGACATCGCGCGGGCCTCGGATATTTCGAAGGCGGGGCTGCTGCACCACTATTCGTCGAAGGATCAGCTGCTGGCCGCCGTCCTGGATGAGCGTGATCGCCGCACGATGAGTCGGCTGCCCGGCGGCGACGCGGGGGCGGAAGTCGCGCTCGACGCGTGGGTGGAGATGGTTGCCCACAATCAGCGTCATCCTGACGGGGTGGCCCTGTATACGGCGATGTCGGCGGCGGTCATCGATGCTGATCATCAGGCTCATCCGTGGTTCCGTCAGCACCTGATGAGTGCGATCGCCTACCTGGTCGATGCCCTCGAGCGCGGAAAGGCGACAGGCGAGGTGCGTGCGGACGCGCCGAGTGAGCAGATCGCCCGTAAGCTGGTTGCCCTCTCTGATGGTCTTCAGGTTCAGTGGCTGTGTGCGCGTGTGGACGGGGGAGGAGACGTCGACATGCGCGGGGTGACGGCTGGTGTGGTTGCCGACGTGAAGGATCGCTGGCTCGTTCGGTCATGAACGAGGCCGGGGTTGCCCTCCTGTGAAAGAGGCACTTGTCTAGTGAAATGTATCACGGGTGATGAGCCTCATTGACCATTTTGCAGGGATTGGGGCTTAGGTCCCTTGAGCGTGGTGGCTTGTAGTTATCATCTGGCGGTACGGGCGTGCCTCATGCGCGTTACGATAGACAAACCAGCATGCTTTACAATGTCGGGAGTTTTGCCGAGCGTGCCTAGCGGTGACGCTGTACGCGACGCGGAGTATCCGACGCATTCTCACGCCTGGAGGTCTACGCATGACGAACACCGCTGTTCCCACCCCGCCCCGCCCTGATTCCACCGCTCGACGGTGCCCCGATGATCTGTGGATCCTGGGGGAGCGCGCAGTGACCCGAGCCCGCCGGTGGGCTGATGAGTCTGCTCACGAGCCCACGCCACAGTCGGCCAAGCTCCTGTCCCGCATTCTCGCGGATCCGGATGGTCTGACGTTCACGACCCGATTCGTCGACGACGTCGTGCGCCCCGCGGACCTGGACGTGGCCAGCGCGGCCATGAAGCGTCTGTCGGCTGGCCGCAAGAGCTTCCTGCCTCCGGCGCTGGCGGCGGCAATGGGGCTGGGATCAACGGCGTCGCGCCTGGCACCGCGCACCGTGACGGCCACGGCGCGTCGCGTGTTCCGTGAGATTGTCGGTGACCTCGTCGTCGATGCAACGGACAAGGGACTCGGCCCGGCGCTCGCTCGCCTGCGTAAGAGTGGGAACCGCCTGAACGTCAACCTTCTTGGCGAAGCGGTTCTCGGTGAGAAGGAGGCATCCCACCGTCTGGCCGAGGTCTCGCGCCTCGTGACGCGCGAGGACGTCGACTACGTCTCCATCAAGGTCTCTGCGGTGACTGGCCCGCACAATCCTTGGGGCTTCCAGGAGGTCGTTGATCATGGCGTGAGTGCACTCCTGCCTCTGTACCGCCTGGCCCGCGATCACGGGACCTTCCTGAACCTCGACATGGAAGACTACAAGGACCTCGACCTGACGATTGCGGTGTTCACCGCCATCCTCGACCAGCCGGACATGCGCGGCTACGAGGCCGGCATCGTTCTTCAGGCCTACCTGCCCGACTCCCTCGGTGCCCTTCAACGCCTCCAGGAGTGGGCGCGCACGCGCGTGGACGCTGGCGGTTCGCGCATCAAGGTCCGCATCGTCAAGGGCGCGAACCTGTCCATGGAGCGGGTGGATGCCGAAATCCACGGGTGGGAGCTCACCACGTGGCCTTCCAAGCAGGCTACCGACACCAACTACAAGCGCATGCTGAGCTGGGCCATGACGCCCGAGCGTACCCGAGCGATCCGGCTGGGCGTGGCCGGTCAGAACATCTTCGACATCGCTTTCGCTTACGAGCTGCGCGCAGCACGCGGCGTCGAGGACAGCGTCGAGTTCGAGATGCTCTCCGGCATGGCGACGGGCATCCAGGAAGTCGTGCGTCGCGATGTTGGTTCGCTGCTCCTGTACGTCCCGGTCGTCAACCCCCGCGAGTTCGACGTCGCCATCTCCTACCTGGTGCGTCGCCTCGAAGAGAATGCTGCACCCGAGAACTTCATGTCCGGCGTCTTCGATATCGCCACAAACGAGGACGTGT
>ERZ773234.506-NODE-506-length-12032-cov-13.096602_pt1 | contig 12032 bp, 8 predicted proteins | sample MGYA00580523_ERZ773234 | MGnify/ENA primary metagenome ERZ773234 (study PRJEB29015, sample SAMEA2738167) | human oral metagenome | biome: human oral; feature: human-associated habitat; material: saliva | place: China | collected 2262 ...
AGGGCTAGTGGACGTACGCAGCTTCTCAGGAGAGAACTCCTGCAAAGTGCTCAGGTTGCTGGTCTTCACCGAACGAATCAGGTTCGGCTTCATCTGCACACCGCCATTCGCAATCGCCGCAGACGTCATAGCCACCTGCAGCGGAGTGGTCTTCACGTCATACTGACCAATCGCCGACTGAGCCAACTGGCTCTGCGTCAGATTCGACGGGAAAGAAGACTTAGAAACCGTCAACGGAATCTTCAAATCCTGGCCGTAACCAAAATTCTCAGCGGTCTTCGCGATACGCTCCTGACCCAAATCCATCGCAATCTGTGCAAAAGGCGTATTGCAGGACTGCGCCAAAGCCCACTCAATCGTCGCCTGAGTGCGGGTTCCACACTGACCGCCGGTATAGTTCGGCAGGCTAATGTTCGTGCCCGGCAGCGGCAGCTGAGCGGGGTTCGGAATGACCGAAGATGCGTTGTACTTGCCGGACTCCAGCGCCGCCACCGCATCAATAATCTTGAAGGTCGAACCCGGCGAATAGGTGTTACCCGCAATCGCACGGTTAAACAGGGGGCTGTCCTCGTCAGAAGTCAGCGCCTGGTAATTCGCCAAAACCGAAGAGCTCGTATGAGCCGACAGAAGATTTGGATCATAGGACGGCGAAGAAGCCATCGCCAAAATCTCACCGGTCTTCGGGTTCAACGCCACCACAGCACCCTTACGGCCCTGCAGCGCGTTGTAGGCAATATCCTGAAGCTTCGAATTGATCGTCAGCTCCACGCTAGCGCCCTGCGCGGAAGAACCACTGAACAGCTGCGCCACACGATCGTAGAACTGGCTATCACTCGTGCCGGCAAGCTCCTTATCCATAGCAGCTTCCAAACCGGTCGCGCCATAAATCGTGGAGAAGTAACCCGTCAGAGCCGCATACTTGAGCGGGTGGTTATACACACGCTGGTAGTTGTACTCATCATCGGACTTCACCGACGAAGCAATCTCCGTACCGTCAACCACAATCGAACCACGTGCCGAACCGTAATTGTCGTAGAGCGCTCGAGAATTCCACTGATTATTCATCAGCGTCTTCGAATCGAAGAACTGAATATAGCTGAGGGTACCCATCAGCAGGACAAACACGCACGCGGCAGACATCCACATGCGGCGAATAGCCCTATCCATTCTTCTCACCTCCAGAATCCTTAGCCGTAATGCGCGCCAGAACGCTAGTAGCACCCTCCGGCTCGTAGCTAGTGTCCGCATGGTCAATACCCTGCGGAGCATCATAACCAGCCACCAGGTGAGGTGCGCGGGCACTATGAGAAATAGACAACCACAGCGCCACAATAATCCAGTTAGCCACCAACGAGGAGCCACCGGCAGACATGAAAGGAGTCGTCAGACCAGTCAGCGGAATCAGGCGAGTCACGCCGCCAATCACCACGAACAGCTGCAGAACCATCACTGTAGACAGGCCGGCAGCCAGCAGCTTGCCGAAACCATCACGAGTACCCAACGCCGCACGGTAACCGCGCGAAACCAGGAGCATGAACATCATCAGGATGGCACCCAGACCCACCAGGCCCAGCTCCTCACCCAAGGAGGAAATGATCATATCCGAGTTAGCGTACGGGACGAGGTTTGCGCGGCCCTGACCCCAACCGCGGCCAAAAAGACCGCCGTAAGCTAGACCGAAAACGCCCTGCAGAATCTGACCCGAACCACCAGGAGACGCCTGGTACACCTCCGGTTCAAAAGCATGCACCCACGCATAAATACGGGCGTGCACGTGCGAGACGTAGTGGTACGCAAAATAGCCACCCATAGCTATGCCGACACCCGCAACCACCAGCCACGAAATACGACCGGTCGAAAGGTACAGCATCGCCATGAACAGACCAAAGAACATGATTGCCGAACCAAGGTCCTTCTGGAACACCAGAACACCCAGGCTCACAATCCACGCCAAAAACACCGGCGCCAAATCACGCAGACGCGGCAGATTGATAGGACCGATGCGGCGGCCAGCCACCAGAATCAAGTCACGGTGCGTCGCCAAATAGCCGGCGAAGAAAATCGCCAAAGTAATCTTCGCGACCTCACCCGGCTGGAACGTGCGGTTACCGATATGAATCCAAATACGAGCACCGTTGAGCTCCATACCCAGACCCGGAACCAGCGGCATGATGAGCAGAATCATCGACAGCACCAGGGAGGTGTACGTGACCTTACGCAGCAGACGGTAATCCCTGAGCACAAACACGATAATCGCGCACAGCAGCATAGACACGCCGGTCCACATCAGCTGACCATCACCCACCGGAGCCGCAATCTGCGGATCCAGACGATAAATCATGGTCAAACCAATACCGTTCAGCGCCACCACCAGCGGCAGAATAAACGGATCAGCGTAACGGGCACGGAACTGCATGACCAAGTGAATCAGAAGAGCACCGGCACCCAGCACCACCGTGCACGGCAACCACTGGCTCTTCGACGTATCAAAAGCGTGCTCCGGATCAATCAGGTACATGCCAAAGGAGCTGATACCCACCGCCAAAACCAGCAGGAAAAGCTCCGTAAAACGGCGTGCACGAGGCGCATCTGACTCACGACGGAACGAGAACTTAGCCATTGTTCTCACCACCCTCTGCCGCAGGTGCGGAAGCCTGCTCAGGCGCTACAGGAGTCGCGGAAGCCGGATCGGTGCTCGGAACCGCAGAAGCAGACGGCGATACAGACGCAGAGGCGGAAGCCGAAGCGGAAGCAGCAGCCTGCTCAGCCTTCTCACGCGTCTGATCCGCCTGAGTCTTCAAACGAGTCACAATCTGATGCGCATCATCCAGGTCCTTCGCCGTAATCGCATTACGCAGCAGGGAACGAGTATGATCATTCAGCTCACTCGTCTGAATATCAGTATTCTCCACCACGTGAGAAAGGCGAATCGGACCCAACGCATGCGGAATACCGTTGTACACCGCAACCGTGCCGTCACTCTCACCCACATAGTAGCTACGCTCCACATAGCGCAGACCAGTCCACGCACCCAGCGTCAAAACAGCGGCAATCAGCAAAGTAACGAACAGGCGGATCGACCAAGACCACGGGCGCGAACGCTCCGCAGCATCCTCAGCAATCAGCTCCTCCAACTCAGCCGGCAGAGCCGCCTCATCAGACTCAACCTTCAACGGCACACGCTGAGCCACCGTCGCACGGTGCTCCAGGGTACGCGAAGTCACCGCCGGAATCATGCCGGTCTCAGTAGCCACCGAAGCGGCACCAACCAGCTGATGCGGGCGGGAACCCAACTCGCTACGCAAAATCGCAGCGTTCGTAAGAGCCGCATCCACGGCGTTATCGTACCTACCGATATGGTGACGCACCGCCCCAGAACCGCTATGCAATAGGGTTCCAGAGAAGTCACGAGCACGACGGAAACGGCGCAACGACCGACGAGACTCCTCAGAGTCCTCATCATGGTGCGCACCCAAAAGAGCCTCAGCAGCCTCAGCCGTGGCAGCAACCTCGGGAAGCTTCTGAGTATTCGTGCTGACCTGCTCCGCCACAATCGAATCAGGCAGAGCAGACTCAGGCAGGCTCGAAGGACCCACCGGCTCATCCACCGGCAGAACCTCACGGTCAATCACCTGTAGGGACACAACCGTCACGTTATCCGGAGCGCCACGCTCCAATGTCATCGCAATCAGAGTGTCAGCAATCTCAGACAGGTCATCGGTAGAACGCATCACCTGCTCGATCTCCGCCAGGGACACCACAGCATCCAAACCGTCCGAGGAGAGCACCCAGCGCTCGCCGGGAACAGCGTCCAGAGTCTTCAACTCCAGCTCGGGGGAGGCGTCAACATCACCCAGAACACGCATAATCACGTTCTTATGCGGGTGGTTCTCCGCCTCCTGCGGAGTAATACGACCCTCATTAAGCAGACGCTGCACAAACGTATGGTCAGTAGAAATCTGCTCAAACTCGCCATCAGCGCCCGGACGCAGACGATACGCACGCGAGTCGCCAATATGGGCGAACTCAATGCAATCACCATCAATCAGCAGGGCAGTACAGGTTGTACCCATACCTGCCAGCTGAGGATCATTCGCCGCCAGCTCATTAATAATCAGGTTCGCGCTCTGAATCTCATCAGCCAGATAGACACCGCCGGCACCATCCTCAAAGTCGGGGTGGTCAAGCGGAGTCAAATTCAAAACCGTCGTAGCCGACGCAACATCGCCGCCCACGTGACCGCCCATGCCGTCAGCAACGACAGCAAGGAAACGACCACCGTAGCCGGAGTCATCATTCTTCGAGCGTTTCAGACCCGTATCAGAGCGGGCCTCAAAACGAAAAGCAATCTTCATACACTAGCCCCTCAACTGCATGGTGGTACCGCCAACGCGGAAATCATCACCGGGCTCAATCGGGGTCGCACGAGTCAGACGCTCGCCATTGACGAACGTACCATTAGTAGAATTCAAATCCTCCAGGAACCAACGGGAACCCTGAGGGAACAGGCGCGCATGACGGCCCGAGGCGTAATCATCCTGCAGGGACACCTCAATGTCATTAGCGCGGCCAATAGTAATCGGGTGATCACCCAGCTGCATCATCGCGCCAGCCTGCGCACCCGCAGTAATCACAAGCTGCGAAGGGCGAGTCGGTGGAGGCGCAATATGGGTAGCCTCCGGAACAGCATCAACCGGCGCCGCACGATAGTTCTTACCCAAACCAAGGTCACGGCGAGCAGCCGAAACCACCAGGAAAACAAAGAGCCAGATGAGCGCCAGAAAAGCGTAACGAAGGATAGTAACAGTCAGTTCGGACGCCATTAACGGGCACCTCCGGTCGAACTATGGAAAATAATGCGGGTATTACCCATGCGAAGCAACGAACCGTTCGCCAGCACCACGGGCGCACGCAAAGGCACCCCATTAATCAGCGTGCCATTAGTAGAACCCATATCGGAGGCGACCACCGCACCACCCTGCATCGAAAGCTGCAGGTGACGGCGAGAAACGCCCTTATCATCCAGACGAAAATCAGCATCAGAACCGCGGCCCAACACAAACGGCAGACGATCCACCGGGTGCATGCGACCCTCAATCTCCAAGAAGAAACGGGGAGCACCCGCCGCAGGGGACGGTACGGGCATGTTCAAGCGAGGTGCCGGAGCCTGCGGCTGTGCAGGCTGCGCGGGTTGAGCGGGCTGAGTCGGCTGAGCAGCTGGCTTCGTAATGCGGGTCGGCAAAGAAGACTCACGCGGCGGACGCACCGGCGCATAGTTAGTGGCACCGCGCAGAGACGACGGGGACGCCGGAGCCTCCGGCACAGAGAACGGCTCGAAGGTCGCAACAACCTCAAACTCGCCCTCAGAGAGAGAATCAAGAACGTTGAACGTCACGCGAACCGCACCAATCAGGGTGTAACCCTGCGCGCGGGCGTGCGAAATCGCCAAATCGCACAGTTCAACAGCGAACGGGTTGCCCCACTCGCGTACGCGAGGGAAATCAACCGGTGCGAAACGGAGAGTATAGACATTAGGAGCCATGGTGCGGCCGCTGCCGTCCACATAGGACTCGTCATCCATCATGATGCGGACGCGGTTAGCAACATCCGCCTTCGCAAAGGTGCCGAAGCCCTTGGAAAGGCCGACAGTGCGACCGATGCCTTGCTCCAGCTTGCCCAGCTTGTCGAAAAACTTCATGCCGCCTCCTTCTCAACGACCATTCCGAGCAACAGACCGCGCAAACGGTCTTTATCCGAAAGGCTCAGTTTAACGAGCGTGTCTGTGCGTTAGCTGTGTGCCCTGTGAATGAACACACCCGATTCTATTTTAGGTGATGCACTAGCCATCGCTCTGGAACCCCGTCATTTAGCGGGGAATTGGTTATGGATATGAAAAAATCCCCGGTTCTTTCGAACCGGGGATCGTTGGTGCGCGAGGGGGGAGTTGAACCCCCACGCCCTCACGGGCACACGGACCTGAACCGTGCGCGTCTGCCTATTCCGCCACTCGCGCATGTGTCTTACGGTGTATCACCGCAGGCAACACATAAAACTATACGGACTGCATGCGGTGCTGTCCAATTGAGAGAGTGTGACCTTCGTTACTTGCCTTGTTGTTTGCTTTGTTACTTGGAGGTGGTGAAGGGTTTAGAAAGAGCCTCCGAGACATTATGAGGCACTATCGGACACTCCGCCGGCAGTAGCCGCATCGGAAGCAATCGCACTGGACCCGGCCGCAGAACCCCGCGCCGTACGCTCGTGTTCAGCACGTTCCCGGTCAATACGTTCCAAACGTGCACGCAACAACCACGTCACCGGACCCACATACGGCAGGCATAACACCAGCAGAAGCCACTTCAACTTCTGCACCTCAGAAAAATACGGATTCCGATGAATCGTCACCAAGCACAGTAACGCCAGCGCAATACCAGCCAGAAACACAACCGTGACCACCAGCTCCAGTACAGCATTCCAATCCATGAGCCCTCCTAACATCCTTCCTAAGCATACAGACCCCGCAAGAACATACAGGCTGCAGGAACCCCTCACAGACGCCCCCGGCACATAAAAGGGCCCGCCCCGCACACAGCAGGACGGACCCTCCACAAAGCCATACACGGCGCTCTTGCGCCAGGCTCACAGACTAGCGGCCAACCTTCTTGGCCTTCTTCGCAGCACGACGCTCAGCAGTCTTCGCATCATACTCAGCCCAGAACTCGCGGGTAGTCACCTCATCGGTGCCATCCCACGCTGCAAGATTCTTCAACTCAGGCATATCCGAAGCCTTGAAAATCGGCTCCAAACCAGCCTTACGCTGAGCCTCATAGTTCTTCAACACCGCAACAACCTGCGGAGTCATCAACAGAACCGCCGTCAAGTTCACAATCACCATGCCGGCATTCAACATATCCGCGGTAGTCCACACCAGGTCCAGCGAAGAAATCGCGCCGAAGAACACGAACACCAGAACCAGTGCACGGAAAATATTCATCGGCAGCTTACGTTCAGTCACGAAACGCATGTTCGACTCGCCGTAGTAGTAGTTACCAATCACAGTCGAGAACGCAAACATGAAAATAGCGATAGTCAGGAAGTGAACCGCCCAATCGCCCAGCTGCATAGCCAGCGCCGACTGAGTCAGCGACGCACCACGCGAACGATCACCATAGGTCGGGTTCGACAGCAGAACAATAAACGCGGTCACAGTACACGCCATCATCGTGTCAAAGTAAACACCCAGAGTCTGCACGTAACCCTGCTTAGCCGGGTGAGAAATAGTAGCGGTCGCGCCAGCATTCGGAGCAGTACCCATACCCGCCTCATTAGTCAGCAGGCCACGCTTCATACCCCAAATCACGGCACCCATCGCGCCACCGGTCACAAACTCCTTAATACCGAAAGCACCCTGGAAAATCATCAGCAGCATATTCGGAACCTCAGAGATGTTCAGCAGAACAACCAGCAGACCCAACAGCAGATACAGCACCGCCATAATCGGCACCAGCCACTCAGTCACCGAAGAAATCGCGCGAATACCACCGAAAATAATAGCCGCAGTCAGCGCCACCATAATCAGACCAATAGTGATGCGGAAGCCCATCGAGTTAGTACCCGAAACATCAATGTTGAACGAGTTCGCCGCAGCATCCACCACAGCATTCGTCTGAACCGCCACAAACACAAACGCATAAGTGACCACAATGAACGCCACGAAGATGTAACCCATCCACGGAGCATTCAGACCACGCTTCATGTAGTACGCCGGACCACCAATGTAAGAATCCTTACCGCGCTCCTTGTACAGCTGACCCAGAAGGGACTCCGCGAAAGCAGAAGCCGCACCAACAGCAGCAATAACCCACATCCAGAACACAGCCCCCGGGCCGCCCATAGCAATAGCCAAAGCAACACCCGCAACAGTACCGGTACCCACACGCGAAGCCGCCGAAACAGTAAACGCACGGAACGAAGAAATACTCTTCTTACCGTCAGCCTCACGAGCAACCGGGTCACCCAGGACACGAATCATTTCCTTAATGGAACGCCACTGCACGCCGCGAGTACGAATCGTAATGTACAGACCAGCCGCAATCAGAGCGTAGTAGAGGAAATTACTCCACATCCAGTTCTGCACAGCATCCACGGAGGAAGTCAGCCCTGCAGTCTGCGTATTAATGTCCCCGATGATATTCAGAAGAAAATCCACTCGGTACTCCAATCTTGAAAGCAAAAAGCCCGCACACTCAAACCCGGAAGACGGACGAGGTGGGGGCTACATTGCTGGGTGATGCGGACTCACGCCGCGTAACGGAGGGGTGTATGCTCCGTATAATTAGTCACCCCATTGTGTCGGGTGTAACCCCCGCTAGGCAACTTAAAAAGGGGCGCAACGCAAAATGTAACGAATACTTAATATATGCGCAGAGTAAATATAGGCTCCCGTACGGGTTTCACAATACGCGCGGGGTGGGTGGGAAAAGCCCGGCACAAGGCACAAAACCTCGCACCGGGCATAGCGAATAGCGGGGGTATCGGGTTGGGTTATGAACGCTCAGGCTTCACAAACGGGAACGACAACACCCCACGAATCTGCGTCTGAGCCAACAGCATCACCAAACGATCCACACCCAGACCCAAACCACCCGTCGGCGGCATACCTGTCTCCAAGGCGTACAGGAAATCCTCATCCACCTCCATCGCCTCCAGGTCACCCGAAGCCGCCTTCAACGACTGCTCCGTCAGACGCTCACGCTGCACCAGCGGATCCGCCAACTCAGAATACGCACAGCCCATCTCCATACCGTTAATCACCAAATCCCAACGCTCCGCCAAACCCGGAACACTACGATGCGGTGCCGCAAGCGGACTCGTCTCCGCAGGGAAATCCGTATAGAACGTCGGCTCCACCGTATGCGCCTCAACCAGTTCACCATACAGCTCCTCAACGATGGCGCCCGGACCCATACCCTCATGAACACGCACACCGTGCTGCTGCGCCAGAGCCAGTAGCTCCTCAAAATCCGTCTGCACATCCACGCGGCGACCCAGCGCCTCCGACAGAGCATCACACACCGACACCACACGCCACGGACCCGACACATCAGACACCGTGCGCTCACTCGACGCCTTATGGCCCAGCGGCAAAGACACCGAACCAAACACCGTCTGCGCGGCATCCTTAATCAGGCGCTCCGTCAACTGCCGCATCTGCACATAATCCGCATACGGACGATACGCCTCAAGCACCGTAAACTCCGGATTATGGGTCGCATCAGCACCCTCATTACGGAAATCACGACCCAGCTCATACACCGGACCGCTACCGCCCACCACCAGACGCTTCAGGTACAGCTCCGGCGCAATGCGCAGCGTCAAATCCTCACCATAGGCATTGATATACGTGCGGAACGGACGCGCGCTCGCGCCACCGTGCACCGTATGCAGAATCGGGGTCTCCACCTCAAGGAAACCCTCCGCATCCAGTCGGGCACGCAACGCCTTAATCACCGCGGTGTGCAGACGAAGGTTCCGCATCTGATCCGGATGCACCAACAGGTCCGTGGAACGGCGACGCAGACGCGCCTCCGGGTCGGTAAAGGAGTCGAAGGGGATGGGGTGCAGACTCTTCGACGCCATGTGCCAGGTGGAGGCAATCAGCGATTCGGTGCCGTTACGGCTCGCCCCGTAGCTGCCCTGCACGGTGATGATGTCACCGGTATCCAGGTTGCGGGAGGCGAGGCTCAGCAGGCGCTCGCCCACCAGGTTGCGTTCCATGACGACCTGCAGGGTTATGCCACCTTCAATAAGGGTCACAAAAAGGACTCCACCGTGGTTGCGAAGCGCGCGAATACGGCCCGAAACCATAAATTCCGAATCTGGAATATTTGTGGAAGAGAATATACGCAGAGCATCCTTGACACCCAGCACAGAGGCGCCATTACTGCCCTTCTCACCACCCAGCGGATACGGCTCCATACCCGCCGCACGCAACGCCTCCAGATGGCGCAGACGATGCTGGGTCTGATCGCTACGCGACACCTCAGGAAGCTCATCCACGGCAGCAAGTTGCATCTGCTGAAGAGCCTCCAACTCATCAGCAGAAAGACGTTGCTCCTGATTCTGCAAACGGCGCGCCGACAGGTTCGGCAAGAAACCCTCCGCCATACCCGCAGCAAACACAACATTCACCATCGCCAAGGTCGGCTCCGTCGCCAAAAAACGAGGAACCCACAGTGGGGCAAACTTCAGATTGAAACGGTACAGACGGCGCAATTGCAGAAAACGATCCAGCACACCCAAAGAGCGGGAAGCAAAACGGTTCCACGCCGACGCACCCACCTGGTCAGCGGCCTCAAAAATATGGCCGAACATCGCAAAATTCAGCGACACCCGACGCACACCCAAAGACGCCGCCTGCTCCATCAGCGACGCCACCATAAACTCCACCACACCATTAGGCGCATCGGGGGAGCGGCGCATAACATCCAACGACAGGCCGGTAGGACCCCACGGGACGAACGACAGCAGAGCCACCATCCGGCCTGACTCATCATGAGTCGACACCAGAACAGACGAAGAATCCGCCGGATCATTCACACGATTCAGAGCCATCGAAAAACCGCGCTCCACACGCCCATGACGCCACGCAGAAATATTCTCCGCAACCTGCTGACGCTGCTGCTCATCCAGCTCTGAAAAACGGCGCATCTGCACCGTGTACCCGCCGCGGCGCACACGCTGAACCGCCTGACGCACCGGCAGCATCGACGTGTCATTGAGCGTGAAACGGTCCGCTTCAAGAACCGCCTCCTCACCCATCTGAATAATCGACAAGCCCGCACGGTTATAGGCGCGAGCACCCGCCTCACTCACGCTCAGAGCCGCAGGAACCCAACCGTAACTACGCGCCTGCAGCATCCACTGCTCAATCGCGGCATCCCACGAATCAGGGTCACCCACCGGGTCGCTCGACGCCAAACACACCGAACCCACCGAGCGGTACGTAATCGCCGCCCTCTGGTCGGGAGAGAAAATAACCTGCTTATCGCGGCGCGTCGCAAAATAGGAGAGCGAATCATTGGCACCGTACTGCTGCAGCAGGGCACGAATCTTCAGCTCCTTCTCACCGGTCCACGCATCCGGGGCACGGTAACCGCGCGCCAACAGGTACAGCGCCGCAACCAGCGAGGCACCGTAACCAAACGAAGCCAAGAAAGCCACCACATCAGCAGCCCAAACACCGGGATGCGTACGCTCAATACCCATGCCGTGCATGAGCAGCTCCCACGGGGTGATGGAACGCAGCGGCTCCCACACACCAATACGGCAGAGGTACCAGAGCACCACAGTGGTCAGCAGAATACCGCCAGCTGCCGTAGCAGCCGCACCCGCCCACGAGAGGCGACCAATGCGTGCCGGGAACGCCGACCGAATCGAGAAAAGGAAAGGCACCAGCGCGCACGCAAACACAATGGAGAGCGTATCGACCGTCGAGGAGAAAATACGGTCCTTCGGCATGATTCCCGCCGGGAACGCCAGCGTGAAAGCGCTATGGGTCGCGATCAGCGCGCCAAGCACCTGAAAAACGATCGCCGCAATGAGGGCAGCGCGCTTGCGTACAATCAGCCCGGACACCATCACAATCATCGTGATGGCGCTGGGCAGAGTATGCGTGGAAGGAATATTCAGCAGGTCCGCAATGACTTCCCACCAGGTGAAGCCGCGCCCGTGCCGCAGAGGAGAGATAATCCACGCGAACGTGGTCAGAAGCGCGGCAAAAGAATACACCCCGATGACCACGCGTGCTGATGTCTCTGCATACCTAGAGGGAGGCGCAGACGCCTGCCCTGCTCGTGCTGTACGGCGACGTGAGGTAGTGCGGTGAGACATCATTATTAGCGAGGAATCGGGGTGTAGAGAAGGTATTGGACCTAAAGAATCTGGCTAGGCTTCAGCCTTCGGGTCACGGTAGGTGTCTTCGAAGACGTCGGGGATGCCGTTGTCGTCAGCATCCACGCTTTCCTTCTCAGCCA
>ERZ773234.517-NODE-517-length-11920-cov-6.667678_pt1 | contig 11920 bp, 11 predicted proteins | sample MGYA00580523_ERZ773234 | MGnify/ENA primary metagenome ERZ773234 (study PRJEB29015, sample SAMEA2738167) | human oral metagenome | biome: human oral; feature: human-associated habitat; material: saliva | place: China | collected 2262 ...
TTCATTGCCTCATCTTTGCAATTAAGCTAATAATACCTCATAAGACTGTCATGAGAATTAAGTGAGTTAGTACATGTGGGTTTTATTTTTAATTTTTTTATATTATTTCTCTTGACATTCAACAAATAATAGTGTAAACTATTATCAAACGTAGCGATAGTGCTACTAGAACGGAGACAGAAAATTTGAAATCAACTAAGAAAAACAACAAAAAAATCAAAAAAGAAGAGGTAGATGTAGTGAACAAAGAAATCAAAACAGAAACTCCTAACTCTGATAATGTAGATGTAAACGCAACAACTCAAATGGAGGAAAAAATCGTTGACGGTTACCACAACCCAAACGATCTTGCAATGATGGAAAAATTGAGAGAAACAAACAACAACGCTAGCAAAGAAATTTCAAGTCTCGCAGATGAAAATCAAGAGTTGCTTAATACAATCGCTAAAAAAGAAAAATTGCTAGGTAAGGCTGCTGAAACTATCCAAGAACACCTTGTTAGAATTGATGAATTGGAACGGGAAGTTGAAAAGCTTCAATCGGGTCAACAAAACGCTGCGGTGTTGAAGGAACTAGAATCTGCTCGAGAGTACGGAAATTCTGTTCGTAAAAAGGCAGAAACTGAAGCTAAAGAGACTGCTGAAAAGATCGTTTCCGACGCTAAAGAGGAAGCAGAAAAGATCACATCTAAGGCAAACGAACAAGTTGAAATTGCTGAAAAACGTGTGCAAAAAGCAAATCAAACTTTTGTTAATATTTCAGGACAATTGTCTGTTTATAAAACATCAATTGAGGAAATTCTTTCAGAAGCAAAGAATATTCCTGAAACAAAACCAGAATCAGTTAAAACTGTAGTTAATAAAGGTGCAACAAAAAATGACCCTGCAACAAAAGCAGAAAACAAACCTTCTGAAACAACTACAGTATTGCCAGATGCGTGGAAAAACATCACAGCAAACAACGGAGAAGCTGTAGCTAAAGATATTCCATCTGTTAAAAAAGATGTGAAAGTTAAAACAGTGACTGAACCAAGTGAAAATGAGGTAAAATTAGAACAACTGATTAATAACACTAAAAATACTAGTGAAGCAAAAAGCAAATCAACTAAATAGGAGTACTTAATTTAATGTCAAATAAAGTAATTCATCGTATTATTCAATCTCCAGAAGTTAAGTTAGAGGTAGATCCTGGCAAAAAGCTTACCCTTACCAAGGAAGATGTTATTGATTACGCTGGGGTAGATCTTAAAGAGGTTGATACTGAAACTAATCAAGTGACAAAAGACTTGAAAGATTCTGTTGTTGTTACAGAACAAGGTGTTCCAAAAGAAACTGTAACTCTTGGTGTTGGTACAACTGTTCTTGGTTTTGGAATGTTATATAGTGGTAGACTTATCGATACTTCCTTGATTGTAACTTTCCGTGTTACAGAAAAAGAGCCAGAAATGCCAAGTTTTGTTGACGAAGCACCAACAAGTTTCTCTCGTTCTGAACGTTCTTATCAGGAAAATGTTGGTGATGTTCCACAACCTTACATTGAACCAGATGTTCCACAAAAAGAATCTAATAAGATTGTGGACGAAAGTTTCGGAGAAAACTTCCCAAGCGTTGGTAGTTTGGAACTGAAACCAGTCTTCGATAAAAAAGAAGTGGTTGATGGTGTACACCGTTACTACGGAGATCTCTTGATCGGTGAGCAAGGACCTGCTCAGTCTAAAGTTCCCGGTGTTCACGTTAACGCAGTGAACTTGCTAACTTCTGATGAACAAAGCAACATCGAAGATATTCAGAAAGTTTCTTTGAGTGTTCACCCAATTTCTGTAACTGGGGCAGTTTATCAAGGGAACCTTGTGCAAGACTTCGATCTTAGCGACGAAGGTGATATTGATTGGGAATACGAAAATCAAAACGTATTACCTTTTACAAATCACAACTTCTCACAAAACCCTGAAATGGATGTTCTAGGGTTGCGATATGAGATTACCTTTCTTCCGGTCTTCAAGCCAGAACCAGAACCAGAAGAACGACCTGTAGTTGGTGACTGGTCAATGTTCTTGAAACCAGAACAAAAGCCAGAACAATCATCTAGCACCTCCGAGTCACACGTAGCACCGGTTGCTATCTCTGACACACCAGTTTCAAACGGATGGGCATCTCTCCAAAACAACCCTGTTCAACCTGCAAAGGAAGCGTCCGCACCAGTTGCAGAGCAAGGTTATGCTGATATTGTTCCAGATTTTTCTGAAACTGTACCAGTCTTCTCTGATTCTCAAGCAATTCCAGAGCAGAAAGGTTTCTCTGAAAATGTTCCAGGGTCAGTCTATCCAGCACCTGGTTCAACTTCAGCCGAAAACATCTACAATCCTGTAGGTTATTCAGAAAGTGTTCATCCAACTGTTCCAGATCAAGCTGGCTACACAGACTTTGACACACATCTTGGTCAAACCCTAATCGCTCCAGCACCACTTTTGAATCGTGATGGATCTGTTCCGGTCGGACAGCACGAGGTTGGTTTTGCACCACAATCTGTAACAAATCCAGTAGAATTCCCATCTGTAGATAATGCAGGAGGTGAAAGTAATACCGGAAATTTTACTCAACCCCAAATGGGGAGCCAAGAAAACGTAAAATCAGATTCAGTAAATGATTCTGACCTCGACAAGGCTTTAGAAGAAATTAATTCTGAGAAGCCTAAAAAGAAGACTTTCTTGGAACGCTTCTTCGGAACTTTTAAGAAGAAGTCAAAAAAAGGAGGGGTAGGTAAGGGTACGATTGTTGCCGGTTCTGTAATCATCCTCGCATTTGGTGGACTGGTTACCGGTGGAGTCCTTTACCGTAATTCCGGTGTTAATCAAGCTAAACCTGTTGTTCAAAAATCCGAGAAAAATCTGAACGAAGTGAACAATTACATCAAAGATGGAAAGATCACTTCAGAAGAAAGCGTTCAAATTCAAAACTTATTGAATGATAACGCAACAACTCTCGAGAACTTCAAAACTAAAAACTTCTTTGCTGACATTGAGCGTAAACGTCTAATCAAAAAGACAAATGATGCTACAAATAAAGCAACTGAAATTTTGAACAAACAGTCTGGTACGACTAGTGGTTCTACTGCGTCTACCAAGTAATCAAAGGATTTCAAATTTTATTGAGTTGACAAATTCGTCAACTCTTTTATTTTACTCAAAACTGAGTTAAAATAAGATAGTAAATAATTAGATAAAGGGGGTACAAGTGAAACGTAAAATTTTAAAGGGATTTTTATATTCTGTCAGTGTGCTAGGCTTAGCAACCGCTGGATGGTCGGCTTGGTGGATGTATCAAAACAACAACTACCAGCTATCTAGAGTAGCTCAACCGGCAAAGAATATCAAGATAACCAAACAAGACCAAAAAACTGAAGGTGTGTCTTATACTCCGTCAGTAGAACTTACATCTGTTGAACAGATGGAAAAAGCAAGACAAGATACAAGTCAACCACTTTATCTAAGATCCTTTTTATCAATTCCTAATTTAGGAATTAACTTGCAGGTTTTTGAAGGAACTAGTGACCGGGTGCTCACCTACGGTGCTGGAACTATTAAAGCAAATCAAAATCCGGACAATATCGGAAATTATGCTCTTGCTGCCCACAACTTCTACGATCAATCCTACGGAACAGGTTTTTCCATCTTACAATCTGCCACTAACATTGTTGGTAGTAATGCCTACTTGAGCGACGGTGATTACGTCTACACCTATAAGTTGGCAGAGGTAACGAACATCTACAAAGATGATTCGATGATTTATACCGAAGATGACTTTCCGAACCAACTATTTCAAGATAAAATTACACAACTTGCACCAGATGATTTGTCGGAGACTGTAGTAAAAAATAAAATTTGGAATAAAAACGGAACTTATACCGAAAGCTCTGAAGGTAAAGAGTTTAAGTACGGAAAGTTGTTGACGTTGTACACGTGCTACCTTGAGCCTAGCAACAGGACCCTATCCTACAATAGAATCATTGTTACCGGGGTTCAGATTAATAAACAAAAAATTTCTGAAGCACCAGATGATGTTAAGAATTTATTTATTGATCCACGCTCCAAATCCGGTGAATTATCTGTAACGAATAACAGTACAGTTCCAAAGACTGAAACTCAAGCAGCAGAGAATTCTACTCCTAAAACTGATTCAGGTCAAAAAGACTTGAGCTTTAAAGTTTTACAGGAAGGAGACAAGTACAACAATATCATCGAGTACTACGTTCTCCCTAGACTTAAGAAAGACCCTAATTTTATTTGGAAGCTATTTTACGGAGGAATGACTCTGTTTCTAGTACCAGCCTTAACCGCTATATTTATTCCAAGTAAGAAGAAAAATAAAAAGAGAGGTGACGCTTTTGGCGAACAAAAACTTAGATCAGAACGGTGATGATATAAAGGTTGCAAAGTGGGTGCTGTTGGTTTTCTTTATTTTGATTGCAGTATCACTTCTTGTGGTTTTGCTAATTTTGCAACAGAACTTTGAAATATCAACTCTAATCACAACCTTTGGAAGTTTTATACTTCTTGGGATTCTAGCCTTCATTTTATCTTGGATTTGGAATAAGATAAAATTACTGTTCAAAAAGGATAAGAAGATAAATAAGCAAGGAGCTGTTCTAAAAACAGAAAGAAAAAATTCTAATACTGAAACTAATTTAGATGATGAGGAATTATCTATCACACCGGACGATGAAAGCGAAAATAAGCTAAAATTAGAACAGAAAGAAAATTTGGATACAGGAGGTATAACAAACAGTGGTATATACAGGTACTAGTGGTATTACATCTAACACAAAATACTCTGATGAAAGTGATTCTCGGAATAGTGTGATGTTCGTTACCGGTCAGCCTGGTGTAAAAAAGTGGTTACTGGATATGTTCACAGATGAAAATTTACCATTACACAATGATTTCGTAGTAATTCCTGATGCAGTTACTAGAGAACGAGCTGTGGAATACGCAAGAGAAAAAAGACCAAAGCTTGTTCTGTTTTTCGAAACAACAGTCGGAACTCTATCTCTATCAGAAACATTGTACGAGATTCGTTTGAGTGGGGCGAGAGTTATTTATATTAGTACTCAACGGACAATGGGAGACCTTGTCCTCGAGGCACTAGTGGGATACGGAATCTACGATTTGATCCTTGATGAATCAGTTACTATTCAGACAATGATGGATTATATCTATAATCCACGAAGATTTGAAGATGCAGCTGGTTTTGCAAGAAAAGTAATAGTTCCAGACTCTGGATTTGGTGTAAAAAACTTTGAAATTCCTAATCTTGCAGATATTCGCAGATTTTCAAAGCATTTCGAAGATGATTATCTTGTGGATCCTGCTGCACGAGCAGTACAAGGTTTGGGGAACCGAGTGATGGATGACACGGCACACCAATCTATTGGTCAGAGAATTTTCACTCAAGGTCAGCAAACAGAACAGCCACAGGCTCGTCAACCTCAACAAGTTCAAAATCCAAATTATGTTAAGCCAAAATTCGGATTCATTCCACAGGCACCTATCGATCAAGGACAGTTACAACCTGGACAGTTCGGTTACGGTGATATTCCTGAAAATATTTGAGGAGGGTTTGGATGAGTAAAATTATTTTAGGTATTGTTTGTGCGGTTGTAGCTTTAGCCGGTCTTGGATTCTTAATCTTTGTATTGAGATCTCTAAAAACCGCTGGTGGATTTGGTAATTTAAACGGTCCTAGCAAGATTCTTGCTGTAGTATTATCAGTAATTTCTTTAACTGCAATTTGTGCAGGATCGTGGTTCTCTATCAAGAACTTCACGTACAGACCACCTCAAGCAACTGAATCTACCAAAGAACTTCAAAGTCAAATCAAGAAAAGTAATAATGGTGTTAAGCGTTACACTCAGCTTATTAAAACAGAAGATTATTACACAGCATCACTCGATGAACTTGAAAAGACTTACTCAAAAGATGGTAGAAGTGCTGTAGAAAACTACAGTCAGGGATCTGAAAAGAGTCGCTCCTTTATTCTTAGAAATGTTGGTCGCTCCTTCAAGAATCAAGAAGGTCTGTTTACAACTGAACTAAAAACAGTATCTGGAGAAATTGTTAAACTGGATAAGGATAAAAACGGACGTGTTCTTGTATTCGCAGATGATTCTGAGTACAGTGCAAATATTTTAGCCTTACTCTACAAATACAACCAAAATCACCAAGATAAACCGGTTGCTTACACAATTATCTTCCCAACGCTTGATGGTACAAAAGTTGATGCCTTCTTTGCGGCACACAACGGAGAAATTGGCTCTATGGATGAGAATTCGGTGGTAACTATTGATTCTCAACCAAACACAGCCAACCAATCTATCTACGGAATTGCAACTCAAGAGTATAGTGTTACAGACTTACCAAGTTATGTTGCAATTGACAAAGACGGTGTAATTTCATTAGCTGGTGTTGGTTCACTTGTTGATTCTGATGACAAGTTGGAGACTTGGTTGAACAGTGCTTTAACATCTAAGAATAAGTTGTACAACGAAATTCAAAGAGGAATTGATAAGGATAGAACAAAGACTTCTGAAACGAAGACAAGTTCTTCTAGCAGTTCATCTTCTGAAACAAAATCAGAGGAATCAACTGCAACTTCTGATCAAAATCCAGACGGTAAACCAACTGAAACTGAATCAGAAGGGGGAACTAACTGATGGGTACACTAGTCGGAATATTAGCGTCAATCATCTTTTTCGTGGGTGTGATTGCAGTTCTCATCTACTGGAGAGTTCAAGCCGGAAAGATGGAGTACACCAAACACGATAGAAGTGAAGAAATTTCTCAGGACAACACTCAGGCTCTTCTCCCTTTTGAACAAATTAGATTAAATAGAATATTTCTAGGAAAACAGCGTTACGTAGTTTTTGTTAAGGTTGAACCCTTTAACTATCTTGTTCGAAGTGAAGAAGGTAAGGATGCGTTTGCCATCAACCTACGTCGTGCATTTAATGGTTTCGACTTTAGGTTGAATTTGTTTACGCACACAAGAAAGATGGTTAACGATAAGATGCTAAGACGTTTACGCTCTAGCATCGATGAAGTTGTTGCTAATCATCCTGACCAACGAGATTACGCAGAGGAATACTTCAGACATCTGTCTGTTATCAACGTCAGAGATCCCTTAACTGGTGATCTTAGACGTGTTAAGGATTATTACATCGTCATTCCTTGGGAGCCAACCAGTGATGAAGCTGGGATGTCTGAACAGGAGTTGGAATACAGAGCAAAAGAAGAACTGATGAGACGCTACACGCAAGTAATCGAGTCCTTCCGTACAGCCGGTATCAGTAGTAAACTTCTGAACACAATCGAGATCATTGAGTTGTTCACTTCTGTTTATCGTAGAGAAGAAAGCAACCGAGCTGATCTTCTGTTTGATAATTCTTATACCTCTGTAATGGTTTCAGGAGATGCAGATACTAAAGGTGCTTCAGAGATGGTTCGTTTTACTGCAATTATTGAAGGAGCTAGAAATAGACTTTCTGAAGAAATTGTGAACAACCCATCAATCTCTGAGGCTAACCGGGCACAAGCCGTGAAAGTTTCTGAAGCTCTTGAAAATATCGAGCGACGCATTCGTGGTGAAGAACTTCCTTATAATAACCAACGATAAGGATGCACTATAATTCTTTAAATAAAAATATTTTTAAATTTTAATCAATAGGAGAAAATCGAAATTGCAATTTCTAACTAACACAACTAAAAAAGCAAAAGAACAGATTGATAATGTCGTTTACGGGACAGTGTTTGCCACATCCTTAGCTTTAAGTGAACTAACTAGTTCTGTAGGAACTGCCTTTGCAGATACAAAAGTTTCCACAAACATTCCATCAGTAGAATCAGATGGTTCTGTAACAATGAAAGGTAACGGTGGTAGTGGTGACCCTAAACAAGCAGTATCAAAACTGTTCGAACAGGCACAATTTATTTCTGGTGTAATTGCAGCACTTGCTGGTATCATCATCGTTTGTGCAGGTATCTGGTACGGACAAAAGGCGTCTCGACAAACAATGGAAGGTAACACTCAAGGTTACAAAAACGCTAGTAACGTTGCCATCGGTGCCGTTATCGGTGGTGGATTGATCGCTGCTATCGGTCTGTTCCTATCAGTTGGTGCCGGATTCGGTCTAAAACTTTTTGGATAAAAGCAAGAAAAAAAAGAACCCTTTACGGGGTTCTTTTTTTGTGATATAATGTGATTAAAAAATGGAGGTGTTTGCTGTCGAAATGGGTACCTTAGAAATTGTTACGATTATTATTTTTTTATTAGATTGTTTTGGAATATACTTTGCAGTTCTTAGTGATTGGAAAATTAGATGGAAGATCTCACTTGTTTTATTTTACCTAATCACAATGGGACTGCTGGCTTTCTTGGGGTATAACTGTTTTATTAGATAGTGGAGGAATAATAAAAAAATGGTTTGTAAAAACAACAACAAAAGAAATGAAGAAAATAAGACGATAGATGCTGAGATGCACAGAAAAATGGAACTAATCGCTGGTTGTATTGCTTATTTTATAATTTTTGTTGTTATATTATTAATATCAGCAATAACAAGGTTTTTAAATTAAATAGGGTGCTTCGATGAACAAAAACAATAAATCTATTTTTTTATTGAGTAGTGATTTTTTCAAAAAGCTGTTTCTTCTATTTGTTTTGTTGGCTTTATTTTGGTTCGGAGAATCTTTAACGATATATTTGTTGGATAAGTACCCACCACAGAACATCGAACATTCTTTACAGTATATTAGTCACCCCAACATCGCAGCAGTATTTGATTACGGTTTTGCCCCAACGCTAATCGGGTTGATGATTCCACTATTGTTTGCTGGAATATTTTCAAAGTTACCAAATAGACTGGCTAGGATTTTATCAATAACTATCCCGATTGCTACAATTGTTGTTACGTTTTCAACCATCTACTTTTAGAATAAAAGACTTCTTTTCGTCTGTTATAATTTTAGAAAAATAATATACTGCTATTGTTGCAGGGAAAGAAGGATAAAAATGGTAAAGAACACAAAGACAGTTAAAACGTACACTCCCGAATCAGTTGGGGGATTGATGCTTGCAAAGCTAGTTACAACTGAAAACATCACAAATCTCTCTAAGATCTTGTTGAATAGTGTACGAGATGGATACGACGACATTTTCACAAAGAAATTGTTACTATCTATTATTAAAAGAGATGACAGTTTTGGGAAATATTTTTTACCTGATTTGACTAGGGATAACGATAACCTTGAATTGCTATCAATTTTGGAAAGCTTTGTGGATAGATCTGTTGATGATTTTATCTCGCACTCTTACGTTCAGCTTATTAACAACCCAGGGATTGTAGTTGATCTTGAGCTAGGAAAACTTTTTCTTGAAGAAGAGTACAAAAGAGTTGGGTTCACAACTAACAGGTTGTTTTTTGATATTGACAAAGAACAGTTTAAACTATTCTTCAAAAATGGTCTGAATTCGGCAGTTGAAGAAACAACGACACTTATCTTTGATAATAGTATCTACAAAAAGGACTTGCTTAATGTAGCAAAAACTGTACTTAAAAGATTTGAAGCTAGGATCGGGAAAAGTGTAGAAAACTTTTCGTTTGGTTTTGAACTACTTGTCAAAAATAACGACCTTTCTGACAAGGTTGATTCGATTTGTTCAAAAAACTACAACTCAATCAGTCTATTGTCACTCAAACATCTAGAGAAAGAGTTTGAACAAATTAACACGCAAAAAATTCTGACCGGATCATCGTCTGTTAAAAAATGGCACGTTCAACATCTTGTTGTTCAAGGTGAATTTATCGGTTACGGTGAGGCTGTTAGTACAGGGGCATTTGAACGACTTGCACTGTTTGAACGACTTGCTCTTCCAGAATGTGACGTGCAAGATGAGCGATTGATTTACGTTATCATCACAGAAATTATTCTCAGAAAGAAGTTTCTTGAAAAATTAACAGAACAAGACATCTTAGATTATTTAAAAACTGAAGGATATTTAGATATTCTCAAGGTTCTTAATCATCGTTACGATGTTTTATTTGAAAATGAAAATCTTGTTGATGATTTGTGTGAAAAGTATTATTGGCCTGTTGGTGGTAGACTTTTGAAAAAAGAACTTGACAATCCAACCGTAGTTAAAGAAGTGCTATCTGCTTAAAATATAACTCTTGACAGATCACTCGGAAAGTGCTATACTTAAAATGTGAGTTAAGTTGTAATTGAAGGGGTTGACGTAATTCAACCTCTTTTTTTTGTTTTTTTTGTTTTTTTTGTTTTTTTAAAAACAACGATAAACTATAATTTTTACAGCAAAAAATATAAAATAAGAAAGAAGGTGTTTTATAGGGGATGCACAAGCGTGACATTCACGATCAACGCAATCTGAGAAAACTCAGTGACGTGGAAAGCTCACTATTCTCCCGTGCGATCTTTGGTTAACTATTAATCAAACTCTCAGAACAAGAGAGCCCATTTTACTCCTGGGTAGGAACCAGGTATCCGTACTACCAACCTCGTGTAAAATTTTCTTTTTACTTTCTATAGATATCCCAATTCTATAGAATTCCAAGGGAAACCATCCCTTTGGACTTGGTGACGCATCTGTCCGTAGTTACAGATAAAGGATTTTTACTAATGTCGAAAAATCCGTCTTGTGGGGCGTAGCAAGAAAGACTAAATAAAATAAAAAAAGTAGACTTTATTATTTTGCGTAAAGTCTGCTTTTTTGTTTTAATTAAGAAAATCTATTAATTTTCTAATAACTTTATCTTTATATAATTTTATCAAAGCAAAACAAAACTCTAAAAGAAGGAATTCTTCGGGAAAATCAAAATAAGAAATCTCAAAATTCTCATTTTGGGGTTGACTTTGCTGGTATTCCCGTGGTACAATAGACCTTGGGAATACAAAGAAATTAGTAAAATAAAAGCAATTAAAAATTTAGAAAGAGGTCTATAATGAACCGAGAAAATACTAATGAAAAGAAAACACTCAAAAAAGGTCGTAAAGGGTGGGTGATCGCAGCAGCACTCCTCGCAACTGTAGGAGCTGGGGCGATTGTTACAACTTACGAAAACACAACACCAACACCAACCGTAACAAAAACAGGTGGTGCAAGCACAGCTACTTCTGGTGATAAAGAAGGAACAAAAACAGACACCAAAAAGTCTGATGATAAAGATTTTTCAAAGATCTTTGGTCAATTGGGAGAAGTTTACCCTGAGTTCCCGTCTTCATCAAATGATGCTAACAGCTCACGAAACTCTTCAACATCAGATCAAGCTGGACGTACAGTCCGACTTGGTGCTGGAAGCTTTTCTGACGTCGCACGTAGCGTATCAGGGACTGAAAATGTTCTCAGTCGAACAATTCCGCCTTTGACAGTTGCAGGACGAGGTGCAACCACTGGAGTTGCTTCAGGAGAAGGAATCTTCTCTGCTCCTAAGTCTGAAGACAAAGGTAAGGAAGACGCTAAACCAGTGACTCCGGAAAAACCTAAGTCTGAAGATAAAGGTAAGGAAGACACTAAACCAGTTGCTCCTGAAAAACCTAAATCTGAGGATAAAGGTAAGGAAGACGCTAAACCAGTGACTCCGGAAAAACCTAAGTCTGAAGACAAAGGTAAGGAAGACACTAAACCAGTGACTCCGGAAAAACCTAAATCTGAAGACAAAGGTAAGGAAGACGCTAAACCAGTGACTCCGGAAAAACCTAAATCTGAAGACAAAGGTAAGGAAGACGCTAAACCAGCTACTCCGGAAAAACCTAAGTCTGAAGATAAAGGTAAGGAAGACACTAAACCAGTTGCTCCTGAAAAACCTAAATCTGAGGATAAAGGTAAGGAAGACGCTAAACCAGTGACTCCGG
>ERZ773234.525-NODE-525-length-11783-cov-6.876023_pt1 | contig 11783 bp, 6 predicted proteins | sample MGYA00580523_ERZ773234 | MGnify/ENA primary metagenome ERZ773234 (study PRJEB29015, sample SAMEA2738167) | human oral metagenome | biome: human oral; feature: human-associated habitat; material: saliva | place: China | collected 2262 ...
AGATCGCGAAGAACGCGCATCACAAGGGCCTGTCGCTGCGCGAGTCCGCCCTCGAGCTGGGCTTCCTGAGCGCCGACGAGTTCGACGCGTGGGTCGTTCCCGCCGACATGACGCACCCCAGCGCCGCCGACGAGTGATCCGCTAGTCGCGTTCGCGACTGACGTTTCGGCCCCGGTCTCGTATCTACGAGGCTGGGGCCGTTTGCGCATACAGGTATCCATGCGGCGGGTGGAGGTGCGTTTTATGCATGAGGTCAGCATGTCCCGGCATGACGCCAGGGTTCCTGACGATATTTTCCGCCCTCTCACCAATTTCGCATGCAATTCCCTCTCAACTGTTTTAACTTTTGAAATCGGATCGTTGGAATGGCGCGGTTTTCTCATGGCGCCCACGAAGCAGCGGATGGGAATTGCATGCGAAATTTCTAGGCGACCACGGTAGTAGCTGGTTCGGCAGACGCTTTCCCTGATCACACGGGGAAACTCGCAGGCAAAGCCGCTATTCCGTACGGAATCGTTTAGCCCTGGGCGCGCGCTTTCTTGCGCATCTTCAGGATCGTCGAAGCGATGATGGAGAGCAGGAAGATGTTGAAGAGGATCGCGCCGACGCTCGGGGATACGAGCGTGGCGACGAGGCGCCCGACGGGTGCCGTAGCCGCGGCGGAGGCGCCGACGATGAGTCCGACGCGCAGGTCGACCATGCCATGGCGCAGATTGGTGACGGTGCCGGCGATGCCGGTGGGGATCATGACGAGGAGGGACGTGCCGCGCGCGATCAGGTCTCCCGCGCCGACGGCGAGTTCCATGCCGGGCACGATGACGGATCCGCCGCCCACGCCGACCAGGCCTGAGAGGATACCGGCGCACAGGCCCACCAGGATCAGTAGGGCGCACGAGGCCGGGGTCAGCGAGACGGCCCCCTCGCGCGTGGGGACGTGCAGGTATTGGGAGACGATGACGAAGACCGTGAAGCCGATGAGGATCCAGGGCAGCGAGGGGGCCGGGAGGCGGCGCAGGAGCCACACGCCGATTTGCGAGCCGATGAGCGCGCCGACGACGAGGAGCGCGCCGCCCGCCCAGGAGACCTCGCCGTGGAGGGCGTAGGTGCCTGATCCGACGGCGGCCGTGACGATGATGGCGGCGAGGGAGGTGGCCGAGGCGCGGCGCTGGTCCATGCCGAGGACCGCCATGAGGGCTGGCACGATGACGAGGCCGCCGCCCACTCCGAAGAGCCCGGAAAGGAATCCTGCGCCGACGCCTGTCGCGATGACGAGGAGGATGCGGTGCAGGGTGAGGGGCTGGGAGTCGGTGTGGGCCATGTCTCTATTGTAGTCCGGCGTGGAAGCGTCTTCTGTTCTGCGGCTTCACCCCGCGCGAAACCCGTGCGTACGCCCTGATCGCGGTAGTTTGTGCGGGCGTAGACTTTTGGCATCGACGAAAGGAAATGCGATGTCCAAGGTTCTGGTTGTGTCGGGACACCCGCGCACCGGCGATGATTCGGTGGCGAATAAGACGATCCTGGAGGAGCTGGCATCCCTGCTTCCGGACGTCGAGATTGATCATCTTGACGAGTTGTATCCCGATTACGTCTTTGATGTTGAGGCGGAGCAGAACAAGCTTGCCGCGGCGGACGTGATCGTGTTGCAGTATCCGCTGTGGTGGTATGGCTGGCCGGCGCTGCTGCAGAAGTGGATGGAGGACGTGTTCGTGCGCGGTTTCAGCCACGGGTCCACGGGCACGGCGCTGCGTGGTAAGAAGCTGGTGGTGTCGGTGACGACGGGTGCGTCGGAGGCTTACTACGCGCCGGATTCCGTGGATTTCAACAACTTGCTGACGCCCGTGAAGGCAACGTGTGCGCTGACGGGCATGGAGTTTGCGGGGAGCCTTCCGCTATTCGGCGTGTCGTATGCGAATCGCACGGATGAGGCGGCGCGCGCCGACATGGTGGAGCGTTCGCGCTTGCACGCACAGCGCCTCGCGGAGTTCGTCTCTGCCCTCTAACCCGGCCCTCCCCTGCCGCTAGACAATAGGCGAAAACTGGCCCCGACCTCGTGCGTGTACGAGGCCGGGGCCGGTTCGTCAGAGTCCTCCGAGTCCGGAGAATCGTTCGACCCAGGTCCGCAGGGCGTCGAGGACACGTGTGCGGATGGCTTCGCGACTGCCACCGCCACCGAAGCGACGGGCCGGGGGAAGGATTGAGGACAGGCCGGTGCCTTCGTCGGGGACGTAGCCCTCGCGCAGGGAGTCGTATGCGAAGTCCCGCGCGCCCTCGCCGAGGCGTTCGGCCTCGATGATTGCGTCGAGTTCGCTGTCGCGCTTGGCGGCGATGAACGACTCGAACTCTGTGGGGACGTCTCCGTTGAGGGACACTCGGCGGTAGAACTCTTCGATGAGGTCGCGTTTGCCGCGCAGGGCGGGTGAAGCGGCGAGGGCGCGCGTGATTTCGACGGGGATTTCACGGTCGTCGCCGTCGCCGCGCTCGCCCCGATGGTGCTCGACGAGCATGAGGATGTAGTCGACATTGATATCGACCTGCTTAACGAGCTCCATTTCGAAGACGAGGTCGTCCGCGATCGGTTCCTTTTCCACCTTCGAGCGCTCGCGCGCCTCGTGATAGAGGTCCAGGTAGACGCTCCGGTAGTCTTCAAGCTCGCGCGGGGCGATCGTGTCGTCACCTTCGAAGTCGTCGAAGGAGGTGAGGATGTTGCGCAGGCGCAGGACCTGCCCCATAAGGTCGATGAAGCGCTTCTGTTCCTTTTCGGATGCGATCGATCCGATGGGCAGCGGGAAGTCGACGCGTAGCTGCTCGATGGTCTCGAGGTAGGTGGACAGGTACTCGCCGTATGGGCGCAGGAGGACCTGGCCGCGCGCCTCTTTGTTGCCGAAGAGGGCGATCGCGTCGTTCGTGGCCTCTTCAAGGTTGCGGAAGCAGACGATGTTTCCGAAAGTCTTGACGGAGTTGAGGATTCGGTTCGTGCGCGAGAAGGCCTGGATGAGGCCGTGGGCACGCAGGTTCTTGTCGACCCACAGGGTGTTGAGGGACTTGGAGTCGAAGCCGGTGAGGAACATGTCGACGACGATGACCAGGTCGATGCGTCGTTCAGCGAGAGCTGTTGACAGGCTCGTGTAGTATCCCTCGAATCCCGAGGCGTCAGTGCCGAAGCTGGCCCCGAACTGCTTGTTGTAGTCGGCAATCGCCTCGTCGAGGAAGGCACGGTCGTCCTGGGAGAGGGCCGAGGGGTCCATGGATTCTTCGGAGAGTAGACCTGTGCCCGGCGCCTCGGCATTTGGCGCGTATGAGTAGATGATTCCGACGCTGAGCCTGCGCGCCTCCGGCAGATCGGCCTGTTGGCGCTTGAACTCCTGGTAGTAGGCACGGGCGGCCTTGATGGAGGAGGTGGCGAACAGGGAGTTGAAACCGTTGACGCGCCGTTCCTTGTACTGGAAGGAGGCGTGTCTCTTCGTCTTTTGGTCGAAGTGTTCGAGGATGTAGGAGACCACAGCCGAGATACGCTGCGGGTTCATGTAGGCGCTGTCAGTATCGATGCCTTCGACGTCGTGGTTGTCGATGCCGTCTCGCACGCGGAACGAGTTGAGGTAGTCGACGCGGAACGGCAGGACGGTCTTGTCCCGGATGGCGTCGACGATCGTGTAGGAGTGCAGCTGGTCCCCGAAGGCCTGCTCGGTGGTGCGTAGGTTTGCTTTGCCGGAGCTGGAGGCATTATCCGCGAAGATGGGCGTTCCGGTGAAGCCGAAGCGGTGGTAGTTGCGGAAGGCTCGCGTGATGTCGGTGTGCATGTCGCCGAACTGGCTGCGGTGACATTCATCGAAGACGAGGACGACGTGCCCGGAGTAGATGGCGTGCCCGCGGTGGCTCTTGACGAAGGTCGCGAGCTTTTGGATGGTGGTGACGATGATCGGGGTGGACGGGTCGTTGATCTGGTTGGCGAGCTGGCGTGTGGACTGGTTGGCGGAGACGGTTCCTTCGGCGAAGGCGTTATATTCGCGGATGGTCTGGTGGTCGAGGTCCTTACGGTCGACGACGAAGAGAACCTTATCGACCCCCTCCATGCAGGCGGCGAGCTTCGCGGTCTTGAAGGACGTGAGGGTCTTTCCGGAGCCGGTGGTGTGCCAGATGTATCCGCCGGCGGCGACGGTGCCCGTCTGGTTGTTCATGCTGGAGGTCTTGATGCGCTGGAGGATCGCTTCGGTCGCGGCGATCTGGTAGGGGCGCATCACGAGGAGCTCATCGCGGGTGTTGAGCACGCAGTAGCGCGTAAGGATGGAGAGGATTGTGCGCTTGGCCAGGAATGTGGCGGCGAAGTCGGTGAGGTCAGGGATCTGATTGTTGGCGGCGTCGGTCCACCACATGGTGAATTCATAGGATCGCGCGTTGGCGGCGGCGACCTGCCGGCGTGTGCCCTGGTTTTCGGTGATGTGCTGGAGGCGCACGGTGTTGGAGTAGTACTTGGTGCGGGCACCGTTCGAGATGACGAAGATTTGCACGTAGCCGAAGAGTCCGTCGCCGGCGCTTGCGTGGAAAGAATCGCGCTGGTAGCGGTCGATCTGGTCGAAAGCTACGCGCAGTTTTTTGCCGCGTCGCTTGAGTTCGATGTGGACCAGGGGCAGGCCGTTGACGAGGATGGTGACGTCGTAGCGGTTGGAGCGCGCGCCCGTGTCGATGGCGTATTGGCGGATCACCTGCACCTTGTTGCGGTGAATGTTGGTCTTGTCGATGAGGCTGATGTTCTTGGTCGTGCCGTCGTCGCGGGTGAGGACCTGCACGTGGTCCTCCTGGATGCGTCGGGCTTTGGCGACGACGGGATTCCCAGCGGAGGAAGGGACGTCGACGATCGAGTGACGGTAGAAGTCCTTCCATTCCCGGTCACTGAAGCGGTAGTCGTTCAGGGCTTCGAGCTGGACGCGCAGGTTCGCTTCCAGTCCGTCACGGTCATGGATGTCCACATATTCGTAGGCTTGGGCGCACAGCTGCTTGATGAGGTCGTCCTCGAGGGCGGCCTCGCTCTGGTAGTCCTGCTCCTGGTCACGGGTCGGGTGGTAGAGGCCGACGACCGTGAATTCGTCGGAGACGACGACGGGTTCGATGCGGGGGCGAGGTGCGTCGGTGGACACTCGCGTTCCTTTCTCTACGGGTCTCATTCACGAGGCCGGGGCTGGCAAGCGGGAGGCTTCCCTCCCATCTCAGTGACGTTGATCCGATGCTAACGTCACCCGCCGTCATCTGCGTCCAGGCTGCACCGGGAAGCTCACGTCTGGAGGGTTCCGGGCGTTGCTTCGAGGCGTCCTGGGAGCTACCATCTCTAGGAGGGCAAGGGCTGACATGGGCCCCTCGCACACCGAGGGGTGACCGCGAAACCTGACAAAACAGGGCCTCGTAATAGTCCACTCGTGGACGGCAAGCTGAAGTCACGCCCTCGTGTTCCCCTCGCGCACGCGCGAGGGGAACACGTTTCTACGGCGCATCGTCCCCGGAGGCAGCTTTCTCGGGGAAGGACAGCAGGCGATCCCTGTAATGCTCGTACTGAGCGCGGCGGGCCGCTATCTCGGCGGGCAGGCCCGAGGAGATGTCGTTGACAAGAGCATCGAAGTGGTCGAGCAAATCGGCGATACGCCGTTGTTCCTCCATCGAGGGAACCGGGATCTCGAACGACTTGATGATAGACACATTCAGATCCCCTCTCGCGCCTCGACCAAGGCCCCTAAGCTCGGTATAGCGAGCAGCAAGGGAATAATAAACGTAGCGATAATCAGCGCGATTTGAGTCAATCTCGAGATTACAGCAGTGCTGATTAGTCACGGCATCAATACCGAGAATCGCAGAACGGCCAGCAGATGCCCCAGATATTGCCACGATAACACTATTTGCTTTAACCCATTTCAGCGGAAGATCATCAATGGCGTTATCAGTCACAAACTCACTTGCTGCACTAATTCGATTGAAGTTCACGTCTTGTGTACGTATCCACGGATTAGACCCATCCTGATAGTAACGAGAATTTGACGCCTGTGGCGTAACACCTGTTACTACTCTTGTTGCAATGTCCCCAAGCTTCACCATTTCAACCTGGCCGCGAGCTGCCAGGGATTCATACGAGAGCAGGTGGTTGCGGTAGTGCTCGTACTGGGTCCGCCTGGCTTCCAGCTCCGCTTCCAGCTCCGCTTCCAGCGTCGTGAACTGATCCAATATTCTCACAATCTCTCGCTGCACTTCCAGCGGAGGAACAGGAATATCAATTTTGGACAAGTTCGCAGCAGAGAGCTCAATTACTTTCGTCCCCTGGGCATACTTGCGTTTTTTTAGAGCAGAGTCCTCAGTGCGGAGATAATAACTAAGAAAGACAGTATCAACCGCGAGAGAGCGCACCACAGTTGCATGGCCTCCCGTGACGCCCTCTACATCACCGAGCCACACAACCCCCTTACCTACATCTTCGAGATTCTCACTCGTGTTGGCCACCACCAGATCACCCGGATACACGCGAGTCAATTTATCCGCGTCTTCAGGAGCCAAATAGGCAGCAGCACACTTCGTATGAATGCCATACTTCGTGAAGATATGTCCGTAATGAATAGCAGGAATGCCTTCATCGATAAAAAGCTTCTTCGGCATTCCGCTGCCACGTTGCAAATCGGCAATCTCTCCCAGGCGCCGATATTCCACCCCGTCCGGGCACAGCTCCTTAATCAGCTCGGCGAGGCGACTCATTGGTCGGCCTCCAGTTCTGCGACGATCGCGTCGATGGAGGCGCGCAGCTCGCGCTGACGCTCCACGATGCCAGCGATCCGAGTGTTCAGCTCGACGATGTCCACCTGCTCGCGCGTATCCTCGGGCTCGACGTAGGAGGACACTGACAGGTTCCAGTCATTGCTCTTAATGTCGTCGATCGACACCAGAGCGGTCACATGGTCCACTGCCTGACGCTGCGACACCAGGGAGAGGATCCGCTGCTGGTTCTCCGCCGTCAGGCGGTTCTTGTTTCCCTCACGCACGCACTCGGCGGATGCGTCCACGAAGAGAACGCTGTGGTCGGGGCGCGCCTTCTTGAGCACGATGATGCAGGTCGCGATCGTCGTCCCAAAGAACAGGTCCGGAGGCAGCTGGATGACCGCGTGCACGAAGTTGTTTTCGACCAGGTATTTGCGGATCTTCCCCTCGGCGGCACCGCGGTACAGGACACCCGGGAACTCGACGATCGCGGCCGTCCCATCCTCTGCCAGCCAGTGCAGCATATGCATGGTGAAGGCCAGGTCGGCCTTGGACTTGGGGGCCAGAACCCCCGCCGGAGCGAAGCGCGGATCATTAATGAGAGCGATGTCGTCCTTGCCCACCCACTTCGTCGAATAGGGAGGGTTCGAGACGATCGCGTCGAAAGGCTGATCGTCCCAGTGGGCGGGTTCCGTCAGGGTATCCCCCAGCGCGATGTCGAAGTTCGAGAAGTTGACGTCGTGCAGGAACATGTTGATGCGGCACAGGTTGTACGTCGTTAGGTTGATCTCCTGGCCGAAATACTGACGGCTACTCGACGGCCCGAGAAGCTTCGCGAACTTCAGGAGCAGGGACCCCGAGCCCGCGCAAGGGTCGTACACGCGCGTCACGTCGGAGCGGCCATCCAGGGCGAGGGTCGCGAGGACCTCGGCGACCTCCTGGGGCGTGTAGAACTCGCCGCCCGACTTGCCCGCGCTCGAGGCATACATGGTCATCAGGTATTCGTAGGCATCACCGAAAGCATCAATCTGAGCGGCACCGTGTTCCAGAGGCAGATCGCCGACAGCGTCCATGATCTTCACGAGCTTCGCGTTGCGCTGGGCGACCGTGTTCCCGAGCTTCGTGGAGTTCACGTCCACGTCGTCGAAGAGGCCACGCAGATCCGACTCGGACCCGCTGCCCCGCGCCGAGTTTTCAATGAAGCGGAAGGCGTAGGAGAGGGTCTCGTTCAGGTTCTCGTCGCCGGCAGCCTGAGCGCGCACGTTTCCAAACAGGTCAGAGGGACGAATAAAGAAGCCCTTTTCCTTGACGATGCCTTCACGCGCCGCTTCCGCGTCCTCGTTGCTGAGGGTCGCGTAATCGAAGGCCGCGGCCTCTTCAGGGGTTCCGCCTTCAGCGAGGATCGCCGCGCGCTCGGAGGTGTTCACGTAGTCCGTCAGGTTCTCCGAGATGAAGCGGTAGAACAGGAATCCGAGGACGTAGCTCTTGAAGTCCCACCCGTCCACGCTGCCGCGCAGATCGTTGGCGATGCGCCAGATTGTCTTATGCAGCTCGGCTCGCTGGATCACTGCCGCCACTGTGCCCTCTTTCCTGAGGCGAGGAGCTACGGCACCCCTCACCGATCTCTCTTACTCATGACTCAACGTTCGCGCGCCGATCGATTCGGGCGACACATGTGGCCTAGCTTACTGCATAAGCGACCAGCTAAGGGCCGGTAACACACCCAATTTCCACCCATCCCAGCCCCGGCCTCGTCAATGAGAATAGCGCGAACAAAACGGACTCAGAAAACCCAACTTTTCAGGATACTCCCCTACCGCGACTCTGTTAGACACTTTCAGAAAATAACGACAGGCTCTCGCGCAGACAAGCAACCAAAGCAGCAGGTCACGAGCACACAATGCCTGGCAAATACATAGAAATTCAACCGACCCACGAATTTACTTGTCCGCACTGCGGGACATTTTCGCTCAGCGTGACCATATTGTCGGTTAATTTACCGAAAAATCGCTTTACCGTTGAATGGGCGCATTTTCACGCGCATGACTCCCCCACCGGGACGTCTCATCAACGATTACGAGGACACACACGTCATGGAGACACGACATCCCCTGACCATCCCCGCTGCGATCGTGCTCGGCACCGCGGTCGTCGCCACGGCCCTACCCCTGCCGAACTCCACACCGGCCACCGCCACGGGCACGGGCACGGCGCACGTCACCCGCGCCTACACGGACAAGTCCACCCACGAACCGGGTAAGCAGGCGACGATCACAGCCGAGGCCTCGACCGGTGGAACCGTCCACTTCTCCGTCAGCCACCTCGGCACTGAGATCGACTCGGGCGACGCCACCGTCGAAAACGGAAAGGCCACCTGGTCCTACACGACGCCGAACGAAGACGGCCAAGGGTACCTCGTCACCGCGACCGGTGGGGACGGCACCCACGCGGAAACGGCCATCGATGCCTCCAAGAGTTGGACGCGCTTCCCGCGCATGGGCTACCTCTCCCACTTCAAGCCGACCGCCCCCAAGGGGTTGGCGGGCAACGCCACCTACGAGCCCTACCTGTTCAACGCTCCGTCGGACTACGTCACGAAGCTCAGTCAGGACTACCACCTCAACGCGTTCCAGTACTACGACTGGCAGTACCGCCACGAGCAGCCCGTCGCAACCGGGGACATCAAGGAGCAGTGGCCTCTCTGGTACGAGAACAACTACGCCTCTGCCGCGACCATCAACAGCTACGTGACCACCGCGGACAACGTCGGCGCCGCCTCGCTCGCCTACTCGATGGCGTACGCGGCCAACGACAACTACGACACGAACAAAATCAAAGACGAGTGGCGACTGCACAACGAGAACGGCTCCTACTGGGACCGCCCACTCGGCGTACAGTGGTGGGTTCAGACCCCCGAGGGCGTGGACAAGCCGGCGGGCCACCAGTACATGATGAACGTCAACAACAAGGGCTGGCGCGACTACATCACCGGCCAATACGTGGACCAGAAGACGACGTTCAACTTCACCGGCACGCACATTGACACGCTCGGTGAGACCCACAAGAAGGATGCTTCCGGTAACGATCTCGACCTGACCGAGGGCCTGTCATCGCTCGTTAACGAGACCGCCGAAAAGACGCAGGGCGCAGTGGGCATCAACCTGCCCGATGGCGCCGGCAACGACAAGCTCATTAATGGTTCGTCCACGTACCTGTACACCGAGCTGTGGGACAACAATGAGACGAACGCGCAGGTCGCCAGCTACCTGCAGGGCGTGCGTAGCTCGGGCGCAAAGCAGCCGCTGATCGTGGCCGCTTACGCGAACGACTACGATCCGACCACCCGCTACTGGGATGCAGCGGCCAACGAGTACAAGCACCCCGAAATCGCTGCCGACAAAGGCGTGCGTATCGAGGCCGAGGCCGACCAGTCGAGCGTGAGCGGCGACGTCACTATCGTGTCCGGTGACCCCACCGCGTCGGGCGGCTCCTACGCGTCGGGTATTGCCAAGGACGGCGACGCCGTCACCTTCACCGTTGACGCTGGCCAGGGAGGCACTTTCACCTTCTCGCCGCGCTACTCGAGCCCTCAGGCCGATGGCGCCAGCCACCAGGTGATGATTGACATGGGTAAGACCGGGCAGCAAAAGCTCCTGAAGTACGTCACGTTCAACAAGACGCAGAGCGATTCTGACTGGCGCGAGGATATCAGCATCAACGTGGAGCTCACCCCGGGCACCCATACGATCTCCTTCCCAATCGACAAGTACGAGAAGTACGCGCCCGTCAACATTGACTGCATTACCTTCCGTGAGTTCAACGCGGACTCCATCAAGCTCGCGGACGCGGCGTTCGCGGCCAACGGTGCGCACCACCTGGAGCTCGGCGACTACGGGCGCATGCTGGACAACCAGTTCTTCCCTGAATCTGGCCGTGGCCTGTCCAACGACACGCAGACGTGGCTGAAGAACTACTACAACATCTCCACCGCCTACGAGAACCTGCTCTTCGGCGACAACCTGACGCGCAAGGAGCGCCAGGTCGAGGTCTCGACGAACGGCGTGGGCCTGCCGACCTCGACGGACGGGTCCGCGAACACGATCTGGGCGAACACCATGACGTCCAACGCGGGCACGGCCCTGCACCTGATTAACCTGCGTACGCACGACAGTGAGGGCAACGACGAGTACTGGCGTAACGCCGCCAAGCAGATCCTCGCCTTCGACAACACGTCCGTCACCTACCACCTGGAGGACGGCGAAGCGGTCCCCGGCTCCATCTACGCCGTCAGCCCGGACGTTGACGGTGGCCGCCCGATGCCTCTCGACTTCACGACGGGCACGGATGAGCAGGGTCGCACGACTCTCACGTTCAACGTGGGCCGCCTGTCCTCCTGGGACATGGTCGTCTTCTCCCCCACGAAGGTTGCGGACCGCGCGGCTGCCGCACCTCAGGATCCGAATACGTCAGGCAACGCCAATTCGGACAATGCGGGGCTCGTGCCCGCAACGGTCGTCGGCCAGCTGCGCAACGGCCACGGCCAGTGCCTGACCTCCCAGGATCCGAAGGGCGCTGACGGCACCCCCGTGTGGAACAGCAACTGCGCTGGGAACAGCGCCGCACAGATCGTTACCTACGAGGGTGATGGGCACCTGCGTATCGGCGATCGCTGCGTCGACGTGGTGGGCGGCTACACCGACGAGGGCACGGTCGCGCACATGTGGACGTGCTACCCGACGCTTGAGTCCCAGAAGTGGGATATCAACGGCTCTGGTCAGCTGGTGAACCGCGCGTCGGGCCTGTGCCTGACGATCCCGGGCGACACCACGCAGGAGAACACGCAGGCGGTCATCTCGCAGTGCTCTGACGCCTCCACGTCGCAGCGCTGGACGCTCACGAACGTCTCCGGGCGCTAAGACGCCCACTCCCCGGCACGGGCACAGCCGGGGAGGAGACAGCGCCCCCGTGCGCTGCAACAAGGCTCGGCCCCGGCCTCGTCAATTTGAACTGCCTCCCGTTTCTTGGACATCGAAATTGAAGTCCAGGGAATGGGAGGC
>ERZ773234.526-NODE-526-length-11775-cov-7.215785_pt1 | contig 11775 bp, 10 predicted proteins | sample MGYA00580523_ERZ773234 | MGnify/ENA primary metagenome ERZ773234 (study PRJEB29015, sample SAMEA2738167) | human oral metagenome | biome: human oral; feature: human-associated habitat; material: saliva | place: China | collected 2262 ...
CTGGACGTTTTCGGACCGCATCCAACCCTTCTAATACCTGAATGGCATCGTCATTGTAATTGTTAATATTGATTTCCTTTTTTGCCACAAGGAACCTCCTGCATGATAGTCATCCTTATTATCTTACAAGTTTTTGATAAATTTTGCAAAGCTTTTTTCTACAAAATACCCTTTAAAGGCTGATAGAATCTGGATTTCAAGTGATTTTAGAGAAAGGTAGCTTAGCTGCAGGCGTCAGACTAGACAATTCACTTAAAATATTCTTATCATAGTCCTTTGTCCAAGTTCCAAATCATGGTATAATAAAATCATGATGAACACGATACTTGGATTATTACTAGCATATTTACTGGGCTCCATTCCGACAGGTTTGTGGATTGGACAGATTTTCTTTAAGAAGAACCTCCGCGAATACGGTAGTGGCAATACCGGCACGACCAATACTTTCCGTATTTTGGGAAAGACGGCGGGGACGGCTACTTTTGCTATCGACTTTTTCAAGGGTACACTGGCAACCCTGCTGCCGCTTTTCCTACATATTGAAGGGATTTCACCACTGATTTTTGGTCTCTTGGCCGTGATTGGCCATACCTTTCCAATCTTTGCTGGCTTTAAGGGTGGCAAAGCCGTGGCGACTAGTGCAGGAGTTGTTATGGGCTTCTCACCCGCTTTCTTTGTCTATCTGATATTGGTCTTTGTGACAACCCTCTATCTGGGAAGTATGATCTCCCTCGCTAGCGTGGTTTCTGCAAGCGTGGCTATCCTGTCTGTCTTGATTTTTCCTGCTTTAGGCTTTATCCTACCTAGCTATGATTTCCTCTTTACCCTGATTATCATTCTCTTAGCAGCTATTATCATCCTTCGTCATCGGGACAATATCCAACGGATTCAAAATAAAACTGAAAACCTAATCCCTTGGGGCATCAACCTGACCAAGCAAAATCCAAAAAAATGAGAGTGGGACGGAAATCGGTAATTCGTTAGAATTCGATTTCGTCGTCCCACCTCCGCACAGTTGAGTAGGGCTGTAAAAGCTGATGAAATCAGCGTAGTATAGCCCACTCAACCACTGCGTCTTGCTCGACAATCCAAAAAAACAATTGAGAGGCTAGGACTTTTGTCCCAGCCTCATTTTTTTAATCTTTTTGAGTTTTTTTCAGGCCTGCTGCACCCAGCATTCCGAATACCAAGCCAAACATAGAAAGAAGGACAGGATTCTTGCTTCCTGTTTTCGGAAGAGTTCCTTGTTTGCTTGCTAGTTCTGTCGGACGGACCTGTGCTGGAGCTTGATAAGTTGCCTTATTTGCTGCTGGCTGAGCTGTATTTGGCTTCTCAAGAGAAGGTTCTTCTTGTGGTCTTGTCCCAGGCACAACTGGATGATTAGGTTGGCTCGGAACTACTGGATTGCTTGGTCTTGTTGGAACTGTTGGATTAGTTGGGTTGGTAGGATTTGCTGGGGTTGCTGGATTGCTTTGTCCAGGCTTAGAAGCGGCATCTTTTGGATCAGTACCCTGCTGGATTTCCTCGATATCTGTGTAACCATCTCCATCTGTATCCTTGCTAGCAGACATAGAAATCGTGCGAGAATTTGGATTGATTGCTGCATAAGCGGTCAAATCTGCACTTTCCAGATATTCTGCAAAGGCCACGTCCATAGATGGACCTTCCTCACGCGCACCACCCAGCATGGTATAACCATCACCACCAGCTGCTAGGAAGTCATTGGTTGTCAGGTAATAGGTCTTAGCCAAATCAAGGGCTTCATAAGCACCTGTTTCTTTATTTTTGATTTCGATGCGAAGGATCCGTTTCTCTGCTGGCAGAGTTGTGTCGTAGTAAACTTTAGCACCAGAAACTTGCAAGAAACCGCCGCTTGGCTCTAGCAATGGTTGGCCGTTTTCATCCAAGACAGGTTTTCCATCTTTTTCTTGCAGGATTGAGCCCAAAGATTTGGCAAACATGTCTGCGATATTCTGACCTGTTACCTTGATTTGTGAAATGGTATTTCCAAATGGCAATACAGCGATGACATTTCCCTTTGTGATTGGCTTGTCTTTGGCAATGGTTTCCCGTAGGCCACCACCATTGGTCACAGCCAAGTCTGTTTTGTTGGCAAAGCCTGTTTGGCCGTATTTGTAAAGGGCATCGGCTACCACATTCCCCAGATTAGTTTCTCGAACGCGGACATTTTCACGGTCACCGTTAAGCTCAACAGGGCTATTGGCTACGATTACCTTGGCATTTTCTGCATCGTATTTTTCCTTGATCTTCTTGACCATCTCTGCTACAACTGGGTCTGGACTAGCTTTTTTAGCTATTGCAGCTGGGATTTGCTGAGGATCGCCCAGAAGTTGGTTGGCCTTGAAAGTAACTTTACCGATATTGTGCAAATAACTACCAGTCTGGTTGTAGGTCACATTTTCACCGTAAGTAGTGGACTCTACGGTGTGAGAATGGCCGTCAATCACTGTAACGCGCTTGCCCTTCAGCTTAGCATTTTTAGAAAGGGCTTCAGCCAAGGTAGAACCGCGCCATTCAACTGGTGTCGTAGTATCCACACCCAAGTGAGCCAGAACGACATAGTTTTTGTAAGTCTTGCCTTCAGCTGCTGCACGTGCTTCAACTTCGTCAATCACGCGATTAACCTCTGTGATTGGATCCGCAAAAGTCACACCTTGAATATTTTTTGGGTGAGTTTTTGTAGCTGTCTCAGGAGTGGTCACCCCGATCACGACAAATTCATCACCTTCTACATTCTTATCCTTGTCCACAATAGTTGATGCTTGGAACACACGGGCATTATTGGCATAGGTATTAGCACTGAGAAGTGGAAAATTGAGGATTTCTTTGTATTTTTTGGCTTCATGCAAACCAAAGTCAAATTCATGGTTTCCGACCGCCATAGCATCATAGCCGATTTCATTGAGAATCTTCGCTCGCTCTTCCCCTTTGGAGCTGTTAGAAATTGGCAGACCTTGGAAAGCATCTCCTGCATCTACAACCAGCGTTTGAGGATTTTTCGCACGTTCTTCCTTGATAACTGTTGCAAGTTTGGCATCTCCGATAACACCTTTTTCTTCGACGATACGACCGTGCACATCGTTTGTATGAAGGATGGTAGCTTCAGGCAAGCTTGCGTCAGACGCTCCTGATACATCTTGAGCATTAGCTGCGATGGCCGCATTTACGCTAGCTTCATCGGCAGAAACTCCACCTGCTTGCGCCAAATCCGTTTCAACCGGTTTTTGAGCTGGTTCGTTCACATTTGCCACAGCAGTTGCTGGCTGAACCTCATCCGCAGCAACTTGATGGTCCAAAAAGGCAGGTGCCAACAGAACCGTCGACAAAACAGGTAAAATAAGATGCTTCTTTTTCATAAATAAAAGCTCCAGTCTATGTTTTTTCTACTATTATACTGTTTTTTCTGTAAAAAGGGAATGCTATTTCAAAGAATCATTCTTCTTAATACGAAAAACGTTCCAAAATAACATGGAACGTTGATTTTATATGAATGTCTGCTAGGCTTGGAAGACGATTTCCCCATCGCAGATGGTATATTTGACTTGGCCTTTCAGCTTTTCGCCAACAAAAGGTGAATTGGCTGCCTTGGAGGCAAAATGGTCAGTCACAAGTCTATCAGCTTCTGGGTCAAATATAGTCAAATCTGCAGGGCCATCCTGAGCGATGAAGCCAGCATCAAAACCATACAACTGAGCTGGATTAAATGTCATTTTCTCCAAAAGCTCCATCAAGCTCAGATGACCAGCCTCTACCAAGTAGGTCAGTCCCAGAGAAAGCGAAGTCTCAAGCCCAGTCATACCAGAAGGCGCCTGAGTGATATCGGCTACATTTTTCTCGTCAGCATGATGTGGAGCATGGTCCGTCGCAATGACAGAAATGATACCTGATTTGAGCCCCTCAATAACCGCCAGACGGTCCGATTCTAAGCGCAGAGGCGGATTCATCTTAGCATTACTACCCTTGGTCAATAGCAAAGCTTCTGTCTTAGAGAAGTGCTGAGGTGCTGCTTCAGCAGTGACTTGAGCGCCTAGCTTCTGAGCGAATTCCACCACCTTTACACTCTCAGCCTTGGACAAATGCTGGATATGCACATGAGCCTTTGCATCATAAGCAATCATGACATCGCGAGCAATCATGCTGTATTCTGCCACACCTGTCGCGCCGCAGATATGAAAATGCTCTTTGGCAATATGCTCATTGAAACCAAGTATGCCGTTGAGATTGGGATCTTCCTCGTGCAAGCTGATAAAGGTGTCATTTTTACGTGCTTCTACGAGCGCCTGGCGGACAATGCCAGCGTTGGTCAGTGGAATACCGTCATCAGAAAAACCTACTGCACCAGCTGCCAAGAGACCTTGGAAATCTGTCAGATGCTGCCCATCAAAATTCTCTGTAATTGTTGCAACCGACTTGATATGGATATTTTCCCGACTAGCCGACTCCAGTACTTCTTTCAGAGTTTCAACTGTAGAAATGGTCGGATTGGTATTGGCCATCATTACAACGGTCGTAAAACCACCTGCTGCTGCTGCCAAGGCCCCCGTGTGAATATCTTCCTTATGAGTCTGGCCCGGCTCCCGAAAATGAACGTGTATATCCACCAAACCTGGAGCCACAACCAAACCACTCGTGTCAATAACTTTTGCTCCTTCTGCCTGCAAATCTTGACCGATTTTGACAATTTTCTTCCCCTCGACCAAGAGGTCAGTAATTTGGTCAAAACCAGTCTTAGGATCCATAACTCGTCCGTTTTTGATTAATAGCATCATCTTATCTCCTTATTCGTAAAAGTCCACCTGCGTATCCAATAGCTTATCTCCGTCATAAACAAACTTTGCAGAAAAGAAAGGCTTGTCTTCTAAAAGCCACTCAACAAAGGTATGATCACCTTCCCAGGTTGGTTTAGACAAAACCTGATCATAGGGCACCCATTCCAAAGTCCCTTCGTTGCATTCAATCAGTTCACCCTCAAACTCAGTCACCTTAAAAACATAGGTGTACCAGTCCAAGTCGGGAGTAAACTCCGGAAAAGTAATAACGCCTTTGAGAACAGGTTTAGCCTTTAGTCCTGTTTCCTCTAGAATCTCGCGTGCAGCGCATTCCTGCGGGGTTTCTCCTCGCTCTAGCTTGCCACCGACACCAATCCACTTCCCAGCATGAACATCATTGGGCTTTTTGTTGCGGTGCAGCATGAGAAACTCCCGGCCATTATCGATATAACAAATCGTTGCTAACTGAACCATACTACCTCCTAAGCTAACCAATCAATAGGTTCCAAGCCCTTAGCCACTAAGAAATCATTGGTACGTGAAAAAGGTTTGCTGCCAAAGAAACCACGGTAAGCTGACAGCGGACTTGGGTGAGCTGACTCGATAATCAAATGTTGGGAATTGCTAATCAAGGCTTTTTTCTTACGGGCGTAAGAACCCCATAGGATAAAGACAACTGGATCGCTCTTCTCATTAACTACCTTGATAATAGCATCTGTAAAAGGCTCCCAGATTAAGCCGGCATGCGCATTGGCCTGGCCAGCAGGCACTGTCAGACCAGCATTGAGCAAGAGAACCCCTTGCTTAGCCCATGAAGTCAAATCATGCGACTCCTTCACTCCGATATCATCAGCCAGTTCTTTGAGAATATTCTGCAAAGAAGGCGGAGCTGGAATGTCATCAGGCACCGAAAAACTCAAGCCCTGTGCCTGTCTCGGTCCGTGGTAGGGATCCTGCCCCAAAATAACCACCTTAACATCTGCTAAATCTGTCGTCTGAATCGCATTAAACACCTTTTCCCGAGGTGGGTAAATGGTCCCTGAAGCATACACTTCGTCTAAAAAATGATTGATTTTTGCAAAATAACCTTCCGGCAACTGCTCCTTAATCAAAGCGTGCCAAGCTGAATGTTGCATATATGTCTCCTCTCATTTCCTTCGATAAAATTCTCTCACCTTATCCACCTAAGTGCTCTTCTGAGTTCTGCTGTGCCATTTTCCAGAAAACAAGAACCGTGAGCTAGGATGATTTTTTCTGGTTGCCAAGCTAGCATCTGCTCTAGACATTTTTTGGCTTCTTTTTGATGACCGATAAAGGTCATGCGGTAGTCAATAGGTGTCTGGCCATCCGGAGCTGCAACTCGAACTAATTTATAAGCCTTGCCGCGAATCTGACTTGGAAAATGTTTTGTTTCAAAATTCTCAATCAAATCTGTCAAAATCAAGGTTTGACTGTCCTTATGAAAAAAGACAACTTCCTCAATATAAGTACTTCCCTTGAAAACCAACTGATCTATCTGGTCTGCCCAAGCTTCAGGAGCCTCATTCATCAGCTTTTCATCAAAAGAGACTGGGATTTTCTGCTTGGCCGCTCTCTCCTCAACTCCTGGGCTAGACCAAGCAATTGCCTCAGGATAACGCTTCTTCCAGTCAGCTATATAGGCATAGTGAATCTTATTAGGTGAAACGAGGTGTGCGACTGGTCCCAAAGCGTCCAACTGGTCAAACAAAGCTTGATTTGGCTGAATTGGTGAATCACACCAGAGCTGGCCATTTGCTAACTTGATGACAGTCATGCGGGTAGAAAAAGGCAACTTTGTCACCACTGCATCCATCTCAATCAAATCACCATCGACAATCCAGATATTCTCAGCAATGGGCTTCAAGCTATAAAGCGGTTCATAGATAGGAACAGGTCTTTTCATTCTAAATACTCCTGCTTTCTAGTCCAAAAGCGAAACTTCCCTAGAGCTTGAGGATACTGGGCTAATCCTAGGGCGGATAGAATCAAAATTTGTGGCAAAAACTGAATCAGGTATCTCGTCTTTCCTCCCTCGAAAATCTGCAAAAAGAGCAGGCCGCCAAAAACAGCTAGGGTTAGAAAATTCAGCTCATCACTGGAGCGATATTCCCAAAGGGCAAAGACAAGTCCTGCAGCCATAACAATCCAAACCACCTGCTTGGAAAGCGAGAAATAGACAAATTCTGACTTGTCAGTGTTCAGGAAGAAGTCACGGACAAACTGAGTTAAAGGATTATCTTTCGTATCTTGGTAAAAAGGCGATATATAAGGTGTCTTTTCATTTTCAACACTGCGGTAGAGCCAGCCCAAATCTCCTTCTGCCACAGTCAGAGACTGCTTGTGGAAGAGATGATGAGCTAAAGTCAAAGGATTATATTCACTTAAGCGCCGCTTGATTTCCTTGATAACATATTCCTTGGCAAACATGCCATTGTTATAGTCATATTGCTTATCGGGCTCAATATACTGCAAGAGCCCTTCTTTCATATCTTCCTGATTGTGGCCATTGAAGGTCAGACCTAGATTGATAAAGAGCAGGGGACCTTTTGCCAATCCCTCTCCCTCCATAATCGGCACTTCCGTTTGATGCTTGGACCAGTAATGCAGCGGGGCATAGCTAATCGCAAAACTGCAAGCAAAAACGACTAGTGTCAGAAAGAACTTCTTCCAGTTCTTTTTGAAAAAGAGGACTCCGAAGACAGCTATCAGCAGAATCATTACTGTTGGTCTAAAGAAGAAAGCCAGACTAGTCATCAGCCCAAGAAAAATACTGCGCCAAACCAGCTGTCGGCTGGTTTCCTCTCCCTTCAGCAATCCCAGAACTAGAAAAATCTGCAGGCTAATGAAAGGCAGAGGCGGAATATCGGTATACATTGAAAAGAAATAAGGAGAGAAGCCCAGTAAGAGCACATAAAGACTAAATACAGCATCCGCAGTCTTTTGGGAAAAATACTTTTGGCAGCCCTTATAGAGAATCAAGGCCGTTACGTTAGTATAAACAATATTCAAGGCCTGCATGACCCATAGACCGGATTCCCCAAATACATTAAAGAAAAAGCGCTCATAGAGAAAGAGTGAGACATTGTTAGGGTTGCGGGTCAGATAGCTGGAAATGGAACTTTCTTTCAGAGTTTTGAAAGCCCCTGTAAAGACAACTGCTGCATCCCGCCTAATCAAAAGTTCTGCTGAAAAGAGCATAATCAGCTGAAAAATAAAGGCAGCTAGCATAATAAGAAGTTTATGCTTCATCAGCCAATGATAAGCTTTTTCTAGCAAATTCCGATAGCGATAGGCCAGATAAGCCAAGCCAGCAAAGGCAATTATAGCTATACTATTCAGCTCTGCAACATGCCAGATGGCAATCAGAAACCAGTGAACAGCCGTAATCAGCATAACTTTCTGTAATATCGAAAAGGATAGATGATAAATCTTAGACATAGCTCTATTATACCAAATGCCGAGACTTTAAGCCATTTTTAAAGGCAATACAAGGACGCTTTACTGAAAAATGACCTGAATAAGAGTCAGATCATTTTATTTGTATTCGGTCTAGGCCTGCCAATTTTCTTGGTCTTCCTTAAATCGTTTCAACAAGGCTAATCCTTCAGCATTGATATAGCCTTCTTGCTCAGCTAAGTGAATCAACTCTGTATAGTTTGATAAAGTCACCAATTTCACACCCGCATCATTAAAGTTCTTTTCTGCTTTTGGTAGCTCATAGGTAAAGATGGCTGCTGCGCCAATCACATCTGCACCTTCACGTTTGGCAGCAGCAATAGCATCCAAGACCGAACCGCCAGTTGAGATTAAATCCTCAATTACAACCATCTTCTGCCCAGGTGCTACGCGACCTTCGATTTGATTGCCCGCTCCGTGATCTTTTGGTTTGCTGCGGATATAGGCAAATGGCAGGTTCATCTTATCCGCAATAATGGCTCCATGAGGAATGCCTGCTGTCGCAGTTCCAGCAATGACTTCTACCTCTGGAAATTCCGCCCGAATCTTTTCAATCAAGGTCCGAGTCTCTGGATAAGCCAAGGTCACACGGTTGTCCGTATATATAGGTGACTTGATGCCTGACGCCCATGTAAAAGGCTCTTCTGGCTTCAAATACACAGCTTTGATTTTCAATAAATCACGCGCAATCTCTTTTGATAAAGTCATTTTTTGCTCCTTATAAATTTGAATGTTTATGATGCTATCAATTTTGTATATTGATTTAATTCGAATTCCTTGTTTTGCCTAACTATTCCACTGCTTCTTAATCTCGTGGTAGGCATCCCAAGGATTTTCAGCTTGGATAATCGGACGGCCAACTACAATATAATCACTGCCGATTTGATGGGCTTCCTGCGGAGTCATGACCCGTTTTTGGTCGCCGATTTCTGATCCAGCTGGCCGAATACCCGGCGTCACACAGAGAAAGTCATTTGCAGTTGCCGCCTTAATCAGTTCAACTTCTTGAGCTGAGCAAACTACGCCATCCAGACCGGCTTCTTTGGCCTTCCGAGCGTAGTTGACAACAGACTCCTGAACCGTAGTCTGGATATTTTGGCAATCACGCATATCTTCCTCGCTGGTCGAGGTCAGCTGAGTCACCGCAACCAACTTAGCCTTATCCCCCAAGACCTTCTTGGCTTCGCTCATCATCTCTACACCGCCTGCTGCATGGACCGTCACCATGTCGATACCAAAAGTTCCTAAGACAGACATGGCTGAGCGTACTGTATTGGGTATATCGTGCAGTTTCAGATCCAAGAAAATGCTGTGTCCAAGACCTTTCAGATAATGAACGATTTCTGGACCAATGGCATAAAAGAATTCCATACCGATTTTGACATAGAGTTTTTCATCTTCCGGAAAATGCTCCAAGAAGTCTTTGACATCGTCAAAAGATGGAAAGTCGAGGGCGATAATAGGCCGTTCTTCACGCATGAGGGGAAAATCTCCTTTTTTGATTATTAGCTTTAAAGAACTCCGGCAGGTACTCCTGTTGTCAACTCTATCTTCACGCTAGACACGGAAATATAGAAAAAACCTTGCCTGAGAGCAAGGTTACACGAAAATGTGGCAGTATCTGCCATTCAAACGTATGTACCTTAGTAGCCTCTCTGGACTTCTTTAAAGGTTATATTTAGTTCATTCTATAATTTCACAGCAAGATTGTCAAGCAAAAATGTAACTTTAAAGCAAATTCTCTCGAACTTCTTTTCGTAAGCTTTCAAGACTTTCGATGCCGTATTTATCCATAACCATAGGCAAATCTTCAATGATGGTCGGGCAGGCATAGGGATCCGTGAAATTAGCAGTTCCCACTCCAATGGCTGAAGCGCCTGCTATAAACATCTCCAGAGCAGCCTCCGCAGAATCAACTCCTCCCATACCAATAATGGGAAGTTTGCTTGCCTGCGCCACTTGACGGATCAGCTTGAGCGCTACAGGAAAGACAGCAGGGCCAGACATGCCACCAGTGCCATTGGCGATAATAGGCTTGCGCGACCTCAAGTCAAATCGCATACCTACCAAGGTGTTAATCATGGTAAAACCAGCAGCACCAGCGTCTTCAACAGCCTTGGCTACCTGAGTAATGTCTGCTACGCTCGGAGTCAATTTGACATAGACTGGTACAACAGAAGTCTCTACTGCTGCCTTGGTTGCTTCGTAAGCCAACTCTGGAACTTGGCCAATCAAAAGGCCAGCATTGCCATGGTCAACATTAGGGCAGGAGATATTGAGCTCAATAGCCTTTACATTAGAGGCTTGAGAAATTTTCTCAGCCACTGTGGCATACTCTTGATTGGAAAAGCCCGCTACATTGGCGATGATTGGCAGGTTGGGATAATGCTTTTCCAGCCAGGGCAGTTTTTCAGCTAGAACAACCTCAACACCTGGATTTTGCAGGCCAATGGCATTGAGCATACCAGCGGGCGTTTCTGCCACACGCGGAGTGGGATTGCCAAAGCGGGGGTCCAAAGTCGTAGCCTTTATCATGATGGAGCCCAGCAAGTCTAGATCATAGTATTTGGCATATTCCTGTCCGAACCCAAAGCAGCCGGATGCTGGAATAATTGGATTTTTCAGGTCCAAGCCTGGCAAGGAAACTCTTAAACGTTGGTCACTCATTCTTTCCCCTCCTAGACAATAATCGTGCCCGTCTCAAAGACCGGACCGTCTTCACAAACGCGCTTATTGACTGACTCATCCTGACCTGCCACATGAACGACACAGGCATAGCAGGCGCCCATGCCACAAGCCATACGGGATTCCATAGAAAGATAAGCATGCGGATGGTCCTGAAACTTACGATCGACATACTGGAGCATGGCTGGCGCTCCACAGGAATAGACAGCAGCATAGTCTTGGGGCAATTTATCTACAACTGCTGATACATAGCCCTGGCAGCCGTAAGAACCGTTATCCGTCGTGACAATGACTTCGGAGTATTTTTTCATTTCTGATTCCAAAATGACAGCAGCTTTATCAGCAAATCCCAGAACAGCAGTCACTTGAGTTCCCTTGGCATGCAATTCTTTAGCAACCTCAAGCAGAGGAGGGACACCAATCCCACCACCGATAATCAAAGCTCGCTCACCTTCCCTTACAGGACTCAAATCAAAGCCATTGCCCTGAGGCCCCATAACATCAAGAAAAGATCCAACTAGCAGTTGAGAAAAAATAGCCGTCCCGCCGCCTTCTATCCGATAGATGATGCGACAAGTCAGATTGTCTCGGTCAATCTCTGCAATCGAGATAGGCCGGCGCAAAAGCTTGCTGTCATCTGGTACCCGAATATGTAAAAACTGCCCAGCCTGCATCTGGCTGACCATTTGCCCCTTTAGAGTCATAGAAAAAATATTAGGTGCAATTTTGACTTGCTCCAACAGCTCCATCTGCTCGAGCATAATCTTTCCAAATCTCTTTTTACAACTGTCACTAACCATGACAACCTCACTTTCTACAAGAA
>ERZ773234.527-NODE-527-length-11752-cov-9.170813_pt1 | contig 11752 bp, 6 predicted proteins | sample MGYA00580523_ERZ773234 | MGnify/ENA primary metagenome ERZ773234 (study PRJEB29015, sample SAMEA2738167) | human oral metagenome | biome: human oral; feature: human-associated habitat; material: saliva | place: China | collected 2262 ...
GTGGGACCGGGGGAGAGCACCGAACGCCAATGTGCTAACAGATCCGCAGGAATCTTGCCGGTTTGCGCCACACGCTCAAGCTCAACACTGCGGCGGCGGCGAATCTCCTCAGAATTATACGAGGGCAGGCCCGCCTCAAACACCAGATCGTGCGGCATCGTGTGTAGAGTCGCCAAAATTTTACCGAGAGAAACGGCCAGGTTCTCTTGACCATCTGCCATATGCCCGTTCTGCGCCGCAAGATCATCAACCTCATAAGAGGTACCGGGAATATGCGTGTAAATGAAAACGCTGCCGTCCTGATAAGGCACAGTACCCACCACAGTCGGCACCTGGAAAGGCAGGCGAGCACGCAGACCGGGGGTAAAAGACTGAAGAATAAGGTGCTCCGCCTCAAGCCGCATGCTGGCATCGGGGCGACGAGGAGCACGTACACGCCAGCGACGATTGGTCGAATCCACAATAATAGCTGAGTCAAAATCGGCGGTGTCGTCAAGAACGGCGGATGCGCCCACAGGGTAAATTCCCGGCACACCCGCTGACACAATGGCGGCAAGCTGAAGAGGCGTTAAAGTCACCCTCTTAGGGTATCAAATGAGTCCTCATGAGGTTCGGCACGTTCGCCCCTCGCACACATTTTCGCGTGCGATCCCTTGAGAACTCGGGTCACGCAGCAATAAACACGGAATAAAGATACTCCTAACCTTGGGCATGCTTATACTAACCGCCGCAGACAGACCCCACCTAAGGTAAAGGTACAATAGTAACCAGCGTGTGAACATCCGCAGAGCACCAGGAGAGGGGCGTTATGCCAGCACAGGGCGCCGGAGCATCCAAACAGCAAGCTCTCTTCGGCATACCCGCCCAAAAATCATCCCCGACTCGCTCCCAAACTCCACAGGTACCGGCACGACCCGTACCCTCACCAGTAGCCCCCCAACAAAATCACGCTACGCCCCAGCTTTCTCCCGAAGACATTCTCGCGGGTCTCGACGAAGACCAACGCCGGGTCGCCTCCGAACTCAACGGCGCGATGCGCGTACTCGCAGGCGCCGGAACCGGCAAGACCCGCGCTATCACCCACCGTATCGCCTACGGAATCGCCTGCGGAAAATACGTTCCCCAACGCGTTATGGCTCTCACCTTCACCACCCGCGCGGCAGAAGAAATGCGCCTTCGACTGCGATCCCTCGGTGCCGTAGGAGTCCAAACCCGAACCTTTCACTCCGCAGCGCTGCGCCAACTCAGGTATTTTTGGCCCAGCGCTATCGGCGGCTCATTCCCTGATATCGTCAAACATAAAGCCGGTTTAATCACCGAAGCCGCCCAGCGCCTGCGCATGAGCGTCGACCGGGCACTTGTACGCGACATTGCGGCAGAAATCGAGTGGGCAAAAGTCAGCCTGTTCACCCCCGACACCCTCACGCCGCACCTGCACCAGCGCAACCTGCCCTCCGGAATAACCCCGCAGAACATGGTGCGGCTCTTCCGCGCCTACGAAGATCTCAAAGACGAAAGGAACCTCATCGACTTTGAGGATGTTCTACTCCTGACCGTCGGCATCATCGAAGATGACGATGCGCTCGCTGCCACCATCCGTGAACAGTACCGACATTTCGTGGTAGACGAATATCAGGATGTCTCGCCCCTCCAACAGCGTCTTCTCGACGCCTGGCTGGGGGAGCGCGATGATTTATGCGTCGTGGGCGATGCTTCGCAGACCATATACTCGTTTACCGGCGCCACCAGTCGGCACCTTCTGGAATTTCCGCGACGGTACCGGGGCGCACACACGGTACGGCTCACCCGAGACTACCGCTCGCACAGCCAAGTGGTCGAACTGGCAAACCGACTCCTAGCGGCACGGCGACCGCGCCCGGACTCCACCGAATTCTCCTGGGCACCCCCGCTCAAACTCATTTCCCAGCGCGGACCGGGAGTCGAAAGCCAATGGTTCGGATATACGGATGACGAACGTGAAGCCGAAGGCATTGCCGAACAAATCCAGGATCTCCTCGAAAAAGATGGCGTTCCGGCATCAGAAATCGCGGTGCTTTTCCGCACTAACGGGCAGTCCGGGCTTCTGGAGGCGGCGCTCGCCGATCGCGGTATTCCGTATCAGTTACGCGGAGCTGAGCAATTCTTCGATCGTCCTGAGATCAAGCAAGCGATGCTTGCCCTGCGAGCGTCGGCAAAATCAACGGACGGTTCCGAGAACGTGCCCCGTTATGTGCGTGAAGTGCTGGAACCTTTGGGATACACCGAAAAAGCGCCCCAGTCCGCTGGAGCTGTACGCCAAAAATGGGAGTCTCTTGCCGCGATCGTCTCGATGGTTGATCATCTGGAAGCTACCCGCATCGAAGACATCGCTCAAGCGGAGGCCGCAGGGGCTCCGGTTCCGCATCGACTTACCGTACACGATGTCGTTGCAACGCTTGCGCACCGTCTTGCCACCCAGGATGCTCCCGTCATGGAAGGCGTCACGTTAGCCTCTTTGCACTCTGCGAAGGGCTTGGAATGGGATGCGGTCTTCCTCTGCGGTTTAAACGAGGGACTTATGCCCATTACCTTCGCTCAAACCTCCGACGAGGTTGATGAAGAACGCCGCCTGCTTTATGTGGGGATTACACGTGCCCGCAAATACCTGTGGTTCACATGGTCGGATTCACGGACCGCCGGTGGGCGGGGAAAACGCCGCCGTTCCCGCTTCCTGGATGATATTGACCCGTCCGTCAATCCACCTGACACAGCTAAATAATATCTGCGCACTCGCGGAGAATTACGATCATAAGACACCGTACCTAACGCTCAGATAGGGCAACATATGATGGCACGACAGAAAGTCCGACAGCACCACGAAGTTATTCCGGCGACCGCATCCACCCCGGAAATCCTGGTGGTGCGTTCGTCTCGCCGCCGCAGAACCGTCAGTGCCCAGCCGCAGGAAGAAGGAAATATTCGCCTGTTGGTACCCGGGGCGAGTACGGATGCGCAAATCCGCGAATATCTAGAAAACCTGATTCCCCGCGTGCAACGGAAACAGCGGGAGACTTCTCGGCGGCGCCGCATTTTTGCGTCTGATGATTACTTAACGGAGCGTGCTCGTGCTCTGGCTGCAAGGCATCTGTCCGAGCTCGTGCCCGAGAAATTTCCCAATTCTATCCGTTGGGTCTCGAATCAACGTAAACGGTGGGGGTCCGCCACACCGACTCAGGGCACCATCCGTATTTCCGATGATCTTCAGGGAGCCCCCGAATACGTGGTTGACTCCGTGGTCTACCACGAACTTTGTCACTTCGTGGAACTTCACCATAACGCCCGTTTTCGCACTCTAGAAGCCCGGTTCCCTGACCTTGATAAAGCACGGGCATTCCTGGCGGGTATGGAATTTACACGCGCGCAAGCCACCAACTAAGAACCGCGATGATCCACAACAAATGTGGGTTCCGAAGGCAGAAAACCTTCGGAACCCACAGAGCATTTCATCGGCTGGTATCACGCATGAGATGCGGTGCGCATCCCTCAATCGCCCACAGCGTCTAATGCATGATTACGAAGCGTGGTGCGTGTTATGTATTAGGTTCGTCGCCGGTGGAAGATTCACCGCCGTCGGACTCGCCTTCATCAAAACCACCGTCCAGAAGTTTCTGCAGCTCGGTGTCAAAGTCAATATCCTCAACCTTGAACTCATTCTGGCGTGCTTCATAGGCATCGGGGTCTTCAAGTTCAGCGGCGGTCGGCAGAGTCTCCGGCGCTGCCCACAGTTCATCGCGGGCCTCATATCCGTGCTTCTCTTCATAGGTGCGCCAGAAATTCTGTGCCTCACGCACCAGGCGAGGGCGAATCTCCAAGCCGACCAGAGTCTCGAACACGCGCTCGGTCGGGCCGCCTTCGATACGGCGACGCACCAGTGTTTCCGCCAGCTGCGGGGCTGTGGGCAGGTTTTGGGTTGCCTGCTCAGCTACCAACGATACCCAGCCCTCTACTAGGGCAAGAAGAGCTTCCAGACGCTCAACTGCAAGTTCTTGGTCTTCGGTGCGCTGCGGGTTGAACAAGCCGCCGTCAAAGGCATCCTGTACGGCCTCGGGGTTGCTCAAATCTACCTGGGATGCGGCATCCTGAATACGATTCATATCCACACGGATACCACGAGCATAACGGCTTACCAGCTCCAAAATATCTTCACGCAGCCATGGGTTTGTGCGGTGCAGACGAATCAGCGCTGCCTCACGCACCGCCAGGTACAGCAGAATTTCCTGCGCGGGCACCTCAATATCTTCAGCAAGCTGAGTGTAACCGGCGGGCAAGAGCGCACTGCGCCCTGGCGCGAGGGGGAATCCAATATCGGTAGAAGAATATACCTCACCGGCAAGCTCGGTCAGCGCCTGCGCCATCTGAGCCCCAAAAATCATGGAACCAATATTGTTCAAGAATCCGGTGCCGCCCAAAAGTTGAGCTAGCTCTTCGGGAACATCTTCGGTGGAGGGGAGCACCATCGCCTGAGTTACTTCAGCCGCTACGGGCTGTACCATATCACGCCAAGAATCGAAGGAAGAATCGAGCCATTCAGCCTTGGACCAAGCCTCAACAGGAATATTGTGACGCTCAAAAATGGTGACGCTGTCCAACCACAGATCGGCAAGGTTAGAGGCATCGCGCGTTGCCGCCCTCAAAGACTCGGTGACGGCAGGATCCTCCCCGGTGGTCGCTAAGAGCTGACGAGCCTGGTCTTTCACACCCTGCCAGTTAATACCGTTTTCACTAGCCCCAGCAGTAAACATTGACTGCACCTGCGCAAAAATACCCTGGAGCATAGAGGGATCAAGGGGCATACCCATAGCATTCATATCTTCAGGGTTTATATTTCCACTCAGAAAAGCGAATGGGTTCTCTGCTGTGCCGTTGCCGTTCTGCTCGGCGTTAGGATCAAAGCCCTGTTCCTGCATTTTTTTCAGGAATTCCTCAAGGGGATCGCGGTCATTTGAATTATCGTTGGTGGGGTTCTCAGCCATGTCACATACCTTTCAGTATTGAGGGCGGGCACAGTCTGCCCCTACCCGTCTAGTAAAGGGTACCTGGTAAACCTGTGAGTTTGCCGTGATTTCGCGGTATTCGCTCTAGGCACAGCCCAGCTTATGACCTTGGCGGCGTACAATGCTGACGCCGCGGTGTACCCCGGCTCATCATGTGGTGTTCCCAACAAAAATATCGGGTACTCTAAGAAGCATGGCTAAGCGTGCATTTTTCTTGAGAAAATCCCATCAGCAGAGCGATGAATCTCTTCCACTATCAGAACGACGTCCCCTGAATCTGCGCTTTCTAACTGCTTCCGCAACCTGTTTGCTGATGCTCGGTGCTTTTGTGCTGCCCAGCTCATATAGCAAAGAAGGGCCCGGACCTCTCTTCGATATTCTCGGGCAATACCAGGATCAAGATATTATCCAGATCAACGGCACGCAGACCTATCCCACCACTGGGAAATTGAATATGACCACAGTATCTGTCTCCGGCGGACCCTACACCGTTCTCCCCGGGGCGGATGCGTTCTACAGCTGGCTGGCTACGGACGGCAACCGTTACCTTGTGGTTCCCTCCGAAATTACTTATCCGCACGTTACCCACCAGCAAGCTAACCAGGTCAGCAGCGCACAAATGGCGGATTCTCAAACCCAGGCGAAAGTTGCTGCGGCGCGTTACCTTAAACTGCCGGTGACCGAGAAGATCGGCGTTCTCCAAACCGCCTCCGGCTCACCCGCTGAGGGGCAGGTGCAGGGTGGGGACCGCATCCTCAAAGTGGGGGATAAGCAGATCAATACTCTCAAAGATGTCACCGAAACTGTGCAAGCTTCAGAAGGACGTCCCGTCACCTTCGAAATCAGCCGGAATGGCGAGAACAAGAACGTTACTCTCACGCCGCGGCGTGACGATAAATCGGGGCGCTGGCTTGTTGGAATTGTGCTTAAACAGGACTTTGATCTTCCCTTTGAGGCAACCTACAACCTTGACGGCGTTGGCGGACCCAGTGCGGGGCTCATGCTCACTCTCGGTACTATCGATAAGCTCACCGAGCAAAGCCTGCTTGCCCCCGAAGGCGCAGGAAACGAAGATTCAGCCCGAAGCTATGTAGCCGGTACCGGAACCATAGATGCCAGCGGTAAAGTCGGTGCCATCGGCGGCATTAAATATAAGATTATCGCCTCCGGACACCACGGTGCCCACTACTTTTTGGCACCGCGCGAAAACTGTGACGATCTTCAAGAAATCCGCAGAACCGACCCCAATGTTTTCAAATACTATCGTGGGGAAACACCGGCAGGTGATATGCAGGTAATCCCGGTCGATAACGTTGATGAGGCCGTGGATGCCCTCACCAAGATTAAGAACGGAGCCGCCCCCGATCAGTTCCCCACCTGCGGGTAAAAGGTTTTCGGCAATCTAGGCGTGCACGTCGGGTTATGGGCAAACATACGGTATTTCTCCGCGTGTTTGCCCAGGCTCCTGTCTGTGTCAGAGCGCCACATTTGAGATAATGTTTATTAACTATGTTCCAGCCACCAACGAAGTGAGGAATCCGTGACGGCATCTGATAACGAACATCAACCTCCTCAGCCTCCCCGTCGCGCGGGAGCAGACCAGAAAAAGAAAAAGCGGCGCTATCCGGGTCCTTTGGGTATTACCATCGCGGTGGTCATAGTCTTGATTATGGCGTTTGTGTATGCCACACAGGTGTATACGGATTGGCTATGGTTCAATCAGCTTGGTTTTGGCAGTGTCTTCACCACCGAAATCTTGCTTCAGAGCTCTATCTTTGTGGTAGCCGCACTCGTCGTAGCGGTACCGTTCTGGGCTTCGATGTCTTACGCCATCAAACATGCTGACCACGATGATTCTCAGGCGAAGAAAGACGCCAAAAACGCGGATAAATCTGAGGAACAGGCTCATCACGAGACTTCTAAAGCCGGTCCGCATGAGCGCCATACGACCGAGCATGAGCATACGGATGCTGAAGACCTTCTGCGTGACATGTTTGGCGGGCGTGATTTCACCGATAGTATGGCGCGGTACCGTCGGGGTATGGAACGCATCCGCAAGATTCTCTTGGTGATTCTCCCAATTGCTTTAGGGTTCTTTATTGGGAGTGCCGGAATTAGCCAGTGGCAAACCGTGGCGCTTTTCTTGAACCGTCAGGACTTCGGCGTTCAAGACCCCGAATTTGGGTTGGATGTTGGGTTCTTCGTTTTCACTCTTCCGTTCCTCAATCTGGTGGTTAATCTTTTGACCGCTGTTATCGTGCTCTGCGCTATTGGCGGTGCTATTATGCACTACTTCTACGGTGGTATTAAGGTTCGCCCAGGCGGTGTAGGAACTTCCGCCGCGTTCCGCCGTCATGCTGCGGTTTTGGCATGCGCCTTCCTTCTGGTGCGCGGTGCTGCGTTCTGGCTGGAACGGTACACCGCAGTTCAGCAGCAGTCGGGGCGCTGGGCCGGTGCTATGTACACCGATACGAACGCTATTATTCCCGTACGTTCTATTTTGGCGATTTCCGCAGTTCTGGTGGCTGTGTTGTTCTTGGCTACGGCTTCCGCGCATCGTTGGCGTTTGCCTCTAGTGGGAACCGCGATGCTGGTGGTTGTAGCTCTCGTCGCTGGCGGGCTGTACCCCTGGATCGTACAGCGTTTCCAGGTTGTGCCGAATGAACAGGCTGCACAGTCGCAGTTTATCCAACGCAATATCGACGCAACACGGTACGCCTACGGTCTCGATAAGGTAGAGACTACTCCCTATGACGCCACGATCGATACTCGTCAAGGCGCTTTGGGGAACTCTAGTGAGACTATTGCGAACATCCGTCTTTTGGACCCGAACGTGGTAAGCTCAGCATTCGCGCAGATGCAGCAGTTCCGTCCATACTATCGGTTCGACTCGAATCTCTCGGTGGACCGCTATTCCGTAGACAATAAGACTCAGGACACGGTGATTGCCGCCCGTGAGCTGAATCCTTCCCAGACTTCGGATGATTCCTGGTATAACCGCCACGTGGTGTACACCCACGGGTACGGCGTGATTGCAGCTTACGGTAACCAGGTTGACGGTGCGGGTAACCCCAAGTTCATGCAGTCCGGTATCAAGGCGAATGGCGTTATTTCTGAAAACTATGAGCCTCGTATTTACTTCGGTATGAGCTCTCCGCAGTATTCCATTGTGGGCGGCAGCGGTGATCAGCTGGAGCTCGACCGTCCGCAGTCCGCCGATGAAACGAATTCTTCGGATGCAAAATACACGTTCAACGGCAACGGTGGTCCCCGGTTGGATTCCACGCTGAACCGTCTCTCTTACGCGATTAAGTTCCAGTCATCCGATATTTTGCTTTCGGATGCGGTTCGTGATGGTTCGCAGATCCTGTACGAACGTAACCCGGTAGATCGCGTTCAGAAGGCTGCGCCGTATTTGAAGGTGGATTCCAAAGCGTACCCCGCTATTATCAATAATCGGGTGCAGTGGATTGTGGATGCTTATACGACCACAAACCAGTTCCCATATGCGCAGGGTGTAAGCCAGGAGAATAATCAGAATCCGCGCACGAATTCGATGAACTACATTCGCAACTCGGTGAAAGCCACCGTGGATGCCTACGACGGTTCGGTCACCCTTTATGCATGGGATGAAAATGATCCTATTTTGAAGGCATGGCAGGGCGTATTCCCCGGAACCGTGAAGAGCTATAAAGAGATGAGCGCCGAGCTTCTTAACCATGTGCGCTACCCCTCGGATATGTTTACTATTCAGCGCTCGATGCTGAATAAGTATCATGTGACGAACTCGAACAGCCTCTACGCGGGCGATGACGTCTGGTCGATTCCAAACGACCCTACGAATGATAGCGGTCGCCAGATTCCGCCTTATTACCTCTCGCTCCAGATGCCTGGGGATAGGAAGGCTCATTTCTCGCTGACGTCGACCTTTATTCCTCAGCAGAGTGATTCAAACTCGCGTAACGTGATGTACGGATTCCTCGCTGCAAATGGTGACGCCGGTACCGGCAAGGACGGCGAACGCAGCGCGGATTACGGTAAGCTGCGACTGCTCGAACTGCCGCGTTCATCGGTGGTTCCGGGACCTGGCCAGGCACAGAATATCTTCAACTCTGATGCTGAGGTCTCGAATCAGCTGAACCTCCTGCGGCGCGGGTCCTCCGAGGTCATTAACGGCAATATGCTTACTCTGCCGGTGGCGGGCGGCATCCTGTATGTTCAGCCGGTCTACGTGCAGTCTAGCGGCGACGCACGGTATCCGCGTTTGCAGCGAGTGTTGGTTAGCTTCGGTGACAAAGTTGGGTTTGCTCCCACGCTGGAAGAAGCACTCAACCAGGTCTTCAACGGTTCTTCCGGTGCCAAGATGGATGCTCAGTCGGGACCCTCGGGAGCTGGCACTGAAGGCAACGGTGAGAAGACATCTGGATCTTCGTCCAGCTCTTCTGGAGCCTCTGGCTCAGACCAGTCCGCTAGCCTGAAACAGCATTTGGCGGATGCATCCAAGGCTATGCAGGATTCGGATGCCGCTCTCAAGAAGGGCGATTGGGCAGCATATGGTGAGGCCCAGAAGCGTCTGAACGATTCTTTGCAGAAGGCTATTGAAGCCGAAAATAAACAACAGCAGGATCAGAAACAGGGCGGCGATCAGCAGGGAAGTGAGCAGCAGCCGAGCGGTTCATCCTCAGCATCGCAGAGTCCTTCTGGGGAAGCTACCTCTAAATAAGATGTAGTAGTTGCTTGCGGTCTGACGGTCATAGCGGGGTGCCATCACATTCGGGTGGCGCCCCGCTTCGTCATCTCAAATTATTGATTCGTGCCTGTTCATGAGAACAGCAAGGGGCGTTCAGACATCCAGCTTTGGGATTTTCTGTGGTGTTTATCTCAGCAGATAGCTTCAAGTTGAGATGTTGCAGAGCGGTATGTATAGTTGTATGAGTCGCCGCGGGGTGGAGCAGTTCGGTAGCTCGCCGGGCTCATAACCCGGAGGTCGCAGGTTCAAATCCTGCCCCCGCAACGGAATACTCCCGAAGTCATAATTATGACTTCGGGAGTTTTTATTTTCACATTATTGATTTAATGTGCTGTGCCTAGTTATAGCTGTAACTACCAGAAGAAACGCGCATACTAAACAGAATAGGATAATCCTATATCTGGGTTTGTCTAAAACGTAGGCGGATGCTGTTTAAAGGTAAAGCTGATACTCTGCTTTCTTTAATCGCATAAGGTAAACATATCGAGGCTATTTATTAATAAATGGTTATATATGTCGCGGGTGAATCGCTAAATATTTTGAATCATCGTAGAGTAGCTACTAAGCGATAAATTCCCGCCATTACTAACCGTAGGGGTATCTGGGATTCCAGCGTTGGATATCTGAGATGCATGAACCTATGAGGTGGGAACGAATCGTGCTTCCATATTTTATTCACCCAGCCACAATTTTTAGGATGTGTTCACCGATGAATACTCGTACCCCTGGTTTGTCTCGTCGTGCCCTTATGAGTGCTTTGGGCGTTTCTGGGTTTGCTGTGTTGCTATCTGCGTGTGGGGAGGGTGCGAAGCCTGCTGGAGCGGCTACTGAGAGTTGGAGTTCTTCTAGTGCGGAAGGTGCTGGTGCTTCCGGTTCTGCTTCTGTTTCTTCAAGCGAGAGCCCTTCGCCGTCGTCGAGTACATCGCCGCATTATTCGGGGAACTCGAAAGCTCCGGAGGGGGAGTATCGTCCTGCGGATTTTTATGGTCCTGCGCAGAATGTTCCGAAGCCAAAGGCGGAGGAGGGGTATACGAATGCTTCGTTGGAGGGTATGCGCAAGACGGTGCAGGCCTGGACTGAGTGGCGTAACTATGGCATGCAAACTGGAGACTATAGCGGAGCTAAAAAATTTATTAGCAAAGATTTCAAAGACGAATGGGATACTTACGAGCTCAACGCTGGACTGTACAAAGAGGGCGGGTGGATGATCGGCGGAGACTTACGAAAGTATGAGTTTCATGGTGAACCCATTAACCAGGGCAACGGTAAGTATGAGTGGAAATTCTTTGTCGCTTGGCCATATTACGTCTATGTTGACTCGGACGGGAAAACGTACAAGAAAATTCGCAATGAAGATTATGAGAATAACTGGTTCATGATGACTCTTCATCATGATGGCAACCGTTGGCTTATTGATAACGTTCATTCCCTGGCTATGGAAAAGAAGTAACTCCCTTGAACTCTCTGAAATCTAAAATATTTTCTGGGTTTCTCTCGGCAACACTCGTGAGTACATCTTTTTACCATGTTCCTGCGGCTTTCTCTATAACTTGTAATAATGATGCCCGCTCTTTTCAATGTTTAGATCAGGATGGAGGTGACCTTTGGGAGCAGGGAGGCTCCCATACGCCCAAGCATGTTAATAATGACGAGCATGAAACAAGTTCAAGTCAGGCTGGTAACGCTGAAGATATTGAGGCGTATCAGCGGTGGTATCGAGAGCATCATCATGGTGAGTTTGGATTCGCTCAGGATAAGAATGGTGCTGATAAGTCTTTCGGGTTTGATGTCGCTAATGACGGCTCGTACTGCCTCAGTCGTGATGGTCAGGCTGGCACGTTTGAAAAAGCCCCAAAGACCGGGCGTGCTATCCCGGATATGATCAATGAGCTCTATGGAAACAAATGCACCCTCAACGACCCGGAAGCAGCACAGCAAGCCCAAAGCGAGTATGAGCGGATTATCACCG
>ERZ773234.530-NODE-530-length-11718-cov-4.444054_pt1 | contig 11718 bp, 8 predicted proteins | sample MGYA00580523_ERZ773234 | MGnify/ENA primary metagenome ERZ773234 (study PRJEB29015, sample SAMEA2738167) | human oral metagenome | biome: human oral; feature: human-associated habitat; material: saliva | place: China | collected 2262 ...
TCATGTATTTAAAAGAAATTGAAATTCAAGGTTTCAAATCTTTTGCAGATAAGACTAAAGTCGTTTTTGACCCAGGAGTGACTGCTGTCGTTGGGCCAAATGGATCAGGAAAGTCTAATATCACAGAAAGCCTGCGTTGGGCGCTGGGAGAATCTAGTGTTAAAAGCCTTCGTGGTGGCAAAATGCCAGATGTTATTTTTGCGGGTACGGAGAGCAGAAAGCCGTTAAATTATGCTTCAGTTGTGGTCGTATTGGATAATAAAGATCATTTCATCCAGCAGGCTGCAGATGAGATTCGTGTAGAACGCCATATTTATCGCAGTGGAGACAGTGAATATAAAATTGATGGCAAAAAAGTGCGCTTGCGAGATATTCATGACTTGTTTATGGATACTGGACTTGGACGAGATAGTTTTTCTATTATCTCTCAAGGAAAGGTAGAAGAGATTTTCAACAGTAAGCCAGAAGAGCGCCGTGCTATTTTTGAAGAAGCAGCTGGAGTGTTGAAATATAAGACCCGCCGTAAGGAAACTGAAAGCAAGCTAACTCAAACACAGGATAATTTGGATCGTTTGGAAGACATTATTTTTGAGCTAGATAGTCAAGTAAAGCCGCTTGAAAAGCAAGCTACGGTAGCTAAGCAATTTTTGAAATTAGACGAAGAACGGCGGACTCTTTATTTGGATGTATTGATTGCCCAGATTGTCGAAAATAAAATGCGGCTGAATACAACGGAGGGACAGCTAGCAAGCATTCAGCAGGATTTATCTGCTTATTACAATAAGCGAGATCAGCTGGAGCAAGAAAATGCTCTTCTAAAAGAAAAACGACATGCTTTGCAAAAACAAATGGCAGATGATCAAGCAAGTCTATTGGAATTAACACGTTTAATCAGTGATTTAGAACGTCAAATTGAAGTTTCAAAATTGGAGTCTAGTCAAGCTGCCAGCAGTCGGAAAGAAAATGAAGAACGTTTACAGGGACTAGAAGAAAAACGAGCTGTGGCTCAAAAAGAATGGCAGGAAAAAAATGAGCAACTGATCGATTTTTCGAAAGAATTAGAGCAAAATCAACAGGCTATTCATAAATTGGAAGCTGAAATTGAGACATTCTCGGATGATCCTGACCAGATGATTGAAAAATTACGTGGCAAATTTGTCCAATTGATGCAAGAAGAAGCAGACTTGTCAAATGACTTAACTGCTTTGGAAAGCCGTTTAGCCAATGAATTGCAATTATCTGAAAGCAAGCAAGCAGAGTTTGCCAAGTTACAAGAAAATTTAAAAAACACACAAGCAAATGAACAGAACCAGCTAGAAGATTTGGAAACAGCTCGACAGTCGGTTCAACAATTGTTGGTAGATTACCAGGAACAGCTTAAGCGAGTTCAAAGTGTGAAAGAAGAGTATCAGCAAAATCAAGCAGCAATGTTTGATATGATGGATGATGTAAAGAATAAAAAGGCACGCATTGGTAGTTTAGAAGCTATTTTAAAAAATCACAGTCATTTCTATGCTGGGGTAAAAAGTGTGCTGCAAGAAGCAGATCGATTAGGTGGAATTATTGGGGCTGTCAGCGAGAAATTGAGCTTTGACCCACATTATCAAACGGCACTTGAAATTGCGCTTGGAGCAAGTAGCCAGCATATCATCGTTGAAGATGAGCCGGCAGCGACACAGGCAATAGAATTCTTGAAGCGCAATCGAACAGGACGGGCGACTTTTTTGCCATTAACAACGATTAAAGCACGCCATTTGCCAGATCATCATCGAGCGATCATTGAAAAGAGTACTGGTTTTCTTGGTCTAGCTTCATCTTTGGTGCGTTATGATATGAGTTTAGAGCATATTTTCCAAAACTTGCTGGGAACGACAGCGATTTTTGATACGGTAGAAAATGCCAGAGCAGCTGCTCGCAAAGTTCGTTATCAAGTACGAATTGTTACGCTGGATGGAACAGAGTTGCGAACAGGTGGTTCTTATGCAGGTGGTGCTCATCGGAATAACAATACGATTTTCATCAAGCCGGAGCTGGAAGCTTTGCAAAAGGAACTTTCTGAGAAGAATGTGATCTTAGCAGAACAAGAGAAGAGAGTGGAAGATTTGCACACGCTGTCAATTCAATCCACGAATCTTTTGGAAGAAATAAAAACAGATGGCGAGGAAGCACGGTTAGCCGAACAAAAGGCTCAATTTGCCTATGAGCAAACACACAAACAAGTTGAAGATTTATCTGAGCTTCTGACTTTGCAAGAACGCGAGCTATCTCGCGAGGTACTTCCTGACATGGCAGAACAAAAAGAAACACTAATCAGACGTCTTGCAGAGATTGAGCAGGAAAAAACAGAAACAGAAACAGAAATTGAACAGATTAAGTCAGATAAAGACGCTGTTCAAGCGCGTCTAGATAAATTAACAGCATGCTTATCTGAGCTTCGTTTGGCTCGTACGGAAGTGACAGGTCATCAGCGTTATGTTCAGGCAGATCTCACCCGTTTATCTAATGAACAAGCTGAATTGGATAAAGAGATTTCAACTTTACAATTCTTGATGGAGCAAAAGGAAGAGACGGTTGCAAAAGTAGATATTGCTATCTTAGAAGAGCAGTTAGCAAAGGCAATGCAAGAAAAGACAGCTTTGAGCCAAGCAAGCATTCGTCATCAGTTTGAGTTGGACGATTTGGAAGGTCAAACCGAAGACATTACGAGTCATTTGGAACAAGTGCGCCACCAAAATGAAGATTTAATTCGCAAACAAGCCAAAACAGAAGCTGAAAAAGATAAGGTTGCAGACGTCCTTCGTCGTCTTCTGACGAATTTGACAGATGATTATCAAATGTCTTTTGATGAAGCTAGCAAACAGGCTCACCCACTAGAAAATTTAGCTGTTTCTGAAACCAAGGTCAAGGACTTAGAAAAAGCTATTCGGGCACTGGGCCCAGTCAATCTTGATGCGGTAGAGCAATTTGAAGAAGTCAGTCAACGCCTCCATTTCCTCAATACTCAGAGAGATGACGTACTCTCTGCGAAAAATCTGCTTTTGGATACCATCGAAGAAATGAATGATGAAGTAAAAGAACGCTTCAAAACAACTTTTGAAGCAATTCGTGAGAGTTTCAAGGTGACTTTCAGACAGATGTTTGGCGGTGGTTCAGCTGATTTGATTTTGACCGAAGGTGATCTTCTGACCGCTGGGGTAGAAATCTCAGTACAACCACCTGGTAAGAAAATTCAGTCGCTCAATCTGATGAGCGGAGGAGAAAAAGCTCTGTCAGCTTTGGCATTACTCTTCTCCATTATCCGTGTCAAAACGATTCCATTTGTCATTTTGGATGAGGTGGAAGCTGCACTTGACGAAGCCAATGTCAAACGTTTCGGAGACTATCTCAATCGTTTTGATAAGGACAGCCAGTTTATTGTGGTGACCCATCGTAAGGGAACAATGTCTGCAGCGGATTCTATCTATGGAGTGACCATGCAAGAATCTGGTGTGTCAAAGATTGTTTCCGTTAAATTAAAAGATTTAGAAAGTATGTAAAATGAATATAAAATTAGTTGCAACAGATATGGACGGCACCTTTTTAGATGACAAAGGTCAGTTTGACATGGTTCGACTTAAGAACTTATTGCTTCGTTTTAAAGAAAAAAGTATCTATTTTGCAGTAGCCAGTGGACGCGGTTTGCTGTCATTAGAAAAGCTATTTGAGGACGTGCAAGATGAGATTATCTTCATTGCTGAGAATGGTAGTTTGGTAGAATTTCGTGGAAAAGATCTTTATGAAGCAACAATGTCTAAGGATTTTTATCTATCAGCTTTTGAGAAATTAAAAACATCTCCATATATCAATATCAATGAATTGCTTCTGACAGGGAAAAAAGGTTGTTATGTCTTGGAGACAGTTGATCCAGCTTATTTAGCTTTCAGCACTCATTATAATGAAAATATCCAAAAAGTTGCTCGCTTGGAGGATATTACAGATGAAATTTTCAAATTTACCACCAACTTTTCTGAAGAAACAGTTGCTGCTGGTGAAGCTTGGGTTAATCAACACGTTCCTGGTGTCAAAGCCATGACAACAGGCTATAAGTCAATTGATATTGTTCTAGACTATGTGGATAAAGGAGTTGCTATTGTTGAATTAGCGAAAAAGCTAAATCTTGAGATGGATCAGGTCATGACATTTGGAGATAATCTGAATGACCTACACATGATGCAAGTTTCTGGTTATCCCATTGCCCCTGAAAATGCTCGTCCAGAGATTTTGGAAGTAGCCAAAGAGGTCATCGGACACCATGCAGCGCATTCAGTCATGACTTATATGGAGGGCTTATAATGGTAGATATAAAATTGATTGCTCTAGACTTAGATGGAACATTGCTAAATTCTGACAAAAAAATTTCTGCTCGAAATTTAGCAACTCTTAAACTGGCACAAGAACAAGGAATCAAGGTTGTTTTAACGACTGGTCGACCTCTTAAAGCAATGGAACTTTTCTTAAACGAATTGGGTGTTGCTAATCAAGAGGATGAATACACCATTACTTTTAATGGTGGTTTGGTGCAACGCAACACAGGTGAAATTCTTGATAAAACAGTTTTTGCCTATGACGATGTGGCTCGTATTTTTGAGGAAACAGAAAAGTTGGGCTTGCCGTTAGATGCGATTTGTGAAGGGACTGTTTACCAAATCCAGTCAGATCATGAGTCGCTTTATCAAACTTGTAACCCTGCTTTAACATTTGAGTCTGTTTCATTTGCAGATTTATCTAGCCAACAAACTTATAATAAATGTGTGACAGCTTATGCACCAGATTTACTTGATCGTGGTATTGCTCAACTTTCGTCCGATTTATTTGACAAATATGAAATTTTTAAGTCGCGCGATATGCTGTTAGAATGGTCTCCAAAGAATGTTCATAAGGCAAATGGCTTAGAAAAATTGATTAGTCATTTAGGAATTGAACAAAGTGAAGTCATGACTTGCGGAGATGAAGCAAACGACCTATCTATGATAAAATGGGCAGGGCTTGGTGTAGCTATGCAAAATGCAGTAGCAGCAGTCAAAGAAGTTGCCAATGTGGTGACGCCGATGACGAATGATGAAGATGCTGTTGCTTGGGCTATAGAAAAATATGTACTGAAATAAAGGAGGAATCTGATGGGGTTATTTAATCGCCTTTTTGGTCGCCAAAAAGAAGAAAAACCAGTTGAAAATATTCTTGAAGAAGCTGTAGAAATAGTACCAGAGGATAATCAAGGAAAGAATCTAGAAATAGCAGAAAAGGATTCTGTAGAGAATGCGCAATCTGAGAATCTAGATGAACAAAAGCTCCAGACAGAACTAAAAGAACGGCTTGCTGAGGATAAAACGCGTCTTGAAACCATTCAAGAAAAAGTAGAAGAAATAGATTCGGAAATGACCGAGACAGAAGCAAGGATAGAGTCAGATGAAAGAGATTCACAAGTTCCAGAAAGCCATACCTTGCAAAGTGAAATGGCAGATTCACAACCCGTAAACAAAGAAAAATCTTTTTCTCAGACTCCAACCCAGCAAGCAGGTGCTGCTGATTTACAGGCTCGTTTAGTGGAAGCTAGACGACTACAAGCAGAACAAGAAAAAATGAGGCAACTGGACGAAGCGAATGCAGCAAGTGCAGAAACAAGCTCGGAAAACTTTTCTAGCCTAGCATCAACTAATGAAGCAGTTGATGCAAATTCATCTATTCAGGAAGAAACGGTTCAGGAAAAGTATGACCGCAGTCTCAAAAAGACACGAACAGGATTTGGAGCCCGCCTTAATGCTTTTTTTGCAGCTTTCCGTTCTGTAGATGAGGAATTTTTTGAAGAGTTAGAAGAACTCTTGATTACGAGTGATGTTGGGGTGCAAGTTGCTTCCAATCTGACTGAGGAATTACGTCAAGAAGCTCGCCTTGAAAATGCTAAAAAACCAGATGCCCTTCGTCGGGTCATCATCGAAAAGTTAGTAGACATCTATGAAAAAGACGGTCAATTTAACGAAAAAATTAATTTACAAGACGGTCTGACAGTTATGCTTTTTGTAGGTGTGAATGGAGTTGGAAAGACCACTTCCATCGGGAAATTGGCTTATAAATATAAACAAGCTGGCAAAAAAGTTATGTTGGTTGCAGCAGACACTTTCCGTGCAGGAGCTGTTGCTCAACTGGTGGAATGGGGACGTCGAGTAGATGTTCCTGTTGTGACAGGTCCAGAAAAGAGTGATCCAGCTAGTGTTGTTTATGATGGCATGGAGCGTGCAAAGGATGAAAATGTAGATATTCTCATGATTGATACAGCTGGACGTTTGCAAAACAAAGATAATCTCATGGCAGAGTTGGAAAAAATTGGACGAATTATTAAACGGGTAGATCCTGTTGCGCCACATGAAACTTTCTTAGCTCTGGACGCTTCGACGGGACAAAATGCCCTTGTTCAGGCGAAGGAATTTTCAAAGATTACGCCAGTAACGGGGATTGTTTTGACAAAAATTGATGGAACTGCGCGTGGTGGTGTCGTTCTTGCAATCCGCCAAGAACTCGATATTCCAGTTAAACTGATTGGATTCGGAGAAAAAATTGACGATATTGGAGTATTTAACTCTGAAAACTTTATGAAAGGGCTCTTGGAAGGATTGGTATAAGAAAAAAGACTTGCAATTCATTCATTTTGCAAGTCTTTTGCATATATTTACTTTAACCCAATCGTCCTTCTTTGCGATAGGTTTCGTCTGGTTGCCAATTCCACTGAGCTTCAAATTGGTTAAGGAGATCAAAGCTAGCTTTGGGTCCCATAGTACCTGATTTGTACTGATGAAGAGGGACTTCGTTGTTTGCCCACAGGGATTCAATGCGATCAATCAATTCCCAGCTAGAACGTACTTCGTCCCAATGGCTGAAATTGGTTGAGTCATTGTTTAGCACATCGTAGATGAGCTTCTCATAAGGTTCTGGTGATGCGCCAGAAGCGGTTGCATCTGTACGATAATCAAGTGTCAGCGGAGCTAAGTTAAATTGCTCGCCTACTTCTTTGCCATTCATGCTAAGTGAAAATCCTTCAGTCGGCTGAATGTAAATCGTCAGTACATTTGGTTGAAGCGAGGAGCCGAAAATAGATTCTATTTGTTTGAAAACAATGTTGACATGGGTTCCTTTGGCAGTGAGACGTTTTCCAGTACGAAAGAAGAATGGCACACCACGGAAACGATCGCTGTCCACAAAGAACGCACCAGAAACAAAGGTTTCAGTGGTAGACTCTGGCTCAACATTTGGTTCACTGCGATAGGAAATATATTTTTTTCCGTCCACTTTTCCAGAAGTGTACTGACCACGAATGAAAAGTTTTTTCAGGTCATTATCGGTAGATTTGTGCAAGTGCTTGAAAACCTTAATTTTTTCAGCCCGAATGTCATCTTTAGTAAATGCTTTGGGCTTATCCATAGCAAGTAAAGACAGGAGTTGAAGCGTATGATTTTGCACCATATCACGCAAGGCACCTGAATGATCGTAATAGCCACCGCGCTCTTCCACGCCTAACTTTTCCGCAAAGGTAATCTGTACATTGTCAATATAATCACGATTCCAGACATTTTCAAAAAGAAGATTAGCAAAGCGAATGGCAAAAATACTTTGAATCATTTCCTTGCCGAGATAATGGTCAATACGGAAAATCTGCTCTTCGTCAAATGTTGCTAACAAATCATCGTTTAGTTTGCTAGCAGAGGCAAGATCTGTGCCGAAGGGTTTTTCTACAATTAAGCGTTCAAATCCTTTCCCATCTACAATTTGCTCGGATTTGAGATGTTTGGCAATCGTCCCAAAAAACTGAGGAGCCATAGATAGGAAGAAAAGTTTATTGTGTTCTGCTTGATAGTGCTCATTGAGATGATTTTGTAGTTTTCTTAATTCAATATAATGCTCGGTATCTTGGACATCGTGACTTTGGTAATAGAAATGGCTAGCAAAGTCTTGCGCTTGCTCAGGGCTGTCTGCGAGGTCTGTAATAGACTCAACCACGACAGATTCAAAATATTCCTTGCTCCAAGGTCTGCGAGCAGTTCCGATAACTGCAAAATGTTTAGACAAATTACCAGATCTATACAATCTAAAAAGAGAAGGATAAAGTTTTCTTTTTGCCAAATCTCCACTGGCACCAAAAATTGTAATAATCACTTTTGAAGACATTTTGAACACCTGTTTTCTAATATTTTATTTATTTTATCATAAATTGATTAAAATTTCCGAGTTTTGATAGCTCGAAATAAAGAGTAAAAGAGATAAAAAATAAGGATAACAAGGAAGAAAAGGAGTAGAAAGACAAGATGCACACCGGTCGTTGTATTAGGAGATTGATTAACGATTATAGCAGCGATAGCTGTTCCCAAAGCACCGGCAAATGTTTGAGCCGTTTGAAAGAGTGCTGTAGCATCTGGTGATTTCTCACGGCTAATCTGTGAGACAGATAGAGCCATAGTGTTATTGAATGCCATATTACGCCCGATTGTAAAGAAAATATAAGTAAGAATAATCAGTGGTAGCGTTAAGGATTCCGTAAAGAATGCAAAAACGGAAATAGCTAAGAAAAAGAGAAGATTCCCACCATATAGGGAAAGTTTTGCTCCTTTGTTATCATACAATTTTCCTAAAAAAGGTGCTGAGAAAGCTCCCAACATTGTTCCGGGCAGCAGTGCAAAACCAGCAGCAGAGGTAGCTTCGTGTTTTACTAAAACTAAGAAATTAGGAATCAGAAAATTGGCTGATAAATTTGAAAATTGGTAAAGGAAGAACGGAATAATTCCAAGTAAAATAGCTGGATTTTTCAAAATACGAATATCTAAAAAAGGATGTTCCACTGTTAAACTTCTCCAAATGAAAAGTAGAAGTGATAATAAAAAGATGATGACGAAGCTCCAATTAAAACTACCTTCTTCTAAGCTAGAAATCATCATGATAGAAAAAGTCAGTGAAAGTGTAAGAAGCAAGAAAGAAATCCACTCAAAAGGACGTTTTTGTTTATTGGGGGTATTTTCTAAAAAGAAAAATCCTAGAATGAACGAGATGATCGAAACTGGCATGATGAATGTGTAAATCATGTGCCAATCAAACAAGCCAATCATAAAGCCGCCGTAAGTTGGACCAATTGCAGGTGCTAGGCTGATCACTAGCCCAGTCAGTCCCATATAAAAGCCAATTTGACTGCGTGGAATCCGTTCTACAATCAAGTTAAACATTAACGGTATGGCTATTCCAGTGGCAGCGCCTTGTAGAATCCGCCCTAGCATTAGTAGGGCAAAATTAGGAGCAAGCATCGCCACACCATTTCCGAACGTAAAAGTAACTAGGCTGGTGAAGAGAATTTTTCGTTCAGACCAGTTGTGTGCTAGTGTGGCTCCGAGTGTAATCGTAATGGAAACAGCAAGCAAGTAGCCTGTCGTAATCCATTGCAATGTGCCAAGGTCTGTATGAAACACTTTCATAAGATGCGGAAAAGTGACATTCATACTGGTTTCAGAAAGAATTCCAGCAAAAGCAATTAGTGCTGTGGCAAAAATGGATAGCAAGGTTTTTCTTGAAACAGGTTGGTTGTGTTCTGACATAGTATCTCCTAAAATTATAAATCTCTCTTATTTTATCATAATTGCTCACAAAAGAGCATAATAGGAGACCTAGAGAAATAGTTCTCAGGTCTTCTTTTGTTTATTCAATGTGGGTTAAAAGACACGATAGACATAAGGATTGCTAGGTTTTTCAACTTTCTTGAAACTATCTACTTCAAGCATTGGTAAACTTTGGCCTAGCTGTTTGTGGTAGCGAATCGTAATTTTCCCACTCGCTCTTATCCAGGTGTTATTTTCGAAATGCTCAGTATTTCCAGTTGTCAGAAGTCCATAAACCCCCGAATCGGCGATACAATGAATAATGCCAAAGCGGAACAAAAATTGACTTTTAGCATCACTTGGATCATTATAGACGAAACCGGTAAATTCTAGTCGTTTTCCAGCAAATTCATCTGGATAATCATAAAGAACTTCCATGACCTCCATATAATTTTCATTCGTAACAGAGATGGTATCTTTTTTCAGATATTTTTTGGCGGCTGCTCGCATTTCTTTCTCATAAGCACTTTTAGTGAAATAAGTGCTGGTATCAGGTTTTAGATACTGATTGGTAGTGCCTTCATCAGCTTGAATGTTTTTTGAACTACCGTCAGCTAACGGGAAATGGTAACCTTTAGCAGAAACGGTCGTAGAGTCTAAACTGACTGTTGGAAAGAAGAGAGCCACCAGCAATGGTACGGTGAGAAAAGCAATACTAGCAAATTTTGCCGAACGACTCGTCAGATGGCTGTGTACTTTCATTTTTTTCATCCAGACAATGAGCTGGACAATGGCTAGCACGAAAGAAAGAACCATTGAAATATATGCCAAATAAGAAAAATGCATATTGATGTATTGATTGAGCTTGCCAGAAAGTTGCAAATACATGGTAATTTCAAAATAACCAGCTAAAATTAGAAAACGAATCATAGCACTACCCCCACAAGCCAAGAATAAATGACGACAACTAAACTAACAATTCCAATAAATTGCCAGATGAATCGTCCTTTGAGGTAATTTTTCATCATGAGGATATTTTTCACATCTAGCATTGGTCCAATGACGAGAAAAGCCAGAACTGGCGCTAAACCAAAGCTAGAAATGAGCGAACTTCCGATAAAGGCATCTGCTTCACTGCAAAGTGAGAGAAGAAATGCAAGCAGCATCAATAGCAAAATAGCCATAAGCGGTGTTGCACTAATGGAAGTCAGGATGCGTGTAGGCACATAGACTTGGACAATACTGGCAAAGAGACAACCAAAGACTAAGTAACGACCTGTATCAAAAAATTCGTCAATAGACTGCACAAACACTTGAAATACTTTCTTTGGCTGACTTAAATGGGAGAAGTCGTGTTCATGCTGAATGACTCGATTCTCTTTTTGAATAGTTGCTGTGTTGAGAAAGCCAAAGAAAATTCCTAGAACAATTGCTACAACAATAGAGCCAAGAGCTCTGAGCAAAGCCATTTTAAAGGAATTCCCGAAAGCAGAGTAAGTCGCAAAAAGAACAATGGGATTGATAACCGGCGCTGTCACCATAAAAGGTACAGCTGTGTAACTCGGTACTTTCTTTTCCAAAAAGCGATTGATAATAGGGACAATTCCACATTCGCAAGAAGGGAAAATGAAGCCAATAAAAGTACCAAAGAAAATTCGACACCATTTATTTTTAGGCAGATAGCGATAAACTTTGTCTGGTGTGATATAAACCTCTATAAAACCTGAAATAATGCTCCCAATCAGCACAAAAGGTAGTGCTTCAATAATAATGGAGAGGAAAATCGCACCGGCTTGCAGCACACTAGGCGGCAGTTGATGGAAAAAGTTCATGACTTTTTAGCCTTTTGCTCTTTTTTCATCTTTTTTTCTTTTTCATCAGGAAATTCTACTTTTTCAATTTTAGGTAACGTTGCAAATTCTTCGAACATTTTGTCTAAATCATCTGAACGCGTAAATTTAATAGCCATATCAGCCTCCTTTTTCTTTTTTACTATTATACTATCATTTTGAAGATTATGGTGAAATAAAGTTGTGTGAATTATTTTCCCCTATGTAATAAAGTTTGGAATATGATATAATATTCTTCATGGAAACAAATATTATTGAAA
>ERZ773234.531-NODE-531-length-11711-cov-8.519475_pt1 | contig 11711 bp, 9 predicted proteins | sample MGYA00580523_ERZ773234 | MGnify/ENA primary metagenome ERZ773234 (study PRJEB29015, sample SAMEA2738167) | human oral metagenome | biome: human oral; feature: human-associated habitat; material: saliva | place: China | collected 2262 ...
GGCCCTTCGCACAGAAGGAGCGGCGCGAGCGGTACCAGGGGCGCGGCTCGGCGGGCGGCAGGTGTACGGGGGCGGCGACGGCGAGGTCGTGGCCGGTGTTGGTGTTCGTTGCCGGGCTGTTGGCGGGCGTGATGAGGGGGCCGTCGGAGACGAGGGTTTCCTGCGGGTCCAGTGCGCCGTTCTCGGTGAGCGTGGCTGCTGCTTCCTGTGCGGAGGGTGCGCCGGCCTCGTCGAGGGCGCTGAGCGTCTCCTCAAACGACGGGGTGGACATCTCGGCGAGCGCGTCCGCCATCGACTGGGCGGGCGTCTGCGAGACGGCCAGGTGCTCGGCGGCTTGCTCGGCGGCGGCCGTCACGTCGGCCAGCTCCTGGCCATCCGAACCGTGCAGGTTTTCACGCGGGTCATTCGACATGCCCCCATTGTTTCAGGATCGTGCCACTTGTGTCGCCATGGCACGCGGGAGTCGGTGGGGTGATACGTTTGTGAGGTCCTGCGAGTGCTCGACGCGACCACGGTCGCGGTGTTCCCCGGCAGGGGATGATCCCGTGTAGTGCATCAGGAGGACGTATTCCCCGCGAAAGCGGGGATTTTTCTCTCTGAGGGCGGGTGAATGGCATCTTGCATGCAATATTGGGAACGTGTATTGCATAAGAGAAATTCTTCTGTTATGGTTACTCCATCACCTCCGAGGGGGTGATGACAGCTCCGCTGGTGCTGTCGGGCTCAACATTTTCAGAGTAACCGCATGAGCTCATGCTAGCGCGCATGCCGTGCTCAGAGGATGGTTTCGACTCAAGGAAGAGGAAATGGCCCGAAAAGACAAGCAGAGAGTTTCGCTGACGACGCCAGCAACTGCGGAACCCCCGGTTTTCCCTGCCGCCCAGCCCGGCCTCAGCGCTGCTGATCTCTCCGCATTGGCCAGGAGCTTCTGGGCGAAGAGTGGAGACTCCGGCAGCTGGCTGTCCGTCGTCCAGCACCTGATGGATGCCGCTGACGTTGCGGGGCTCCTCTTCGACGACTACCTGAGCGAGCATCATCGCAGGCTCATGGCCTCGGTCTGGGGAGGAGATCGCGCCAAGGCACGGGCCTCGTTTGTGTTCCTCGCAGGGGTGCACGACGCGGGTAAAGTGAGTCCTCAGTTCGCGTGTCAGCGTCAAGATCTGGCTCAGCTGATCCGCAGCGAGGGGCTGGTCGTCATGCGCAAAGCCGATTACGCTGAACGTGCGTTCCTTCCCCATGGCCTCGTCAGTCAGTTCGCGCTACAGGAGGAAATAGCTGCGGGTGGCGGTGATGGATCCCGTGCTCTCCAGTGGGCCATTCTCGTCGGTGTCCACCATGGTCGGTACCCGGACGCGGGTGCCGTGTACGTTGCGCGACGCCAGTACAGGACACAGGAAGGGTCGCGCGAGGATGATCCCCGTTGGGGTCAGGCGCGCTCGGAAATGCTTCGGTGGATGGCGGCGCGTAGCGGTTTCCCGCTCATCGCGCCTGGAACCGCCCTGCCGGAGCTGCCCGTTGCGGTGGCCTCCGCCTATGCCTCGGCCCTCGTGATCGCGGACTGGCTCGCTTCCAACGAGGATTACTTCCCGCTTCGGCCCCGACCGGTCGATGAGGCTGGAAAGCTGTCGATCGAGGGGTACCCCGAGCTCACCGCGGACCAGCAGCGCGATCGTGTCCGGCGCGCATGGAAGCGAGCGGCCTTCCCATCCCCTCTACGCATTCCGGCAACTCACACCGGTGTGACCGCAGACTTCTACCGTCACCGTTTTGGGTGGCCGGCCTCGTACCGTCCGACCGAGGCGCAGCGCGCCGCCGTCGAGATTGCGACGCGCGAGGACCCGGACCTCATGATCGTCGAGGCGCCGCCGGGGTCCGGGAAGACCGAGCTGGCCTTCGCGGCCGCAGAGGTGCTGATGCGCGCTCGGGGGCTCCAGGGAGTGTTTGTCGCGTTGCCCACTCAGGCCACGACCAACGCGATGTTCGAGCGCGTCACCGCGTGGCTCACAAGCATTCTGGGCGATGAACCGCAGAAGCTCGGCATCCAGCTCGCGCACGGGAAAAACAGCCTCAACGAGTCCTTTGTCAAGCTTCTCGAACGCGGTAAGAGCCCCCTTGAAGTGCATGACGACGAGGGGGACCTCGGCCTTCATGCGAGCCGGTGGATGGGCCAGCGTTGGCGATCGACCCTGTCGCCGGTTGTGGTCGGCACAATCGACCAGGTGCTGCTCGCTGCCCTGAAGTCGCGCCACGTGCTGGTGCGTCACCTCGGGCTCATGGGCAAGGTCGTCGTCATCGACGAGGTGCACGCCGCCGACGAATACATGGAGACGTACCTGGAAGCTGCCCTCACGTGGCTTGGTATGTACGGGATCCCCGTTGTGCTGCTGTCGGCGACCCTGCCGCCCGCGCGACGTCTCGCTCTCCTGAGCGCCTATCGCCGAGGTCGTGGGTCATCGGGTCTGAGCGCTGAGTCCGTCGATGGAATGATCGGCTATCCGGCAATTTCGACGGTGTCCGCTACAGGCGTGCGCGTTCATGAAATTGTCGGTGAGGCTGAGGTCCCCAAGCGGATCATCCCGACCTCGCTCGGCTCGCCGCAGGAGATCGCGGAGCTTCTGGACCGCGAGCTCGCCGACGGTGGATGCGCAGTCGTCATCCGCAATACGGTCCGCGAGGCCCAGGAAACATACGAGGCCGTGAGATCCGTTTTTGGCCGTGAGCAGTCGACTCTGCTGCACTCGCGTTTCCTGGCCGCCGAACGTGCCGCCCGTGATCGCCGGATGCTCGAACGTTTCGGGAAAGAAAGTCAGCAGCGCCCCTTCAGACACGTCGTCGTCGCAACCCAGGTGATCGAGCAAAGCCTCGACGTCGACTTCGACCTCATGCTCACAGACCCCGCGCCCATGGACCTCGTGCTGCAGCGTATCGGGCGGCTCCATCGGCACGAGAGAGACGGGCGGCCGAGCGGCCTGCGCGACGCCAGGTGTCTCGTGATTATCGAAGATACGACTGCCTCTCCCTGGGCGTACTCACGCGGAACCGACTACGTGTACGCGCGCTACTCCGTTCTGCGGACCCTGGGGATTGTCGCTGATCGCGGCGAAATACTCGTCCGTGAACCGCTGGACTACGCGGAATTGACGACTCTGGCGTACGCCGATGGCGTGCCGGTCGGTCCTGCGCAGTGGCACGAGGCCCTCGATGCTGCGTTGGAAGAACGCAACAAAGCACGCGCCCAAGCACAAGCGAAAGCGACAACCTGGTGCCTCGGCGAAGCAAATATGCCCTCGTGGCAGGCCCTCGAACTCGAAGAGAAATTCCTCGGCAATGCCGCGACCGGTGACGAATCAAAGGGGCCGGGAGTCGCCGTGGCCCGCGCTGCCGTGCGCGACGGAGAAGACCAGATCCCCGTCCTCATCGTCGCCCTCGACCCCGACCTGGGCAACGTACCAGTGGCTCCCCCTATCAGCGGGGTGCCAGAAGACGACACGCCTCTCGCAGTCGGTGAATACAACGCCCGAGGGCGTATCGCCGACATCTGCTCGTGGAGCGTCTCCCTGCCACCGTGGGCGTTGCGCGCTCGCGGGCAGAGCATCGACGAGGCGGTGGACGCAGTTGCAGGTGCCATCTGGGATGATCCCATCACGACGGAATGGGCGTGTCGCGAGCACCCGTTCCTGGCAGGAGAACTGATCCTCGCGATGTACAAAACTCCCGACGGGGAGCGCCTCACGCGCGACCTGTGCGGACACACATTCACATACTCCACAGAAAGAGGAATGGAGGTGCAGGGTCAATGAAGAACCCTGAGTACAACCTACTCGACGAGCCGTGGATACCCGTACGGCTCGTCGATGGGACCATCACTGATGTCGGCCTGCTGGAGCTACTGCGGCGCACGACCGACATCGCGGACCTAGCGTGCGAGCTACCCACGCAGAGCATCGCAATTCAGCGATTGATCCTGGCAATCGCGTATCGCGTGGCCACTCCACGCGATGCTCGCGACTGGGCCAGGCAGTGGGACGAGGGAGCTCCAACAGAGCAGATGATCGAGTACCTCGAACGGTGGAGGGATCGTTTCTACCTGTTCGGGGGGCGCTTTCCGTTCATGCAGGTGGCTGATTTGCGTACCGCGAAGGATGCTGTGTCTGGACTGGAGAAACTGATTGCCGACGTTCCCAACGGCGAGCAGTTTTTCACGACCCGTCACGGTCGCGCACTGGCGTGCATTCCACCCTCGGAAGCTGCACGCTGGTTGGTGCACGCGCAGGCGTATGACCCCTCGGGCATCCGTTCGGGGGCAGTCGGTGATTCCCAGGTCAAGGGAGGGAAAGGCTATCCCATTGGCCCAGCGTGGTGCGGACACCTCGGACTCGTGTGGCTCAAAGGAAAGGACCTTGACGAGACGCTCGTCCTGAACCTGATCCCCGCGTCCACGGCCGCGTTGCGCGGCGTCGACAGCTCGACCGACTGGGGAGCGTGCAGCTGGGAGGATCTCGAACCGGAAAACTCCGTTCGCGGTGACTACTCCCTCCTCGACCCCGCGGGTACTCCGAAGGAGCTGAGCATCCCTCGACTTCTCACCTGGCACTCCCGTCGCATCAGGCTGGTTGGTGACTTGTCAGGGGTAACGGGCGTTGTCTTGGCGCAGGGTGACAAACTCGCCCCGCAGGAAATGCGTCTCTATGAACCTCAGAGCCTGTGGAGGTACTCAACCCCGCAATCCAAGAAGTTTAAGACCGACGTCTACATGCCTCGTAAATTCGAGGCGGGCCGCGCGCTCTGGCGTAACCTTCCCGGCACCCTGCCCACCGTGACAACCGTGCAGGGGGTGGACAAACAGCCCAAGCAGGAGTTCCTCCCCTCGGCGACGCTGTCCTTCCACTACCAGCTCGACAATGCCTCAATCCAGACCACTTATCCCAAGGTGATGCGGATTCAGGCTGTTGGCGTCACCTACGGTCCGCAGGAATCAACGTTCGAGGATATCTACTCGGATGAGCTGACGTTGTCGGTTGCCGTCATGCGAGTCGAACGCGAGGATCTGTCCGCCGAGATCGACCGGCAGGTTCGCCTGACAGAAGAGGTCGCCAGGGATGTGGGAACTCTCGCGGCGAACCTCGCGCGTGCCGCCGGCGAGAGCGGAGACGGTGCCGGTGATGGTGCTCGAGACCGCGCGAAGGAGCTCTTCTTCTCCGCAGTCGACAGCGATTTCAGGACCTGGCTGACCCAGGTCGATGGGCACGAAAGCGCCCGGGATGTCGGGCGTCGGTGGGAGCGCACGTTGCGTCAGCACGCGACGGATATCCAGACCGAACTCGTCAGGGGCGCCTCGTCGTCGGCAATCATCGGTCGGGATACCGGCAGGGGATACATGAACGTCGGTATCGCCGAAAACTACTTCCGGTCGGCGCTCAACAAGCGTCTCCCGGTACAGAACACCAATCAGGAAGGAACGAAATGACCAGCAATGATGCTGCTCCGGAGACCCCTCCGGATGGCGCTGCGAAAGGTTTGTCGACACGGCGCGCAGTGTACGGACGCGTCGGCGGCTTGATCGCGAATCGGCTCTGGAAGGAGACTCCTTCGGCTCGAGCCCTTCGCGCGCAGCTGCGCGGAGCGCTATCTCGGGAGGCGGGATCGGTGCCCGAGCTGTGGGACCTGACGCTCGATGACCGCCCGGGCTACCTGGGTGATGAGCCGACCCGAGGTGAGAAGGCCGTCCACGGGGCGCTCACTCTCTGGGCCCTCCACCAGGGATCGAACACGAGACCCATGCACGACACGTCGGACCGTCCGCGCAGTTTCGCGTCCGCGGTCCGAGTCGTGGCCGAGGGACAGAGCGGTGACAAGCGGGCTGAGGAGACTCCGATCTATCGGCGTTTTTCTGCGGCCGTTCAAGCGCCCACGTTTGAGGGACTTCTCGTGCATCTGCGTTCGCTTATCTCTCAGCTCGAAGCCGCCGAGATTCCCTGCGATTACGGGTGGCTGGGAGCCGACCTCTTCACGTGGCAGGATCCGCGTCACCGCACGTCCGTCATGCGCAACTGGGGGCGGCAGTTCGCTCGTCCCGCTGAAACCATCCAGACCGAAACCGACTCCGACGAGTGACGTCGGGCACCACCATCAACCGCTTCATTTGTGAAAGGAAAGACAATGTCCGTCTTCGTTGATATCCACGTCCTGCAGACCCTCCCTCCCTCGAACCCGAACAGGGACGACACCGGCGCACCCAAGAGTGCGACCTTCGGTGGAGTCCAGCGTATGCGCATTTCGTCGCAGGCCATCAAGCGTGCGACGCGTCAGGACTTCGAGGGCAAGATTGCCGACGGAAATTACGGCGTACGTACGAAGAAGATCGTTGAGCTGGTCGCACGAACGATCACCGAGAAGCGTCCCGACCTGGAGGCCGCATCGATCGAGCTCGCCGAGATGGGCCTGAAGGCCATCGGTTTCAAGCTTGCTGAGCCGCGTGGGAATAAGAGTGACAAGGAGTTGAAGGAATCTGGATTCCTCGTGTTCCTGTCGGCCAAGCAGATCGAGCATGTTGCGGACGCACTGATTTCGGTCGCTCACGAGGATGATCCCGCGGCAGCATTCAAGGAATTGAAGCCGCGCAGCCTTGTGGATACGGATCACTCGATCGATATCGCTCTGTTCGGTCGCATGGTCGCCGAACCGAATGCGCTGAACGTCGATGCCGCATGCCAGGTCGCCCACGCAATTGGTGTCGGTGCGGTCGAGCACGAGTACGACTACTACACGGCCGTTGATGACGAGAAGAAGCGCAACGACGAGGCCGACGAGGGTGCGGGAATGATCGGCACGATCGAGTTCGCGTCCGCGACGGTGTACCGCTACGCGACGATCAACGTCGACCTGCTGCGTGAAAACCTGGGTGACGATGCCGTTGCGGATCGCGCCGTCGAACTCTTCGTGGATAGCTTCGTCCGCTCGATGCCGACTGGAAAGGTGACGACTTTCGCGAACCGCACGCTGCCGGATGCCGTTCTGGTTCAGGTTCGTGATGACCAGCCGATCAATATGAGTGGCGCTTTCGAGGAGCCGATCGTCGCGGGGCAGCGCGGCTTCGCAGAACCCGCCATTAAGCGCTTCGTGGAGTTCGAGGCACGACTCCGCGAGTTGACTGGTCTGGAGGCCGTCGAGTCTCTCGTGTCGTGGACCACGCCTCGTGGCGAGAGCTTCTCGGAGCTCGGCAAGCAGGTGCGCCTGGCGTCCCTCGGCGAAACCGCAGCGGAAGCGGTGCGAGGCACGCGATGAGTGCGGTGCTCGTCTTGAGGCTGGCGGGTCCCATGCAATCGTGGGGCGTGGACAGCCGATTCACGCGCAGGTCGACGGAGGCTTTTCCCACGAAAAGTGCGCTGGTCGGTCTGCTCGGTGCGGCACAGGGGCGCAGACGCAGTGATCCCATCGAGGACCTGGCTGAGCTGAGCGTCGCCGTCCGGGTTGATCAACCGGGGCAGTTGCTCCACGACTTCCACACGGCGCATAGGGGTGATACGTCGATGCCTCTCTCTCACCGTTTCTACCGGGCGGATGCTGCGTTCGGAGCTTTCATCGAGGGGCCTGACGACATGATTGATGCACTCGCGCAGGCAATTGTTCGCCCGGTGTTTCCTCTCTACCTCGGCAGGCGCTCGTGCCCTCCGACCCTGCCGTTGCGCCTCGCTGTTCGCGAGGGCAGCGCGTGGGATGCGGTGCGCGAAACTCCATGGATGGCCTCGGCGTACTACCAGAAGAAGCAGCGTCACGATCATGTCGTTCGGACGCGAGTCGTCGCGGATCTGGGGATTATTCCGCCTCAGGTGGAGAAAACCTCCCAGCAGACGCTTCAGGACATGCCGATCAGTTTCGACTCGGAGAATCGCAAGTACACCCTGCGTACCGTCGAGGAGACATATATCGACCTGGAGAATCCGCAGTACGTGGAGACGAAACCGCAGGCCAGTCCCGGCCTCGTGCATGATCCGATGGAGGTGCTCTGATGTATCTGACACGCATCTACCTCAACCCGCACCGTCGTGGGGCGAAGCAGCTCATGCGCAGCCGACAGACGCTGCACGCGGCTGTGCTGAATTGCTTCCCTCCGGGCGTGCTGGATGATCCCGGCGCTCCGCGGGTTCTCTGGCGCTTGGACCGTCCGCCGGCCGTTCGAGGAGCTGGCCCTCGTCAGGGGAGCCCCTCGTGCGTGCTCTACATTTCGAGCCCGGTTGCTCCGGATCCCTCGCATATCGTCGAGGAGGCCGGTTACGCGACCGAGGGTGGGGTCGTCATCCGCGACATGAGTACCTTCCTTGACGGGCTGTCGGCCGGGCAGCGGTGGGGTTTCCGCCTCTGCGTCAATCCGACGTTCCGGGAGGGTAGTCAGGTCAATGCGCGGGGACGCAAGAAGGTTCTCGCACACGTCACGCAGGATCAGCAGACGCAGTGGGTCCTCGAACGCGCTGAGAAATGCGGGTTCAGGGTGCTCACCTCCGCTGAGCTTGGTGGTGACCTGCCGGTTCTCGAGGACAGCGACGGGCAACGTGTCGACGGTGCGAATCTGCTGATCAACGGCGTTGAACGCAGTATCGCTGAGTTTAAGCGCGGGGAGCGTCGCGTGACCCTCGGGGTGGCTACCTTCGAGGGTGTCCTTGAGGTGACGGACCCCGAGGCCCTACGCCGAGCCCTCACTCACGGAATCGGCCGAGGGAAAGCCTACGGCTGCGGTTTGATGACCTTGGCTCGGCCATGAGACCGATCCCCGGGGCGAAGCCCCCAGATCCGAAAGACCTGGTGCGAGTTCGGGACCGGTTGACGTTCCTCTACGTCGAGCGGTGCACGATCAATCGTGACTCGAACGCGATCACTGTGGCTGATGGTCATGGAATCGCCCACGTCCCAGCGGCGGCGCTGTCGGTGCTGCTGCTGGGACCCGGGGTTCGGATCACTCACTCGGCGGTGTCTGTACTCTCGGAGAGCGGGTCGACCATCGTGTGGGTTGGCGAGAACGGGGTGCGCTACTACGCGCACGGCTCACCGCCCTCGCGTTCCTCGAGGTTGTTGGAGGCACAGGCTCGCGCGGTGAGTGATCCGTCGATGCGACTGACTGTTGCGCGCAACATGTACTTGATGCGTTTCGCCGGTGAGGATGTGTCGAAGCTGAGTCTTCAGCAGTTGAGGGGGCGCGAGGGTGCTCGGGTGCGTCGCTTGTATCGTGAGCACTCGCAGCGCACGGGGGTGCCCTGGGACCGACGCGAGTACGATCCTGAGAACTATGAGGACGGCTCGGTTGTGAATCAGGCGCTGTCGGCCGCGAATTCGGCGATTTACGGGATCGTCCACGCGGTCATCGTCGCGCTGGGATGTAGCCCCGGGCTGGGGTTCGTGCACAACGGGAACTATCGATCATTTGTGTACGACATTGCGGACTTGTACAAGGCCGACCTCACGATTCCGATCGCTTTTGATGTTGCGGCTTCTCCGACTGACGAGGCCGTGGGCAGTGCCGCTCGTAAGGCTGTCCGCGATGCTGTTCGGGAATTTCATTTGCTCGAGCGGTGTGTTGCGGACATCAAGGCGCTGCTGTCGGTGTCGGGAGCCTTGGACGTTGAGGACGAGGACCTGATCGTCGACGACTTGCGACTGTGGGATGACCGCGAGGGCACAGTTGCCGCGGGCGTGGCGTATGAGGAGGGTGGGTCCTGGTGATCGTCCTCGTGCTGTCTGCCGTCCCTGAGGGTTTGCGAGGGCACGTGACTCGGTGGTTGATGGAAATATCCCCGGGAGTATTCGTAGGGACACTGTCCGCGCGGGTTCGTGAACGCCTGTGGGATATCGTCACCGACAACATGAAGACCGGGCGTGCCGTCATGGTCTACCGGGCGCGCAACGAACAGGGCCTCGAGTTTCTGACGTGGGGTGATCCCTGGAAGCCCGTCGATTTCGATGGGCTCACGCTGATGATGCGCCCCTACTACTCCGAGGGACGAGGCCAATACTCCGAACCCGATCCTGCGGCGCGTCAGTTGCGTAAGCGTCCGGCGATGAGTAACTTTCAGAAGAGGTGCAAAGCTCAAGGCTTTCCAAGATCTGACCGATCTACGCGATAAAAGCGCAGGTCAGGAAGTGTTTTCCCCGCGTGAGCGGGGATGAGCCCTCCAGGACCCACTCAGGGAGGGCCGCTCCGTCGTTTTCCCCGCGTGAGCGGGGATGAGCCCGCTCCTGGATCATCTCCAGTTCGGCCTGGAAAGTTTTCCCCGCGTGAGCGGGGATGAGCCCAGGACAATGGAAATCAACATCACTCTCGACGTGTTTTCCCCGCGTGAGCGGGGATGAGCCCTCGTTCAGGGCACCCAGGCCGTAGAGGCGGAGGTTTTCCCCGCGTGAGCGGGGATGAGCCCCACTGGACGGCGAAATACGGCGAGACCTACGAGTTTTCCCCGCGTGAGCGGGGATGAGCCCTGGGTGGAGATGTCGCCCGAGGAGCGTATCAGGTTTTCCCCGCGTGAGCGGGGATGAGCCGCCCACCTCGGCGACTTCGCCGCCAAGGCCGGTGTTTTCCCCGCGTGAGCGGGGATGAGCCCTGAGACCTTTACGACGTGGCCAGCCACTGGCTGTTTTCCCCGCGTGAGCGGGGATGAGCCCACTCAGCAATCTCACCGCGAGCCTCACGAGTTGTTTTCCCCGCGTGAGCGGGGATGAGCCCAGTTGTAGGCGATTACGGCGCGAGGAGGCGCGGTTTTCCCCGCGTGAGCGGGGATGAGCCGCGGATTCTCACGCCCGCGGGCGCTTTCGTGATGTTTTCCCCGCGTGAGCGGGGATGAGCCGGCCCTCCAGGACCTCGAGGACGCGCTGAACGCGTTTTCCCCGCGTGAGCGGGGATGAGCCCGTCGATCAGGCTTCGGCGGTCGTGGGTGTCGAGTTTTCCCCGCGTGAGCGGGGATGAGCCTGGGGCGCGGACCCTGACGCCGCCGACTTCGACGTTTTCCCCGCGTGAGCGGGGATGAGCCGTCCAGCTTTTCGGCCACTTCCACGATCAGGAAGTTTTCCCCGCGTGAGCGGGGATGAGCCCCCGATCCTCGACAGCACCGAGGTGTACTCGGGGTTTTCCCCGCGTGAGCGGGGATGAGCCCCAGTCCGGTTGGAGGGGCCTCCGTGAGCGCCTGTTTTCCCCGCGTGAGCGGGGATGAGCCCATTATGTTCCCTTCCAGGATGCCGGGGCACAAGTTTTCCCCGCGTGAGCGGGGATGAGCCCTCTACCGCCGAGAGTGGAATCGCGCCGTGGAGGTTTTCCCCGCGTGAGCGGGGATGAGCCCTCGCGCATAGCCCGCTGGATAGACGGGCGATCGTTTTCCCCGCGTGAGCGGGGATGAGCCCGGTACGCATGATGGGTTCCTTTCAGGGTGGGTGTTTTCCCCGCGTGAGCGGGGATGAGCCCATGTCACCGAGAAACGGTGACCCACACTGAAAGTTTTCCCCGCGTGAGCGGGGATGAGCCCCTCGGTCACCGTGCAGGTGAGGGTCGCCTGGTGTTTTCCCCGCGTGAGCGGGGATGAGCCCCCGGCTATTTCAGGGTGTACGCATCCCAGGGCGTTTTCCCCGCGTGAGCGGGGATGAGCCCCAGGTCAGGACAACCATCGACGCCAACATGGCGTTTTCCCCGCGTGAGCGGGGATGAGCCCGTCGTAAATCGCTAGTCGCAATCG
>ERZ773234.532-NODE-532-length-11709-cov-6.130685_pt1 | contig 11709 bp, 19 predicted proteins | sample MGYA00580523_ERZ773234 | MGnify/ENA primary metagenome ERZ773234 (study PRJEB29015, sample SAMEA2738167) | human oral metagenome | biome: human oral; feature: human-associated habitat; material: saliva | place: China | collected 2262 ...
TATATATAAATTTTTACTACTTTTTTTAAAAAATACGGTAAGTCGGTAAGGATTATAAAAATAACCCTTATAAACGTTGTTATATCAATATTTTCAATCCTTACCGTAACCTTACCGATCTCCAAAATCCTTACCGTAATTTTAAAAATCCTTACCGTAACCTTACCGATCCTTACCGTAATATTTTTTCACAATCTCACTTTTTTTAAGGTTCGATTCTAACGAATCCTTTGATTGTTTTTCCATTCGACCAATAGGCTTTCTTCTCCCAATTTGGATCATGTTCCAAAATAAGATTGATCTTTGCTGACAACTTCCTGTCACTAGAATTTCTCATGAAGAGGTTGTACATGATTTCCCGTGTTGAAACGCGTTTAAACTGTTCTTCACCAAACTCTGCATCTGGGATATTATCAAACCATGCTTGCGTGTACTGATGTTGTTTCTGTGCGCTCATCTTTTCCCAATTAGTCGGGATTGGCATTTCAAGATAATCCAGCACTTGCATTTCAACTTCGTCCTTATACATGAATTTTTCTCTATAGATTTCAAGGGCGATCTCTGTTTTTTTATCAAACATCAAATCAGCACCATCATGGTAGAGGGTCACGGCCTCGCCCCAGATTTGTTCGATTGTTTCTGGTTCGATTTCCATAGGGTGCTTATGTTGATTCTTGCTGTCTGCAAGGACTGGAAGAAACCTACGCTCCCCTGTTTTATCTTTTAAATATTCCCGTTGGTTGGTTGTTCGTGCTAGAACAAAGTTCTTTGCGAACTCTTCTGTTTTGGTCATGTATGGTTTACGAAAACGTAAGCTGGTTTTAGAAATGAAAGCCTTGGTTTCAGCGAATGACATTCGGTTACTAGCTACCATCTCATCATCATTGACGATTAGACTTTTTAACATGATGTCATAATTGTCTTTGTTTGCGAAGTCAGTCACTGCATCTGTATACCAGTTTCCGCCTAGCTTCTGCAGTAAGGAAGTTTTACCGACACCTTGACCACCGACCAGATCCAAAACATAATCAAATTTAACATAGGGATCATAAACCTTGGCGACTGCTCCAACTAACCACATCTTAGCTATTTTGGAAACAAGCTCTATATCTTCTGCACCTAGATAATGCTGAAACATCTTTGCGATTCGCTCACGACCGTCCCAATTCTCTTTAGCCCGTTCCATGTACTCCTTAACTGGATTGTAGGAGCGCTCAGAAAAGAAAGTTTCTAATCCAGCCTTGAAAGCATTTTGAGAAAAGACAACTCCTAGAACTTTTTCAAAGTAGACTGTGATAACACTATTGAAGTTAGCTGGTAATTCACCAGCTTTAAAAGTAGTGTTACCGATTCGTACTTCTTTTGTAAATTCGTATTCTTGCGAAAAGTCGTTCCGTCTTAAGTACCGCCCTAGATTGTCGTCTGTTTTTAAGCAAAGCAGGACATTCGCTGGACTTGTTGATTTTATAGCCCCCTCACTAGTCATTGCTAGTTGTGAGGCTTTTTCAATACTTACTACATCACCAATCGTTATCACCCCCTCCTGTCTTTATTAATCATGCTTTCAACCGTTCGATGCAATTCTCTTTCTGGCAGTGGATTAATACTATTCGTGTTTGCTATCTTAGCTAACTCTAGTACCGTTTCATCCTCTACTGCCCGATAGAGCAGACCCGCTACAAATTTTGTGAGCTTGTCATTCCGTTCACCCTCATCACCAAAACCACAAGCGATGGTCTCAAATAAATCTGTCGTTGCATTCCGTTCACGTTTTGAGCTTCTTTTCTTTAATGCTCTCAGTCCTTCCGTTCCCTCGAAGTTGTAGCCACGCGCTTCACTGTATGTTTTCTTGATAGCATCAATCAATTTCTTTGAGGGGGTTACCATTGTTCCACCCTCTTTGGACTTTTCTAAATCCCACTCGTACTGACCTTTGCTAGTTGCTGATGGAGCAACTAAAACATAATTGTTTTCGTGCGCTTTGATATCGCCCCCTTTTAGGAAGCCAATCATTTGAGAAATTGGGGTATCATCACGTTTGAAGTAAAACAAGTGTTTTCCACCGCTTGCCGTTTTAGCTTGTAGGGTTGGTTCTAATAAATCTATATAAGGCCATTTCTTTAATGATTCAAAACCATCTTCTTGACCGTGTTTGTCAATGTCAATCACAAAGAAATTAGTCGTCCTAACTGCTATGTTAGCGTTTGGGTGTTTCTCCCAAACTTCTTCAATTTCTTCTGCGCTCAAAGCTGGTCTATCAGCAAAGTTTATTAATGGCTTTTTATTTTCTGGGCTAATTGGAATGACCGAAAAGCCTAGTTTTTGATATTTCAAAGCATAGTCTTTCATGCTAGTCATTCCGTGCCACCTCTTCATCTATTAGAAAGGGAGATTATCCTCTGTCACTTCTGTTGGTTTTCCGTTTGCGAATGGATTTGCTGTATCTTCTTCCAAATCGTAATTGCGGTATACTTTGCCTTTGCTTTCTGTTTCTGTGATAACAAGGTTGTAGTATGATCCAACCGCTTGACGATTAAGAGATTCTTCTAAATCTTTACCGTCTTGTTCCGTGCCATTCATATTGTCACCAGCAAGTACAAGAGCTTTGATAAAGAATTTCATGGTACGTTCTACTGACCATTTAATGTCTTTCCCGTTCCATTCTGGAAGTGTTCCGAATGATACAAATTCTGTGCGTCCATCGTATTCACCACCCCGAATTTGGAATTGATATTGAATACTTTCCCAACCGCTTTCAGAGATATTGAATTGTACTTTCTTTAATACTGCTGGGTAAGTCCCAGCTGGGATTGGTTTAGGGCCGTTTGCACTATCTTTACGTGGATCAAATCCCTCTTTTTTAATTGCTTTTGCGATATCTAATAAACTCATTTTTAAATTCCTCTTTTAATTCTTTCTTTATTTCTTAAAACTATTTGTATAAAACCATTGCAAACAAAACTAAACCTAAATTTGTTTCAATAATTTTTGTTTGAATATCAACAATTTCTACATCAAGCGAAAAATCATTAATTTTATCTTCAAGGACTTCTACATCTTCACGCGTTAAATCGTGTTCAAAAATTGCTATTTTCATAAACTCACCTTTAGAAAAGATCATCATTTGAAACAGTTTCTTGTTTCTTTGGTTTTTGTGTTTCTTCTTTTGTAGGGGCTGATTGTTTAGCTGGGTCTAATGCTCCTCGAATTGTTGTTAAAATCTTCAAGATAGCCTTATCATCAACCTGGTCTGCGTAGTATTTTTTACGCTTGCGCTCAACATCTCGATTGTAGTTGTTGCCTAATTTTTCTGTATGCACCATCAAGTCAGAGTTACCATTGATAAGATTTACATACTTATCTTTTAGACTTGGTTTGTCTTTTGTTGCATTTCCTTTATCATCGTATTCTGAGACTTGACGGCTGATATAGATCACGTTCATAGGTAAGGCTTTTAAATCAATAACCATTTCTGTGATAGCTTGATTAAAGAAGTCATAACCTTTTCCATATGGAATTTCAGATAGTGAACGTACACGTTGATTTCCATTTGGTGTCAACTCATCACAAACTGCGATCTTAATCATCTCAATCACATCATCGATAACATCCAGAACTACTGTTTCGTAGCTATGCTTTTGTGTTTTTAACGCAAGTAAGATTTCACCGATCTGTGTGATAACTGATTTAGTGATTCGTCCATCTCGATTTTTCTCGTTTACAAGTTGAATAGATGGTACTGTGTTGGCACTAGCATTCCCATCTGTATTTAAAATCAGAGGGTTTGGAAATTCGTTTGCCAGATAAGATTTCCCGCTCATTGTTTCTCCATAGAAGAAGAAATTGCGGGGGGTATCTTTTGGAATCTGGGGCTTGTTTTCTGGTAATTGAAACATTTATACCTCCTTATATTGATACTCAATTACATTTACATCGTGCTGCTGACGGCTGCCTGTGATCCGCCATAACAACTGCCTATAATCGTCATACTCTCCAGAATTCTTATCAACTGGATCAAGCACGACAATCGTCTTAAATTTATGTTGTAAACCATCAACACCAACACCCAGCACTTGGCTTGTTGCAACTACAATCTTGCGATCTGTATTTTCTTTTCTATCGCCCGTCCAAATTCCTATATTTGGATGTCGTTCGTGTATAACATTTACAACCTGTTTGGATTTGCTCACAATCAACATATCGTGAGGCGCTCTCTCGATTAAACCATCTATGCTCTTTAATAAAGGTGTGTCCTTATTAACTGCCTTAACTTTTGGAAAATCAATTTCCACTCCCGTTTGCGAAAGGTAGCGCTCGAAAGTTTTTCGACCAAATGACTGTTTAGCCATTGCACTCTTACCATCAACGGTTACAAGATTGTATTTTCTAAAATCAGATAGCATTTTAGGATTTCCGACTTCGACTGTGTATGGGTAAAATTTGACCTCATAGCCATTATTCTCTACAGCGTCCTCAATTTCTTCGATTTCTTCCCAACCAAAGAAATTAGGTAGGTTTCTGATGTAAGAATAATAGTCTCTAAAATCTTCCCACTTCTCTTTTGAATAAGAGAAAGGATCATAAACCATTCTTCCGTGTTGCTTCTGCCAATCGAATTTCCTATTCGGGCTGGCATAACCGAAAATAGTTTTTTCTAAAGGATAGAAATTCTGACCTTTCTTTCTGACTGGTGTTGCAGAAAGCCCTATTGTGTACTTACGCTTGATCTTTCTATAAAGAGCAGTTAGCTTGTCACTCGACATATTTTGCCATTCATCAATAATCAAGATGTCACACACTAATTTTGATTTGCCTTTCAGTTTATTCTGTAAGGCTCTGTCAGTCATAATCATAAACGCTGTATTTTTGTCGTATTGGAATTTTTTAATTGTTTCATCCCAGCCTTTTAAGATAGATAAGCGGTTATTGAGTATGATTACGCTTTTAGCTTTTTTGTGTTTGCAAATTTCTAGGGCGCAAATTGTTTTACCCCTACCTTAACCACCCAAAGCTTCAAGAAAAATTCCATTAGTTAATCTTGAACTTCGGGATACTGCCTCCTTTTGCCATTTTTTTAAAATAACATTCGTCAAATTTTATACCTCCATTTATATCCTCCGGCAAAATTTCTATTATCGTGAGATAAACAACTTTTAATATTCATGATATGAATACCTGTGGCTAGACTTGCTTCTCTAACACTTTCAAAAATTGATATTTTATTATTATTTTTATCTAATTGTTCGATAGGCCTACTTAATGTTTTTGAAACCCTTTCGTTATGGTTACCATAATTATTATTTTCTTTAAAGGTAGCCCATTCCAAATTTTCAACGCGGTTATCATTTCGAATTTCATTAAGATGGTTTACTGTAGGTTTGTTTTTGGGGTTAGATATAAAAGCTTCAGCAACAAGCCTATGCACTTTATGCTTTTTAACTTTTCCATCTTTACTTAGTGAAACCATATGATAGCCATGATTGTCATTGTATGGTTTTATGATTCTTGATTTTATAGTTCTATCAGCATTTCCTAAACCGTGTTTAATTATTCGTTCGCAACTTTTGACATTCCCTAAATTAGAAATTTTATAATAACCTTCATATCCAACTATGTCTGTCCATTTTTCGTTACTGTTCGTGATACTCATTCACCGCCTTTCCAATGTCATAGACAACTTCTTTGATGTCGTTTCTCATCGCCCAAAATAATCCCAATCTTGCTGCAGCTCTCACATCGTTGTGATGGCTTTTATCAAATTTCCATAATCCCAATTTTTTCAAAAGTGCGTCTGGGATATCTGATTGATAACCAGCATTTCTTTGTAAGATTGCATCTGGAAAATAGCTTTGAAAATAAGAGATTGTTTGAAGTACAGTGTTATCTTTTGATTTGTCATTATCTCTGGCATCAAATTCTTCAATAATAACAACATCAAAATCAAATTTGGTTTTGTTATCTTCATACCATCTTTTGATATTTTTAAGACCAGATGGGACTACCCAATAACTCTCTAACCGTGCATTGTTTAATAGCACAATACCAGATGTGCTTTTTTCTGCTTTTGCAGACGATGGATCAATAGCTAATATTCTCATTTCGCTCCATCCATGTATTCACTAAGGATTGCACTCGTGTCGCACATCATTCTTACTTGTTTTTTGCGCTCTTTAAAAAGTTCCTTGACCAATTCCTTTGGTATTGTGTGCCTATAGCGTTTTAATATCTCATTAACCGCTAGATTAATTTCTTCTTCCAGCATATTGGTATATGTACCAGTATTAATCATCAGTGAATCTGCTGTGACATTTCCGAATTTATCGTGGTAATCTGGAGCGCAGACTAATTCGTATTTCGTGTTAACGTAAAATCTCATTGTTATACCTCATCATCATCGCCTAAACAGCGTTTGAATGATCCAAATCTTAACCATAAGTCTGGATCGTGGTAGTCGATTTCTTCTTCAATTTCTTCTTCTTCTTCAATTTCTTCTTCTTCGTCCATTTAATATCTCTCTTTCTGTAGATTTCTAATATACTTTCCAACTCCAATCATTATCAGAATGTGAGTGCTTGCGTGCTTCTGCTAAGTGGTCGAATACACGTTGTTCACCCAATGCTATAGCTTCGTCAATATCGTTATTGTATTGCTCCATCGCTATTTCTAACTTACGTTCACGCGCTTTCTTACGTTGCGTCCGTTTAAAGTCCCAAACCGCCCCTGCGAATCCAGCGGTGAAGAACAATCCTGCAACTGCCATCGTTCCTAATAGTTCGTTATACATTTTGTATTTCCTTTTCTAGTTCTAAAATCTCGTGTACATCATTTAAGTCATACATGATATACTTCCCTTGCTTGCGATACTTCAAGCCTTTGCGCTTCAAGCGTTTTAGATATTCATTGCTAAAACCAAACATTTCTTGTAGTTCCGATTGGCTTACTGGCAATAATTCTTTCTTGGCTTGCTCTTTCGCTTCGATGTAAATTTCTCTGATTTGTTCTTTGATTAATTCTTCAATCATTGCCCACCTCAACTTTCTGTGGTATAATCAAAGTAGTTAAATTTTTGCAAGCGTTCCACTCTGTGGGGCGCTTTTTTTGAATTAAGCCACATCTTTTTGCTCAATCAGTGGCAAAATTCCTTTTTTATTTTTAAGTAAATCGTAAAGAAACAAACGTCCTTTTTGAGTCCAGTATGTATGCATCTTGCTATAATCTGCATCAATTGTGTGAGTTTTTGATTGAGTATAACCTTTGCCAGCGTATTTTTGATACAAGAGCCAAGTATTCCCTTGTTTGAATTGAATTTTCAACTCGTGGAGAATTTTATTCATTTTTTTTGCGCTCATTCCATAATCTTTTGCAATTACAGAAATTGCCACTAGTGATTTGTTTTGCAATACCAAATCATAATAAGATGCTTTAGGTTGCAATTCTTGAATGATTTGATTTTTTTGAGCAATTTCTTCTTAGGCTTGTAATCGTAACCTACGCTCTTCTTTTAATTTTTGGAGCGCTGCGATTGCCATGTCTGGGTTATTAAGCAGATCATCAATAGCATAAAGACCGTGTTTGCGGATAGCTGGCAAAACCTCACTGGTCACCCAGTCTGTAAAAGCTTCCGCTTCTTTTTTCTTACTCTGAAAAATCAATTTATATAGATTGCTCTCAGAAACAAATTTCATATCTTGCTTTCTTCCAAGGCCATCGATGACCTCATTTGTAATGACCCCATCTTGTTTAAGCCTTTTCAAAGCTTGACTTGGATTGTTTATGTCTAAGATTTTACACACATCCGCATTGCTAAAATACGGATCATTATCAATAGTTACCGTACGGACCTCTTGCCCGTGAAAGTTAAAAACTTCATTCATGGTACTTCTCCTTTCTACTCAATCCCATAATCTTCAATAACCTGAAGAATAAAACTGTTCGCTCGTGGACCTTTAGTCGTTCCACTAAGAATATTTGTCACTTCCTGTCGTTTAAAGCCATAAGCAACCGCTAGAGTTGTTTTTTTAATGCCCTTGTCTTTCAAAAAAGCATTAACTTTCTCACGACCGTTTGCGATATCTGGCATATATGTTCCTCCTTATCCCTAATTTATGTAAATAAGAAACAACTAAAAATTAAACTTTTTTCGTGTTATTGCTTGACAAAATCTATAATAAAGTCTAAAATGAAAGCATAATAAAAACACTAATAAATCTATAAATACCGTTCGCCAAAACATTTTTTATGATTCGTTTATTTAGTTGTTTTTTTAGTTGTTTATCACTTACAAAAACTATTCTATACTTTTTTCTAGATAATGTCAATACTTTTTTCTAGATTTTTTTAGAATATTTTTTGTGACGTCATAGAAAGGTTGATGTATCAATGTTTTCGACGCTAGAAAAAATTAAAGAATTAGCAAAAAGTAGGGGTATTTCTTTAGCAAAGTTAGAAGAAAGTCTAGGGTATAGTACCAATTATTTCTATACCTTAAAAACAAAAACCCCAAACTCTGACCGCCTACAAGAAATCGCCGACTATTTCAACGTGTCCACCGACTACCTGCTAGGCAGGACTGATAATCCAAGTGTTGCATCAGGTAGCAAGGGAATAGGCTCGCCTTCCGACACCCCACAATTGCGATCTATTCAACGAAAAGCCAAATCTCTAAGTGTGGCAGATCAAGAAAGATTGCTACAACTTATGGATCTAACGTTTCAAGATGTTCTAAGTGGAGGTGGTGACAACGAGCACGACCTATAGAAAACTTAGCTATAAAGAGCTACAAAATCTAGCTTACGACTTTTTAAACAAGTACACAGATGGTCAATTACCAGTTAATCTAATCTATATTATCAATCAAATAAATAATTTGTATTTAATGAAATACTCTGCCTTTGCTAGGCAACATGGATTGGAACTAGAAGAAGTCACAAATCTTCTACAAAGCGATGATGGCGCTTTATGGTATCAAGAGCCTACTGATACCTATATTTTGCTTTATAATGATACTGTAACCAGTAAAGAACGTATCCGTTTTACGATAGCTCATGAGCTAGGTCATTACGTTTTACGCCACAACGAGATAACAGATAAGACCATCATATCAAGATATAATTTGACGGACTCAGAATACAACGAGTTTGAACGTGAAGCGAATTTTTTCGCAAAACATTTGCTTGTCCCGTTTCCTGTGTTGGGAAACTATAGTCTATTTTTTCATCAGATGGATGCTCGTTTTATTCGTACTGTATTTAAAGTTTCGTATTCTGTGGCAAATTATGTCATTGGCAATTTAAAATCTATGAGTAGTTTCGGTCTCGTTAAGGAAGGACATAACGTTGAGAGCCATTTTGCAAAATATATCGATACCTCTCAGTCAACAAGAATTTGCCAAACTTGTTACAGTAAAATCAATAGAAATTCTAATTATTGTCACATATGTTCTACGGAACAGCATAAAGGATCTAGCACGTTAGATGCTTATTTAGATAATAGAGAAAGAGAAGAGGAACGTATGCGCTATTATAAATATCCCTTGGACGAAGACGGCTTTCCAAATTTCTGTCCTCGATGTGGAAATGAGGAGTTGAACGGTTGCGTATTTTGTAATGTATGTGGTGTTTATGTAAGGAATATCTGTTTGGGAGATTGCGGAGATAATTATGACGTTTGGGGACATTCGGTCCCTATACAGGATCAATTAGCAAATGGTTGTGGCAAATCGTTGGCAGGAAATTCTCGATACTGTCCCGATTGTGGCGGTAAGTCATCCTATTTTTTCCAAGGTTTGTTAAAAGCTTGGGATATTGAAAAAATAGAGAGCGAAGAGCTTCCGTTTTGACATATTATTTACACTTACATATCACTAATTAGTTAGGAGATTGTTATGGATTTAGAACAAGCAAAACTAAAATTAAAATGTGAACACTGCAAGAACGACATCATCTTGACATTCCACACTCAACGATGTCCTAAGTGTGGGTTTAGGTTTGATCCAGACGAGGTGAAGCAGATTTTTTACGACTACGAAAGTCACGTAGAAAATAGCAAGGCTACTCAAGTAGGCAATGCTCTTGAGGGTTGTGGTACTGTTCTGCAGGGATGTGGGCAATCTCTTAGTAGTCTAGGCTGTCTAATCATCATCATTTTACTATTGATCCCACTGTTGCAATTTATTTTTAGTTTAATGTAGGTAAATTGTCATGATTAAAAAATATTTAACTAAGGACGGGGAAACTCGTTATATGCTCCAAGCCTATCTTGGAGTTGATCCCTTTACAGGTAAACAAAAACGCACGACCCGTAGAGGGTTTAAAACTCAGAAAGAAGCAAAAAAAGCAGAACGAGAGTTACTACTCTCGATTGAGGAGAATGGCTTTACAGATCACTCTAGCAAGCCTACGTTTAAAGAGGTAGCTGATCTGTGGCTGGAGAGCTATGAAACGACTGTGAAACCCACAACATACCAGAATACAAAAAATTATCTTGAAGCGATCATAGAGCATCATTTTAAAGACGTCCGAATAGAAAGTGTGTCCGTGGCCATGATGCAGAAGATTGTCATTGAGTTAAGCAAGAAATATGTAGCTTATTTGAATTATCTATCAATCGTCAATCGAGTATTTAAGTATGCTATGCATCTGGATATCGTCCAGACCAATCCAGTCGATAGAATCATACGACCTAAGCAGCAGAACGCACGGAAAGAAAAAATCGCACTTACTAAAGAAGAATTAAATAAATTTCTCAAGCTGGCAAAGAAAGATGCCAAACCTGTCCTGTATACCGCATGGCACACACTGGCCTATACTGGATTAAGACGAGGGGAATTGCTCGGCCTTGAATGGTCTGATATTGATTTTAAAAATAAGACCATATCAATTAATAGGACGCTTGTTGCCATCAACGGTAGGCTGTCCGTCCAATCACCCAAAACCAAACGTAGCACACGGACGATTTCGCTGGATGATAGCACGGTACAGGTTTTAAAAGACTGGAAACTAGAGCAGAAAAAGCTATTTTTTAAACACGGCATTAAGTCGAAAAATATCGTCATAACGAATACAGTGGGTGGATACTTCGATTTCGCCAATTTCAGAGACGACTTACAATGCTTTATTAGGAAGCACAAGCTGAAACAATTTAGTGTGCATAGTCTGAGACACACGCACGCAAGCCTACTCTTCGAAGCTGGTATAGAGCCTAAGACGATATCAGACAGATTGGGCCACTCAAATATCCAAACGACACTCGATATGTACACACACTTAAACGACAAACAGCGGTCAGATGTTGCAGATCGCTTATTAAAATTTCTTGAAGCGTAGTCAAAAACGTAGTCAGCACACGAAAACCCTTGATACACAAGGGTTTTTACTTTTATAGCAAAAAAAGAGTCGAACTCAAAACGCGAGTTCAACTCCTAGTTGTTAGATGCTTATTTTTGCTTGCCAGTAAAGCGCCATTGAAACCGCAAGCGATCATATAAGGGATACTCAAACTGCAAGACAGCAAGACCCAAAATCATACTGCCAAGAACGTCTGATGGATAATGGACTCCGACATAAACGCGGGAAATCACAATGGTCACAATTCCCAGAACCAGCAAGCCTTGAAGGCAATAGCGGGCTGTTTTATGTTTTACATGTTGGCCGATTATGATGATCAAACTTCCCAAAACAAGGGTAGACGCCAGTGAATGACCACTCGGGA
>ERZ773234.534-NODE-534-length-11680-cov-9.549333_pt1 | contig 11680 bp, 16 predicted proteins | sample MGYA00580523_ERZ773234 | MGnify/ENA primary metagenome ERZ773234 (study PRJEB29015, sample SAMEA2738167) | human oral metagenome | biome: human oral; feature: human-associated habitat; material: saliva | place: China | collected 2262 ...
CCTACGACGTCCTGGCCCGCATCTCCACGCGCATCACCAACTCGGTGCCCGAGGTTAACCGCGTCGTCCTCGACGTGACTTCCAAGCCCCCGGCCACCATCGAGTGGGAGTGACGCTCATACTGAGCTGAGCTCGCAGACTGATAGCCCCGGCCTCGTCCCTAATTCGTGGGACGAGGCCGGTGTTTCGTTATCGGGTGAGCGTGGTGGGGGCTACCTTACTCGCCGTTATCCCAGTCTCCCGGGAGTCGCGCGACCCCGTTTGCGTCCAGGGTGGGGCGGTAGGCGTAGCGCTCGAGTCCATCAAACGCGGGAGTCTCGGGACGCATGTCGAAGGGGAGGCCGCCAACCTCAATCGACTTGGCCAGGAAGATGTTGATCGCGTCCGACAGGCTAATACCCCAGCGTGCGTAGACGGCGGCTGCGTCGGCCTTGATCTGTGCGGTCGTGCGGGTCTTCACCTCAGCGGTGCGGGGCATCGTCGGCATTGTTGCTCCTTTCGGTACCCGCAATATAGTCCCAAATCGGTGTTGATCTGGGACCAGTCTGGGGCGGCACGGCGTAGTGCTAGATAGCGCCCTTGATCTAAGGCCAGATTCTAGCCATAATTATGGCTAAAGGTGATAGGAGTAGCATGTCGACACTAACTATGGGACTCGCTGAGGCGAAGAATAACTTTTCGCGGGTGACAGCAGAGGTGAACAGGACGGGGAAGCCTGTCACGATCCTCAAGAACAACAGGCCTTGGGTGGTCATTCAGCCGGCGCAGCAGTCTGAGAGCGCCGTCGATGTCGCTGTCGACTTCATGGATGCCTACGCGGACGTGTTTGAAGGGCTTGCGAAGTGAAGGCTTTCGGGTTTTCCTGGGACGAGGTTCGCGTTAGCTGTGTCCCTGATTCATGGGAGGAGGCCGGAGCTCGTTTGTTTCTGAGGTGATCATGACGCCTCGCGTCGAGTAGGGTTCCTCGTAGAGAACCAGTAGTTGTTGATCAAGGAGGACGACACGTGGATCTGCTCGCATACATGCGCTCGCAGGACACCATCACGCAGGAGGAATGGGAATGTACCTTCGAGGAGGATGCTCGGGAAATTCTTGTTCTGCTTGCTGGTGGTGCAGGTGCCGGCAAGAGGAACGGATTCTGGGACGTCTCACACTACTTCTTGGCGTATGTTGACTGTGCGACTGGTGCCCTGCACGTGAATCAAGGCCGCTTGGTCTACCCTTTGAGTGACGAGCAATATGCTGAAGGTAACGTGCTAGGTCGCTTTCCTGAGCAGGTCATTTATCGCGTGAAGGCGCGCAAGAGGATTCCGCACAAGGTTCCCGAGGGTGTGACCGCCTCCTCGCAGAACCAATTCCTGATCGTCGAGGTCCTGGAAGAAGAGGCCCCGTGCCCCGCACTGGACGAGGTCCTGGCTGACTATCGCAAGCCGGTAGTCCTCAACGACGAGGAGCTGGGCGAGCTCTCCCTCGACAAGGACCTCGACATGTTCGAAGGGGAGGTCCTGTGGCGTGGCGAGCAGATCTGCCTGTCGCTCGAGGTTGACGCGGCGAACGAGGACACCTGGGCCGATGCCAGGCGGGCGATGAAGGCGATGCTGGCGGATCAGGAGCGGTGGGATCGGGATATGCGGGTGTTTGCTGCGCGTGAGCTGACCGAACTCGCGTGCGAATGGCGCGAATCCGCAGACGAGGACGTCCCGGAGATTACGGAAGAGAGCTTCGCTCGCCGGATCGAGCTGCGCAGCATCGCGATGGACGCCGACGGTTCATTTTCAGCCTATTTCGACGATGATGACATGTTCTTCGGGCACTGTGTCACCGCCTACGGAACCCTGGCGAACGGGGTGACCGCGGCGAATATGGAGGGGTGAGTGCCGCGGGCTAGTGCAGGAGTGGCGCCTGATCGGTATGGCTACGCGCGTGGCTCAGCCTCGGCCTCGTCCCGAAATCGTTTAAAGAGGCCGGGAGGCGCTGTGTGCTTATGTGAAGAGGCGTTGTAATCCTGAGAGGCCTGCTCGGTACTCGCCGCGCGAGCGTGCTGCTCTTTCCATAGTTTCACGTACAGGCAGATGGACGATAGCAGGTCGATGGCGGGCAGTAGGTGGAGTGCGATGTAGTAGTGTGCCGACGACTCGGAAATAAGTCTCTGTTTGCAACCGAGATGCGCCGCAACAAGACCATAGGACGAGCTGAGCGGGATCAGGATCATGAGGTTCGCTATTGGCTGGCCCACATAGGCAAGGAACAAGATAAGGTAGCCCGGTGCTGCGAGAGCCATGGTGAGGATTGCAAGGAAAATAAGAGTGGGAGCATAGAGGGGAAGCAAGCAGAGCTTGAGGATTAATCCCCACAGCGCCATCGTGCGCGGGCTGTCGTCGTCTCGACGCCACAGTGCGGATACGGCGTTGGCTGCTCCGGCGATCACGGCCAGAAGTGTCCACGTCTTCCAGTCGATAGTGTCCAAACTCTTGTCGAGGACAAAAGCCAGCACCCATGGTCCGTAAGCTGCGACGACGAAGAAGAGGAAAGTTACCGAGCGTATGACGGTAGATATGCGTAGTTTATTTCTTTTGACACTTTGCATGTTGCCACCCTATCACCGCCCGCAGGAACGAGGCCGGGGCTGGTATCTGGGGGTGTGTTTAGCATGGCGAGGTGCTTACAGGGTCTCGCTCGTGGTGGTTTCGCTGGCATCGTCCAGTCGGCGCAGTAGTGTGTAGAGCCGGATTGAGGAGATTAGATCGGCGATGGGAGTGGCAAGGCCTCTCTGTAGCTTGTTCGCCGTTTCTCGACGGACGAGCCGCTGGTTGCGTGCGCGGCTGATCGCGGCAGATCCGTGGGATGAGGTGACGCGCATGATGCAGTAGGTCCCCAGGAGTAGCAGGGGGAGCATGATGAATGTCACAAAGATGAGGCCTCTTTGGGCGAAGAAATACGATCCCAGGACGAGCACTATGAGGGTCATAGTAAGGAAAAAAGGGAGGAGGGCAAGCTTGAAGACGAGGCATCAGAGCGCCAGCGTCTTGGGGTTGTGTGCGCCTTTGAAAGCGTCGGCACTAACGATAGTCGCCAGGGCGCACACAAACATGACGAGGAACCAGGCATCGATTCGGAGTGTCGGATACGGAGGGGGAAATATCATGGTGACAGGCCCGCCGGCGTAGGAGGCGATGATGAAACAGAGTGAGGCTGCGAGGGGCAGGACTGTAGGCCAGGGGTGTGGAATTGCTCTGCGGGTCTGTGTGGGTCTTGTAGCGAGGATGTCGTCTATGTCGGCAACGGGTTGGGGTGTAGTGTGCGCGGGTGAGAGCGGGTCGTCGTCCGGGGTGCAGGTTGGAGCAGTGCCGTCCAGGCGGCGCAAGCGTGCGTACAGCCAGATAGCTGCGACGAGGTCTGCGATGGGGAGGGCAAGCCCCCATTTGTACTTTCTTGCCCTTTCAGGGGAGATCAGCTGTTCGTCGCGCGCGCGATCAATTGCTGCGAACCCGTAGCACGAGCTGACGATCATGAGGGGGCATGACAGGACGACATAGGGGGCGATGAGGAAAAATCCTAGCGGTGATACCTCAGGGCTGGGGGGAAACCAACTTCTCATTAACACAAAAATGTAGAAGTCTGCCAGGAATATCGGAAGGAAACATACCTTGAGGAAGAGGCCCCAGAACGCTAGATTGCGCGGGGGGTCCGCGCGCGAAATCCAGAACGCGCTGGCTACATTCGCGGCACAGGTGGCAAATAGTAGAAGGATCCACGTTGGCGTTGGAACCACGTTGATGCCTTGATAGTCGAACATGATACCCACGAGTTCGCCGGTATAGAACACGATGATAAACGCGATGGCCAAAGCGATCCGCAGGATTTTGGACATGTGGCGACTCCCTTATCGATCATTGTTAACTGGAACCGAATATAACAGTCTCTCCCGCGCGAAGATCTTGATTCCTGATCGTGGTCGAACATCTCCTTGAAGGTCGGATTTAGGGGAAGCGAGCGTCGGGTGGATATTGTCGACATATGCCAGGTGATTGACTGGTCTCGTGAGAGGCCTCGGCCGCGGGTGGTTACACCCGGTGTGCATCCCCGCGCAGGTAGAGGGCCAGACCGATCACGTCGGCCCCGATGAGGGCTACGCCGAAAGCCGCGTTGGCGGACAGGTTGATCATGGGGATGCCCATGATCATGCGGCACATGTAGGGGATCAGCCAGGTTGTCCACGCGGCGATGCTAGTCATGGCCGAAGCATCCCATCGAGTCTGCGCGAACCTCCCGGTGAGATTCGCTCTCACTTCAGATGGTAGAAACAGGCTCATGAGCAACACGACCCCCTTGTTTACGCCGCGAGGCCTGCCCCGCCATGCAGGGTAGGCCTCGCTAGTGCGCGTGGAGCCGCTATTGACATGGTCGGTGCACGGTCACGCCATACTCACGCGCTGGTGGAGTGTTACTTCTGGCCTTCCATCGTGTATCTCGGAGGGACTCGTGCAGTAATCGCACAGCCAGGCTTTCCAGCGTTTGAGTGTTCCCTACCTTGTCTAGCCCGCACAACCCCACAATGCGCACTGTCAGTGTTTGTGTGCGGTGATCGCAAACTGAAGGGGCAGGCGTTCGGGGTGCTCGCGAAGGTGCCAACCTCCAGCGGAATCTTGTTCCATGAGTTCGGGCCACGGACACCACGCCGCGCGCGGTGTCTCCTCAAGCTCATCGATCACCAAACCCGCGTTGATGAGAGCAGTAACGATTTGTCCAAGGGAGTGATTCCACTGGTGATTTGTCGTGTGAGTAATCCGCGGCGCATCGGGGAAATCTACGTAGCTTGACTCGTCATCCCATGTCATCGGAGCATCCTGCTCGAAGTATGGCTGCTCAATCTTTAGCCCGCCGGAAATATCCTCCCCGATTGTCATGAACATCGGGTGGTCATCGCGGATAAAGAAAGTGCCGCCCGGCTTGAGCAGGGAAGCGATGACTTGCGCCCACCGGGCGATATCGGGCAGCCAGCATAGGACGCCGATCGAGGTGTACACCAGATCGAAGTTGCCGGATACTGCTTGGCGCGCGTCGTACACGTTCGCGTGGACGAACTCCACGTCAGCGTCTGCGCGTTCGGCGATGCTACGCGCGTGGGCAAGCGAAGCCTCGGACAGGTCGAGGCCAATGACGCGCGAGGCCCCGCGGCGCGCAAAGCCGATTGTGTCCGTTCCGACGTGGCATTGCAGGTGGATGACATCTTTGTCGGCGAGATTGCCGAATCGTTCGATATCTTGGGCCAGTTCAGCGCTCATGGCTGTCGGATCCTCGAGAAGGCGCTGGTAGTCGCAGTAATTGCCAGCCATGTGCAGCTCGGCGCGGTCGTCCCAGTTGCGTTCATTGTCGGAAAACCACTGTGCGTGGCTGTTCGTTTCGGTCATTTCGTTATTGTATGCAGGTGGAATGTTGAGGAGGCGTACCTCGGTGCCATCGAGCCGACGCAGGAGGTGTCAGCGAGCATAGAGCGCGAAAAGGAACGCTAGGAGAGGACCTGATAACGAGGCCTACCCCGCCAAGCAGGATAGGCCTCGTTCCGTGAGGGGTGCGTCGAAGTTGACGGTAGAGCGCCGCCGAACTTTTGGATGTTTCCCTATTACTTCTCGCTGTCGACGTCAGGCGCGAAGGTCGCGAAGAAGTGCTCGACCTCCGGCGTGCGCTGGAAGATCGGCTCGCCCTTGTCGAGTCCGTTGATCTGCGCCATCTCCTCGTTCGTCAGCTCGAAATCGAACAGGTCGAGGTTCTCAGCGATATGCGACGGGGTCTTGGAGCCGGGGACGATCGAGTGTCCCAGCTGCACGTGCCAGCGGAGGATGACCTGAGCAGGGGACTTGCCGTGAGTCTTCGCAATCTCTGCGATGACGGGTTCACTCATGATCGAGGCGTTGCCGCGCCCGCCGAGCGGATACCACGCCTGCAGTGCGATGTTGTGCTCCTTCAGGAGCGCCTTGAGTTCGGTCTGCGGGAAGTAGGGGTGGCACTCGACCTGGATAAGCGAGGGCTTGATCTCGGACTCGCCGAGGAGACGTCGGAGTTCCTCAATGGGGAAGTTCGAAATGCCGATTGCACGGACCTTACCTGCCTTGTAGGCCTCCTCGAGGTGACGGTAGCCGGTGCGAATGTCGCCAGCGTACTGGTGTAGGAGGAGCAGATCGATGTAATCGGTGCCCAGGCGCTCAAGCGTCTCGTCGATGGCGGTCTCGCTCTCGTAAGACGTAGGCCAGATCTTCGTCTCCAGGAAGATATCCTCGCGGGCCTTCGAGGAGGCACGCATGCCGCGACCGACGCCGCGTTCGTTGACGTAGAAGTTGGCAGTGTCAATCAGCTCGTAGCCGTTGTCCAGGGCGTAAGTCGTCGAGGCCTGCGCGTCTTCGGAGGACAGCTGGTAGGTGCCGAGGCCGACGAGGGGCATCTCGATGCCGTTGTTCAGTGTAATGCGAGTCATGGTGTTTCCTTCTTCCTCACATGCGTCGTGTCATGCGTTGGTGTCAAGCCTACTGAGCTGCATGAACGCGGTTCTAGTGAGTTGCGCTCTCAGCGTATGTGTGTCCACGTGGGAATAAAATGGCGACGTTGTCAATTGGTGGCGAGTTGCGTGTGAGGTTCTGCGGTTCTCTGTGCTGTAGGCATGCTTGGAACTATACTGAACATCGTTCATTAATGACGGTTACGCGCAGAAAGGTGAGCACCCCACGTGCCCAAGCAAGTGATCGACCGAGACCAGCTGATCGACGAGGCCTACCAGATTGCCTCGAATGATGGTATTTCCGCGCTTTCCGTGCGCAAGGTCGCGACCGCCTGCGGCATCGCTGTCGGCTCTGTCTACGTCTACTTCCCGACGAAAGCCGGCCTGACGGCCGCAGTGCTCACGCGCTTCTTCGATGAGACCTTCTCCGAGGAATTCTGCGTCGTGCGCGCAGGGGAGCGCTTCACCAGCTATGCCCGGCGCTTCCGCGCGACCCTGAGTGAGGCCCGCGCCTCCATGAGCGTCGACTGGTTCGCGGAGATGCGCCGCCTGCCCCGCAAGGAGCACGCTGCCCTCGAAGAAGTGCGAGGCCCGATGCTCGCCCACATGGAGCGCGGACTTCAGCGCGTCCTCGACGCGGACGAGGCCGTGGATCGCTCGCGCCTCGTCGGACCTATGAGTTCCGAGAGCGTTGCCCGCCTGACCCTGCGTGCCATTTTCGCCTCGCTGATGGAGGGGGCCGAGTGTGAGACGTTGTTCGCCCTCCTCGACGCCTCCCTGTACGACGGTGCGCCCGCCAATGAGAAGGAAGAGAACCGATGACCCGACTGCACATCAAGAAGAATCAGCTGATCGCCGTGGCCGGCGTGGTCTGGCTGCTCGCTGGTCTGAATGTGGCGGTTCTGGGCGTGCGCGCGGCCATCGGCATGCGCGGCGTCGCCGCTATCGTCCTCGCTGCTATTGCTGGGGGAGCGGTTGCCGCGTTCTGTGGGTTCCACTCGATGTTCAGCAAACTCGTCAAAAAGAACTCCCAGCGCATCCACGAGCTGGAAGGCGAGTGCCACAACCCCTTCCGCTTCTTTGATCGCAAGGGCTACATCATGATGGCGATCATGATGTCCATGGGCATTGGGATGCGCGCGGCTGGTCTCTTCCCTGAGTGGTTCATCGCCTTCTTCTATACGGGCCTGGGCCTTGCCCTGAGCCTCGCCGGCGCCAGTTTCCTCATGCGCGGCGTGCGCGGTCGCGCGTGGGCGTTCCACGGAACCGACTGAGTGTTTCACGGGACCAACTGAGCGTTTCACGCGATCTTGGCCCAGGCCTCGTCGATGGACGAGGCCTCCGGTCGTTGGCTGCGTCGGCGTGTGGCTCATCGTGCGAATCTTGGAGCGGATAGGCCCTCTGTCTGCGGGTCATCCGGTGCTAGTGTTAGCCCGTTACACGGCACTCATGAACCGGGAAGGCACATGAAGTTTTATACCCTCGACTACATTGTGTCGCACCAGAGTTTGGATGCGACACGGCGTCTAGCAGCGATCATCGTCTTGCTCGTTGTGGCTCTCGCTTTTAGTGCCCTGTATTTGCATAACCGGGTGAAAACACGCTGGCGTGACGCGGGCATTGGGTTCTTCGTGTTCTCGCTCGTCCTGCTGGGAATCCAGACCGAGCAATACCTGAAGGTCAGCGATCAGCAGTCGCAGGCGCAGCTGCTCGTGGGCTTCATGGAGGGTGTTGCCATCGATCATGGCGTCCAGGCGCGTGAGGTCATGGTGAATAAGACGTCCCTGCAGGACGGGATGATCGTGCGGTTTAACGAGGAGGACTACACCGTCCACCTCAATAATGACAACAATTCCTTCACTCTGGAACGTACGCATGTCATCGACCATGGCGTCTACGTGAATGGAGAGCGCTGACATGGACTTCTATACGCTGACGGCTATCAAGTTCGCACTCGGTATCCTCACGATGCTGCTCCAGATCAACATCTTGGGAAAGCGCGACTTCTCGCTGAATACGCCTCTCAATCAGGTGCAGAACTACGTGCTGGGTGGCATCATCGGCGGCGTTATCTATAATTCGTCGGTGACGGTGCTCCAGTTTCTGATCATCATTTTGATCTGGTCACTCGTGGTTATCGCGACGAAAATCCTCATCGATAGCAGTAAAACCTTTAAGAAGCTTGCAGCCTGTCAGCCTGAGCTGATCGTTCGTGATGGTGAAGTGGATATTGCCCGCTGCGCGAAGGTGGGAATGACCGCGGAGGGACTCAGTAGGAGCCTGCGTGAGCAGAAGATCGCCAGTGTTGGCGACGTTGCCGCAGCGATCATGGAAACCAACGGGTCTTTAACGATTCGTGTGCGCGGTGACGGCTCTAAGCGCTCGCTCCTGCCGCTTGTGACCGACGGTCAGCTCGTGCCCGATGGTCTCCTGCTCGCCGGCAAAGATAAAGCGTGGATCAAGGAGGAACTCAAGAAGTTGGGGTATTCCTCGGTCAAGCAGGTGTTCCTGGGGGAGCTCGTCTGCGGGCATCTCGAGGTGATCCCGTATCCGAAGGCAACGAGCGTGAAGAGCTAACTTCGAGGAGGCCTCGTCAATTGGCGAGGCCTCCTGCTGTTTATCGGTCAGCTCTCCTTGGGTGCCGCGCGATTACCGCCAGTGGCGGTATAAATCTGGCGGTAATGCAGGGTGGCGCTGATGCGGCCGTGTGATCACTGGTAGATGTGCCGACGGTGTCCGACGGAAAACACTTCGATAATGAGGCGGTCATCTTCGATGATGCACAGGGCGCGGTAGCTGCCGATGCGGTAGCGCCACTCGCCTGATCGGTTGGCGCTTAGGGCTTTGCCGTGGATGCGGGGGTCGGAGCAGCCTTCAAGGTTTTTGCCGATCCATGACGTGATGAGTCGTGCCTCGAATCGGTCCATTTTCTTCAGTTGTTTGAGAGCTGTGTCGCTGTACTCGACGTGGTAGGACATTTACAGGCACAGCTGCGCGAGTACCTGCTCGTGGGTGTAGCGAATGCCGTTGTCTGCAGCGATCGCCTCGCGCAGAGTTGCAAGGTCCTGCTGGTCCTCGATCTTCTCGAAGACGGCATCTCGAACGAAGTCGGAAATCGTTTTTCCCTCAAATTCGGCGTACTTGCGCACGACCTCGGCGTCCGTTTCGTCAAGGCGCATGGTCATGGTGGGCATGGTGACCTCCTCAAGCTGAATACAACGTATTCTAGTTCTCCCTGGTGTCAATGTGCAATGGTGTTGGCCCTAGCGGGTGGTGCTGATTGCGGGTACTGCTCCTCGATTACCGCCAGTGGCGGTATAATTGTGGCGGTAATAGGGGGTGGTCATGGCCTACGAGCCGTCGTTTGAACGCACCGACGTGATTGATGCGCTCTGCATGGAGATCGCGGAGCTGGTCGGCATGCTCTCGCCTCAAGCGCCACTGTCGACCAGCCCGACACTGCGTCGGGAGCTGCGGATCCGCACGATCTACTCCTCGCTCGTCATCGAAGGAAACAAACTAGACGAACGTGCGGTGAGCGCGATTATTGACGGCAAGCGGGTTCTCGGAGACCGGCGCGATATCCTCGAAGTCGAAAACGCATGCGCCGCCTACGACCTTATTCCTGAACTCGATCCTCATTCGTTAGCGGATCTGCTGCGCGTTCACCGCGTCATGATGGGTGGCCTCGCCCCCGATGCTGGGCGCTTTCGGTCGGGCAATGTCGGTGTGTTCAACGGGGATACCCTCATCCATGCGGGGACTCCGGCAGCCTACGTCCCCGAGGTCATGGGAGGCCTCTTCGAGTGGCTGCGTGCGACGCGTTTGCATCCGCTGCTTGCCTCGTGTGTCTTCCACTTCGAGTTTGAGTTCTGCCACCCCTTTTCTGACGGGAATGGTCGGACGGGGCGTCTCTGGCACACACTACTGTTGTCGCGGTGGCGTCCGGTGCTGGCCTGGGTGCCCATCGAGTCCGCGATCAGGAGGCGGCAGGCGGACTACTACGAGGCCTTGGCTCGCTCCGGCGCGGCCGGGTCGTGCGAGGATTTCGTGGAGTTTATGCTCGAAGCAATCAGGGAAGCCATACTTCCGTACGCGCGGCCAGAGAGTGCAGCGGACGCGGAGCGCGCCCGTGCGCTTGCTTTCCTTAGGGATAACCCGCATGCCACTGTCACTCAGCTCTCCCAATATCTTGGGCGCTCGAAGCGGAGCGCCGAGCGCACAGTCGCACAGCTCAAAGAAGAAGGCGTCCTCGAGCGTCAGGGGAGCCCCAGGTCGGGCGTGTGGGTTGTCCACGCCCCCGGACGCTAGGTACGTGATCAATAGTCCACTTATTGGTGTGGAGACTCCACTACTTCTCTACCAGCCCCTGCGATGGGGGAGACAAGGAGGCCGACGATGAGGTACGCCAAAACGGTGCTCTTAACGGGCGGGGTGGAACTCCACGTGAGGAACGCCGTCGCCTCAGACGCCCGCGCGCTGCGCGAGACCATGCAACGCACGCATGCGGAGACCGACTACCTGCTGTCATACCCGGACGAGCAAAGCGCCGACGACGAACAGGAGGCTCGCTCGCTGGTGGAAACGGAGCGCAGTGACAATGCGGTCGAGCTCGTCGCCGTCGTCGATGGGAAGATCGTGGGGAGCGCAGGAATCACGGCGGTGGGCAGCAGGCGCAAGGTCGCCCACCGGGCGCGTTTTGGGATCAGCGTGCTCCAAGAGTATTGGGGGTTGGGGATCGGCCGGGTCCTGATGGAAGCGAGCATTGACTGCGCTCGGCAGGCGGGCTACACCCAGCTTGAGCTCGAAGTGGTGACGGATAACGAACGGGCGGTGTCGCTTTACCGTCGCGCCGGATTCGAGGAGTACGGGCGCAATCCCCGAGGCTACCGGTCCGCGGCTGCGGGCTACCAGGAGCTCGTGTGCATGAGGCTCGAACTGTAGCGCTCCGGAGGGTAGCTGGCGGTTATGTGTCTAGCTTGAGGGCCCTCGAACCCCAGTTCCATGCAGACCTGCGTGTGTAGCGTCTGCCATTGTTGGCAGCCACAGTGGCATGCAGAGTGTTGAGATCCTGCAGGCCCGCGAGCACTGCTCAGTCGACGTCCTCGTGCCAGATCTGGCGCATGGGAACGCCCTTGTCAAAGGTGCGGGTCGAGCCGTCCTGGAAGGTGACCTCGACCTTCTCCT
>ERZ773234.540-NODE-540-length-11597-cov-8.108907_pt1 | contig 11597 bp, 6 predicted proteins | sample MGYA00580523_ERZ773234 | MGnify/ENA primary metagenome ERZ773234 (study PRJEB29015, sample SAMEA2738167) | human oral metagenome | biome: human oral; feature: human-associated habitat; material: saliva | place: China | collected 2262 ...
CGCTGCTGCACGGCCCCTTCGGCGAGGACGGCACCGTGCAGGGTCTGCTGGAAATAGCTGACCTGCACTATGTGGGTTGCGGCGTGACCGCATCCGCTGTGGGTATGGACAAGCACTTCATGAAGGTTGCTTTCGAATCCGCTGGCCTGGAGGTCGGCCCCTACGAGGTCGTCACCAACCGCCAGTGGGAGCACGAGGACCGCGAGCAGATTCTGGAGCGCGTGCTGAAGCTGGGCTTCCCCCTGTTCGTGAAGCCGACCCGCGCAGGTTCTTCCTTCGGTATTACCAAGGTGGATTCGGTGGAGGAGCTCGTGCCCGCGATTGAAGAGGCGCGCCGCCACGACCCGAAAATCATTATTGAGGCCGGTATTGTGGGCCGCGAAATTGAGTGCGCTGTGCTCGACGGCCACCACGGCGAGATGCCCCGCGCATCCTACCCCGGCGAGATTGAGGTTGTGGACGAGGACCACGGCTTCTACGACTTTGAGGCGAAGTACGTTTCTGAGTCTTCCGCTGTGACCGTGTGCCCGGCGAACCTGCCGCAGGATGTGCAGGATCGCCTGCGCGAGCTGGCTGTGAAGGCGTTCCTGGCGTTGGATGGCGAGGGTCTGTCGCGTGCGGACTTCTTCTACACCGAGGACGGCCGCCTGGTCATCAACGAGGTGAACACCATGCCCGGATTCACCCCGATTTCGATGTACAAGACCATGTGGGAGAACACCGGTATTTCCTACACCGACCTGATTAGCGAGCTGCTGACCCTGGCGATGGAACGCCCCCTGGGTCTGCGCTAGGTCTTAGGTCTGCGCTAGTTTTTGAATACGTAGCAGTGGGGGAGTAGTCCCTGCTAAGAGATGCCCCGTCGCGGATTCTTGAGGAATCGCGGCGGGGCGTTTTTTGCGCGGCTGGTAAGTTGATCGCTGGGGAAAACGGGGAATTGGTACGTATTTTCCGCAGATATGCTGATGAGAATCGCTCTAGATTCACTCATGAGAAAAATCACTTGCACCTGCCTTAGAGCTACTTGAACGGGGGAGTGCAAGTTTTAAAGCGGTGTTGATAAGGTGAAACGTAATTCTGCTCATAAGTGCATGAAATGATGCTTCTGAGTGATGAAAAGGTGTTGTTGATAGTCTTTGCACATCGTGAAGCTCAAAGATTGGTATGAAAGCGCTAAAATGAGTAATGAAGAAAAAGCCGATTCGGTAGAATAGACGAAGGCATATCCAATCTGCCCTAGCGATTGGGTATCTATTCACTCACAACGTATCAGAAAGTCAAGGACAACCTTTGGGAAAACGAAACCGTAAGGTGGTCTCTGCGAGTCTGGCGACAGCACTGGTTGCTTCCGGAAGCCCATACGTAGCCTCATTTGCTCAAGATGTGCAGGAGGCAGCGTCACAGCTTCCGCCGAACCCTGTCGGCACCGCAGGCCAAACCTTGGACCCCGCCGCGACCGTGGCATCTTCCTCTCAGGCGGCAGTACCCACGCTTGCTACCGTAAGCGCATGGCCCACCGCCCAGGGAGACAATAAGACTGACAACGCGCAGGCAGAGCCCACCGCTCAGCCTAGCGCTTCTTCGAGTGCTCAGCCCACCGCCAGTGCTGAACCTTCTGCGAGCGCTACTCCCACTCCGGACGCGACGCCTACTCCGGATGCGACACCTACTCCGGATGTTACTGCGCAGCCCACTGCTGAGCCTTCCGCTTCTGCGAGTGCTACCGCTACGGCGAGTCCTAGCGTAGAGCCTTCGAAGGAAGCAACTGCTGAGCCTAGCGCTACGCCGACTGTAGCTCCCAGTGCAAGTGCTGAACCGAGTGTTGCTCCTACCGCAACCCCGACTGCTGAGCCTACCGCTGAGCCGACCGTTGCACCTACTGCGGAGCCCACCGCGGAACCCAGCAAGGACGCGACCCCTCAGCCCACTCAGGACCCGACTCCCGAGCCTACGGTAGAGCCGACTCAGGACCCCACCCCGGAACCTACCCCTGAACCTACTCCTGAACCGACCCCGGAGCCGACCAAGGATGTAACCCCTGAGCCTACTCCGGAACCTACTCAGGATCCGACTCCTGAACCGACCCCGGAGCCCACTCCTGAGCCGAATCCTGAGCCCACCCCGGAACCGGAGCCTACTCCGGAACCCACTCCCGAGCCGACCAAGGACGTAACCCCGGAACCGAATCCGGAGCCCACTCCCGAGCCGACCAAGGATGTAACTCCCGAGCCGACTCAGGAGCCGACTCCCGAGCCGACTCAGGAGCCGAGCAAAGCACCCTCCGAGGAGCCGACTCAGGCTCCGGTAGTGCCCGCGCCGACTCAGGAACCCTCCAAGGAACCCACTAAGGATGCAGAAATCCCCGTGATTCCGGTAGTTCCCGTAGCTCCGGTAGAGGACACCAAGGACAGCTCAGACGCCAAGATCGTTACCCCGATTGAGACTGAGCCTGTTGCCCCGATTCCTCCGGCGAACAACCCGGTGACCGTCCCTGGAAACCGTCAGGAAACCTCGGGGGAAGATGTCGTCATCTCCATCGAGCTTCCGCGACCGGGTGGCTCCTCTGAGTCCTCAAGCTCCTCTTCGGGATCTTCAAACTCTTCACCGAGCGCCAAGGCCCCGAATGACAGGCTTGATGACAACGAAGATGATCCGTTGCGTTCTGGTGGTACCACCCTCGGACGAATCGCAGCCAATAATGGCTCGAATGACTCTATCCCGGGTGCGGCAGACTGGGTTGCTGGATACCTCTCGCGCAATAAGACCGACGAGGACCACTCCCAGGAGGCAAGCCCCTCGAGCTCCTCAAGCTCGGTATCGGCTTCGAAGTCGCCCAGCTCCTCCACCTCGGCTAGCGCCAGCCGCTCCGCAAAGAGTGTGACAAAGGCTGATGGTGCGAACGCCGCTCAGGAACAGGCCGTGAAGAATGCGGATGCGGACGATTCCGGACTTTCCGGCATTGCACCGCTGATCCTCTTCTCGCTCATTGGTCTGGTGCTGATTGCTCTGGCGATCCGCTACTTCAGCCGCGGAGCATAAGGCGAACATAACGCGTAAGAATACGCGATAATAGAGGATGTGAATCCTCAGACTTTTAGCGAAACGCGGGACAACCCCATGCGAGAGACACCTCTCTCAAAGCTGGGGGAGTCCCGCGTTCTGCGCGCTTTCATGCCGATTATCAACGCCCACAATGAGCGGGTTGCCGCTACGGCACGCCAGGCGGGGCACATTGAGCCCCTCGATGTGGGTCCCGGTGACGACTGTGCCGTCCTCGCCGCGCCCGCGCCCGGTCAGCGTACCGTGGTCACCACCGACACTCTCGTTGAGGACCAGGACTTCATGAACCTGTGGCCCGGCGGTATCGCACGTGCAGGTGAGGCCGGCGAGTTCATTCTGGAACCCGCCCGCAGTAGCGGCTACGATGTGGGGCGCAAAGCTGCGACCCAGAACCTTGCCGACGTTGCCGCCATGGGTGCACGCCCGGCGAGCCTCTTCATCTCCTTGAGCCTGCCCGGTAGCACTCCTTACGGCTGGATTGACGGCTTCGCCCACGGCATTGTGGACGGAATCAACGCCTGCGGAGCCACCGAATGCGTGATTGGCGGCGGCGATATTGGCGACTCCACCGAAATGTCGGTGACCGTCACCGCCCTCGGCTACACGGACCGCGCCGTGCTGCGCTCCGGCGCACGCCCCGGCGACACTATCGCCCTGGCGGGACGTACCGCCTGGTCCGATGCCGGTCTGCGCCTACTGCTCAACCCGCTCTCCCTGCCCGCCACGGCAGTATTGCGTGCCGTTGCCGCAGGTCATGATGCTGAGGCGGCGCTGGACACGGTCAGCCGGGCGTGGGCTCAGCAGCAACCGGAAGGTACTGGCACTCTTCCTGCTGGCGCTCTTCCCGAAGGGCTCATCGAGCTTGCCCGCACCCTCACCCCCGAAGACGCCGCGCACATGATTGCGGTCTGCGAGCGCGCCGTCGAGTCGCAACACCACCCGGTCAGCCCCATCCCCGCCGGTGAGGTAGCACGCCAGCATCAGGCAAGCTCCATGCTGGATCTCTCGGACGGACTCGTCAAGGACGCTGGGCGAGTTGCCGCCGCCTCCGGGGTGCAGATGCGCCTTGACCGCGCCGCCGTGGATGCGTTCGCCGAGCCGCTACTACCGCTGGCGCGCCTGCTGCTGGCGATTGGCGAGCGCAACGAGGCGGGGGAGAGCCCCGCATCCCTGGCGCGCACCTTCGTGCTGGTCGGTGGAGAAGACCACGGCCTGCTGGCGACCTTCCCCGGTGAGGTGCCCGAAGAGTTCGTGCCCCTGGGAACCTGCGTGGCGGACACCCCGGAGCGAGGTCTGAGCGCCGAGCTCTACGGTGCCGAACGCCGCCACAATGCGGTGACCGGCGCGGCGGTCGTGATGGACGGCCGCTCCCTGGACGGCATGGGCTGGGAACACTACGGAGCGTCCGCGTAGAAGCTTGACCCAGTACCGCAAGTCACCTAGTACCGCAAGTCACCTAGTACCGCAAGTCACCGGGTGCCGCGAGGTGCGGGCGGTTTGTGCGTTCCGTCCGTGCTTTCATCCCGCGGGATGGGTGGCGGGCAATACCGTACATTTAACCGAAATTGCTTAGAATAGAAGTACGAAATAGGCTGGATTCTGCCCGTGCCGCGGGCGCTGAGACATCAGTCGGGAACTAGCCGAGAAATCGGTCGGGAACTGACCGGGAAATCAGTCGGAAACTAGTCGATAACCACGCGAAACTGATAAGGAGGGTAGCGTGAACGCAGAACAGAACCAGCGCACCGAAGAACGCGAGATTTACCGCCGCGCCTGCGTGCGCGCCTACCGCTTCGGCGTAGCGTGGTCCACCGCCGCCCGCACCACCATCGAGCGCTACCGCGAGGCGCTCAACGAACTCAACGGGTTCCCCGTGCCCGATAAGGACACCGGCTCCAATATCGCCCACACCCTGCTGACCCTGACCGAAGAGTTCGAGCGAGGCATGGAGCAGGTTCTGCCCGGTGATGCTTTGCCCGGTGATGGTTTGCCCGGTGAGATTTTGCCCAGCGAGGTTCTTCCCGCTAGCGAAAATCCTAGCGGGGAGGGCACGTACGCACCCGAGGCGGCGGGCGCCTCCGAAGAGGAAACCCTCGCCCACCTGTGGATTCAGCTGGGCGGCATCTACGAGCACGCGATTATGCGCGCATCCCGCGTGGCGCGCGGCAACTCCGGTACCCTGCTCTGCGCCTGGGCGCTGGAGGCGGTGCGCAGCTACTGGTTCCTGCCCGGAAACCTCGCGCAGGAGCTCGGCGACGCAGCCGATGAGCTGCCGCTCGTGCGCGCCCTGGAAGCAGACTACGAGCGCGTTATTGCTCGCGGATCCCTGCCGAAGCATCGCGAAGTGAAGCTGGAGTACGCCCACGCGGAGGCGCGCGCGATGGCGTTCGCGGCTGAGCGTATTCGCGCCAGTGTGGGGGAGCAGATGGTGCCCTCCACGATGCTGTCGGTCATGGTGGAGCTTGCCCGCCTGGAGGCACACTACGATGCATCACAGGACACAGAAGCTGCTGACGAAGCGCTGAAAGAGCGTCGACGTGCGCTGATGCGTGCCGCCCTGGAACGTACCGCGCAGTTCCCGCCCTCACCCGAACTTGCCGGTTTCGTGGATGCCGGCGCGCTCGGCTTCTACCTTGCCGTGGTGCATTCCAACCCGCGCTGGGAGGGGGCAACCCTGAACGAGGCGCAGGTGCAGTCTATGCTCCGTGCGCCCTCGGCTGCGGATGCGGCGCGGGCGGGCTCTGAACCCGCCGAGCACGTAGAAGGTGAGCACGCAGAACATGCGGGGCAGAGCGGCTGGGAGCTCATGGGCACACTGACCTGCGAGCCCCTCGCCCTGGCGCAGCTGCGCCCCGAACTTGAAGCCATGGGCGACAGCCTGCTCATTACGCCCCTGGACATGGCGGCTGGACTCTGGGCGCTACACGTGCACGTGCCCGAAATTGACCCCGCCCGCGAGCTGATTATGGGTTACGGTCAGTGGTCGGATGAGCGTATTTCCTCCCTCGCGGACGGCCACCACGCCGACCACGCATGCCGTGCGGAGGGCGGCGCATGAGCCCCGCCCGACGTTCCGTGAACCCGCAGCAGGAAGCCCTGGACTTGGGGCTTCCCGAGCCTGCGCCTAACAAGAGTGCGCCGGTCAAAGCTGCGTCGGCTAAAAGTGCAATGGCTGAGGCTACGAAGAGCAAGGCTTCACAGACCAAGCCTGCGAAGGTTGAGGCAGTGCAGGGTGAGCCCGTAGGTTCTGCGCCTGCCTCCCGCGCCGGTTCTGCGACCCGAGCTCAGCAGGCAACACAGGATGCGCCGCTACTGAGCGATGAGCAGCTCCGCACCACCGCCGAGCTGACCGTGCGTGATCTTGCCGCCTACGCCCGAGGCGAGGTGAGCCGCGCCGAGCTGAGCGAACGCGCGGCACAGCGCGCCAGCGCACCCTACCGTAAGGCGCTCAAGACGCTCAAGCATTCGCTGGGTCCCGCCGCGCACACCATGACTGACGACGCTATCTACGAGCTGGTCGATATTGCGTTGGCGGCGCGGCAGGCAGCTCAGCCGGAAGCACAACAGTCGGAAGCACATCAGCCGAAGGAACCGGCTCGGAAAGCACCCGCGCGGAAGAATCCGACTCAGAAGAAGCCAGCTCAGAAAAAAACAGTTCAGAAGGAACTAGCTCAGAACAAGCCGAGCCCGCAGGAGAGCGAAACTGCCGCGCGGGCTACTTCGGCGCGCCCGCAGAAGGTAACGAAAGCGAGCGAAGGAATCGAGCAGAAGCCTGCGCTGAAGAAGAGCGCGCCCGAGGTAGAAGCTGAAAAGCCTGCACCCAAAAAGGCTGTAGTGAAGAAGACTGCGCCCGCAGAGAAAGCTCCCGCTTCCAAGGCCTCGGCATCGAAAACCCCGGCAAAGCCGAAAACCCCCTCCAAGAAGGCAACGCCTGCGCAAAAAACTACGCCGAGGAAAGCTACCGCCCAGAAAGCTTCCGCGAAGAAGGCAACTACTGAGAAGGTTGCTGCCGAGAAAGTTGCGGCTGCGAAGCCCGCATCAGCCGCCGCGGAGGCTAAGAGCCGTGCCCTGGCGCGCTACGCCTCCGAAGACCGCATCGAAAATGCGCCGCTCAAAAAGTACCTGTCCGCGCCCAGCGCCAAGGCAATCTCTACGCACCTTGACCTGCACACCGTCGGGCAGATGCTCGAATACTTCCCGCGCAAGTACCTGCCGCGAGGTGAGCTCAGCTCCTTCGCCGAACTCGTTGAGGGCCAGGACGTCACCATCATCGCCCGCGTGGTGCACGTGAGCACCCGAACCATGGCGGCGCGCCGCGGCAAAATCACGGAAGTGATCATCACCGACCGGCTCTCCGATGCCACCGGGCAGGATGCGCCCGCCGGTTTTGGCGCCGCTGGTTTTGGTGCTGCTGGCCTCAACGCTGGTGGCCCTGTATCCGTGGTGCCCGGGCGCGCTAACCGCCCCGGCGCATCTGGCGCGTCTAGAGTATCCGGCGCGCCCGCGCAGAACTGGCAGGCAACCGGGATGCACAACCCGCGCATCAACGCGCTCGCTCATTCCACGCACAACCCTGGCGCCCAGAACCCCGCTACCCAGAACCCGGCACCGGGCAGGGGGGCGCAACCCGCCTCCTATAGCGGCTACGCAGACAGCTACGGCCAGGATTCGTTTGGTCAGGACAGCTTCGCCCAGGATAGTTTCGCCCAGGATAGTTTCGCGCAGGGAGGCCTCTTTGGCGTGCCCGCACCCAGCATGACGAACCCCGGTGCGCTCATCGGCTCGCAGATGAAGCTCTCCTTCTTCAACGCCTGGACCGCCGCCCGCGAAATCCGCGAGGGCGAAACCATGATGTTCTCCGGCAGGGTCGGCATCTACCGCGGCGAATACACCCTCACCAACCCGCACTACGCCCTGCTCTCGAAGGACGCCTCCGGCGCGGACGTCACCGACGCCGCCACCGCCCCCGTGCCCGTCTACCGCGCCCCCGCGAAGCTGCCCACCGACCGTATTAGCGGCTACATGGCGCAGCTGCTCGAAAAGGTGCCGCTCAAAGAACTCGAAGACCCGGTACCCTACACGATTCGTCGCGCCCGCAAGGTGCCCTCGCTGGAGTGGACATACCGCGCCCTGCACACCCCCGACTCGGAGGACACCTGGCGTGCCGCACAGGCGCAGATGCGTTACCGCGAGGCATTCGTGCTGCAGAGCGCGCTCGCCCGCCTGCATTCGGTGCGTGCCGCGCACCTGACCCAGCCGCGCCCCGCCGTGGAGGGTGGCCTCGCCGATCAGCTGCTGGAGGTTCTGCCCTACGAGCTGACCGAGGGGCAGCAGAAGGTGGGCGCTGAGATTGCCGCCGATCTGTCGAGCGAATCGCCCATGAACCGCCTGTTGCAGGGTGATGTGGGTTCCGGTAAAACCGTGGTGGCTCTGCGCGCCATGCTGCAGGTTGCCGATGCTGGCGGCCAGTCCGCGATGCTCGCCCCGACCGAGGTGCTCGCCGAGCAGCATTTGCGTTCGGTGCTGGACATCCTGGGGGATATGGCAGCGCCCGAAGACTCAGACGATTCTGCTGCCGGTTCTGCCGAGGGAGCTCCCGCGGGGAGCGGGGCGGAACCCAGCCGTGTGCGTGTGCGCCTGCTGACCGCCTCCATGGGTACCCGCGCCAAGCGCAAGGTTCTGCAGGAACTCGCCGACGGCACCGCCCAGATTGTGATTGGCACCCACGCCCTGCTTTCCGACGAGGTGAGCTTCCACGATTTGGGTCTGGTCGTCGTGGACGAGCAGCACCGCTTCGGTGTGGAGCAGCGCGACAGCCTGCGCGGCACTGACGGCGCCCTGCCGCACCGCCTGGTCATGACCGCAACGCCCATTCCGCGTACCGTCGCCATGACCGTGTTCGGTGACCTGGACGTGTCCGTGCTCGACACCCTGCCCGCCGGCCGCCAGAAAATCTCAACGCACGTGGTGCCCCTCGCCGAGAAGCCCGCCTGGGCGTCCCGGCTGTGGAGGCGCGCCCGCGAAGAAATCGACGCGGGCCACCAGGTGTATGTTGTCGTACCCAAAATCGGGGAGGACGGCGACAGTCTGGAGGAAGGCGCCGCGTTCTTTGGCGCATCCAGCCTGAACGGTGCGGGAACCGGCGCGGGCAACTCAGCCCAGGGCTATTTCGGTCAGGGCGGTAACGCCAGCAGCGACGGCAAGGTTCAGCTGACCTCGGTCGCCTCAATGTACTCCTACCTGAGCGCTGAGGACGCCCTCGTCGGCGTGCGTATCGGCACCCTGCATGGCCGCATGGACCCGGCGGAGAAGACCGCCGTCATGACCGCTTTCGAGCGCGGCGAGATTGACCTGCTCATCAGCACCACCGTTATTGAGGTGGGTGTGAACGTCCCGAACGCCACGCTCATGATCATCATGGATGCCGACCGCTTCGGCATCTCGGGCCTGCACCAGCTGCGCGGTCGTGTGGGCCGCGGCGGCTACGCGGGCACCTGCCTACTGGTGACCCGCCAGGAGGAAGGTGGCGTATCCCGCGAGCGCCTGGATGCGGTCGCCTCCACCACGGACGGCTTTGAGCTCTCTCGCATCGACCTGGCGCAGCGCCGCGAGGGTGATATTCTGGGTGCTGCACAATCGGGTTCGAAGAGCACCCTGCGGTTCTTGCGGGCGCTTGCCGATGCCGACATTATTGAGCGTGCCCGTGAGGATGCCCGCTCGGTGGTGGAGAAGGACCCGACGCTGGCTAAGCATCCGTCGCTGGCGCGTACGATTGATCGCGCCCTGGACGCTGACCGTGAGGCGTTCCTCGGCAGGGGATAAGCGCCCCACGGGGCAGAACGCGCCGCCTGTTCTGCCCGCCGCCCGTCCTACCCACCACCCGCTGAAACCGTGACTTCAACACACCGCCTAGTTAGAGGAGAGACCCTATGAGCCGTATTATTTCCGGTGCCGCTGGAGGCGTTCGCCTTGCCTCGGTTCCGGGGGATAATACTCGCCCCACCACCGACCGGGTGAAGGAATCCCTCTTCTCCAAGCTGGAGAGCTACGACATTATTCGTGGCGCCCGCGTGCTGGACGCTTTCGGCGGCTCGGGTGCGCTCGGCTGCGAGGCGCTCTCGCGCGGTGCTGCCTCCGTGACTCTGCTGGACACCTACCCGAAGGCTGTTGCGGTGATTCGCAAGAACGTTGCCGCGGTGGAGAAGGCGATGGGCCGCAACGCTGCCGGTTCTGCGTCGCGCGTGCAGCAGTCGCAGGCGCTGACCTACGTGAACTCCGCCTCCGGTCCGTGGGATTTGGTGTTTGTTGACCCTCCCTACGCCATGCCGAACGAGCAGGTCAGTGAGCTACTGGAGGCGCTCACCCCCAAGCTTGCCGAGGGTGCCGTGGTCGTGGTGGAGCGTTCTTCGCGTGATGCGGAGCCGGTGTGGGGCGAGGGCCTGTACTGTTTTTCGACCCGTCAGCACGGCGAGACGGTTCTCTACTACGTGGAGCCTGACGAGGTGGAGGAACAGACGGGTGACGAATCCAGCGACGAGCCCGGCAACGAGCCCGGCGAGGAGGCTGAAGAGCTCGCCGCCTAAGTTTGCCGCCTCATCTCACCGCGCCCCTAGCCTTTCTGCCTCATCTTTCCGCCTCAGCCTGCGCTCGCCCGCATGCCGCTATCCCGCATCCTAAATTCGCCCGCATCTAGTCATTCCAACCTCTGATATTTATTCGTGAAGGGACCGTCATGATTGCCCTCTGCCCCGGATCTTTTGACCCCGTGCACCACGGCCACCTGGAAATCATTGCCCGCGCCGCTCAGCTCTTTGACGAGGTGATTGTGGGCGTGGCGCACAATAGCTCCAAGAAGTACCGTTTCTCCCTGGAGGAGCGCGTGCAGCTGGTACGCGAGTCTCTGCAGGAGCTCGGCATTGAGGGCGTGAGCGTGGAGCCGATTCCGCCGGGCGTGCTGCTTGCCGAGTACGCGGCGGAGCGTGGTGCGAAGGTGCTGGTGAAGGGTCTGCGTTCGGCGACGGACTATAGCTATGAGGCTCCGATGGCGAGCATGAACCGCCACCTGGCGCAGGTTGAGACGGTGTTCTTGGCGGGTGAGGATCGCTACGGTGCGGTGTCGTCCACGATTATTCGTGAGGTGGCGTCGCTGGGTGGTGACGTGACTCCCTTCGTGCCGGAGGCGGTCGCCCGCGCCCTGAAAAAGGCATAGAAAAGCACCTAAAACGCCTCATCAACCCGGGCAACCCGGGCGCGCACCCACCTGACACGCGCGACACGCCCGGCATGCCTGACACACTCAACAGGCAAGGCAAACTGCCATTGACTGGGCAAACTGTACCGCCGACCGGGCGCTTCACTACCTGTGGAGTAGCCCGACCGACCGATTAAGTGCCGCGCGGCGCCTCCTTAAGGGGATATTTAAGAGGTGAGCACCACTTAAAGAGATTTAAAAGGCGCTTAATCTTGATTAACGGTGCGAATGACCCCTAAAATGGGACTTTGGTTTATACATTTCGTAAGGAGAAACGCCATTTCAC
>ERZ773234.541-NODE-541-length-11593-cov-3.682614_pt1 | contig 11593 bp, 8 predicted proteins | sample MGYA00580523_ERZ773234 | MGnify/ENA primary metagenome ERZ773234 (study PRJEB29015, sample SAMEA2738167) | human oral metagenome | biome: human oral; feature: human-associated habitat; material: saliva | place: China | collected 2262 ...
GGGGGCAACCTCTACCTGAAAATTTGAAATGGGTAGACCACGAGACAACAGATGAATCGATGGAAGCTTTTTCTCATGAGGGATATCTTAAAGGTGTAGAAAAGAATGACCAAGGTAGTCCCAAAGTTGAGATTAGTTATAATTTAGAAATTCAACGAATTGATGAAAGAGACTTGGATAAATGGAAGTAACACATAGGGATATTCAGATTCTTCAAGAAGATACTAAATATTATGCTACACACCCATCAAAGACGTTTATTGAGAATCCTGATACAGGCCAACAATTTCAAATCATTGACCGAGTGGAGGGGGTAACTCAGGCTATTGCAGTAGCTCCCTTGGATGCTAATGGGGAGCCCATTGTTTCCCAGACCATTGTGACAGTCGCAGGAACCCAGCCAGTTTTTGCCAACCTTATCAGTTCAGACCATTGGGCATCAACCAGCAATGCATTCGGGGGTGCTTATGGGGATGGAATGACAGCTCAGCATGAGGATATTGAAGCTTTTTATCAGCGTGTCCAGAAGATTACAGAAGTAGGTGACAAGAAGCTAAACCAGCCAGTCAGGATTTATGCCATGAGTGGTTTTAGTCAGTCAGCGACTCCAGTTGTCAAGGTAGCAGCGGACCATAATGTCCCTATGGTCGTCAATTATACAGACTGGGGTGCTCAGGCTGCTCTTGATAAGGGGAACTTTACTTCCAGTGATTTAGCCTATATCAATCGACATGTCACCACCTATGATGCTAATACGAAAGATACTACGATAATGGATAGCAATGGTGGACGGATTCCATATGCTAATATTATTTCACGTGAAGGAACGCAAGGACTGCATTCGCCTGCAGAAGATCACAACCCTGCGGCATTCTATATTATTGGCAATAAACTGGATACAGATAAGTATGCTAAGAGGGGTGAGTTTGTATCAGGGATGACTCCAAATCAGGTGCGTGCAGCTGCCAAAATCAAAGCTGAGCGAACACCTATCTGGGACAAACACGATGAAGAATACTATGTTAAAGAGTATAAAAAGATATACGGTGAGTTTATATCTGAGGCTAGATATAAGCGTTTATTGACTATTAATCGTGCGATTGAAACAATTTCTACGGCTCAGTCTGGTTTTTCAAGCGTTAGTGGGAGCCAGTTGATTTATCTACGAAAAGATCTTGTGACTGCAGTTGCGGATTTAGCTGAACAGCAAGGAGCAGACTTTGAAGAGTTAATCAAGCAAAAATTGAGCGAATATAAGCAAAATATTGAAAACATGGTGACATCACTCCGATTGGTAGCTTATGGTAGCAGAATCTATTTATCGGATGACGAGTTGGAATCGCTCTTGTCTCAATTTACATTGGAGACTTGTTGGGATAGTGGGGTTGAAGAAGCAACGCTAAGTGAGGCGGCTTCTTACAAACAGAAATTGGATATTTTTGGTTCTAATATACGCCAAGCAGCTGATAGACTCGAAGAAGTGGATCGTCAAGGAAGTATACAGTTTAGTAGCAAGTAGGAGGAACTATGGTAAATCTCAGAAGAATAGAATTAACAGCGAATAATAATCTTGTTGAACTAATGAAGGCTCAAGAACGGGAGATGATCGATGCTCTGATTCAATCGGAGAAATCTAAGGTTACAGCGCAGTCTAGTCTTTTAGCTGCTTGGTTGGCTGAGCAAAAGCTACAGATGTCTGATTTTGCTACTGCTACTCTCAATAACAGTCTAAAGGGTGGATTTTCTGGGAATGCTGCGACAGCTGCGACAAATTATCTAACAAATATCCCACAACCAAATCTGCAAAACCCTATTAAATGAGGTCTGCTATGGAACAGATATTCAGGCTAGAAGAGAAATATAAGCAAGAATTAAAGAAAATAGAGCAAGTTGAAGAAGTACTGGATTCTATGAGATTAGACGCTCGGAGAAAGACGGATTTATTGAGTGAACAATTGCTTTACTATTCTAGAAATCATTTAACTGATGAGATATATCGAGCAGTTAGTAAGATGAATGACAATATGGAACAATTTGATTTGTCTTTCAGAAAATTTTTTGACGCACTTAGTGAAGAGAGGGAAGAAATAACCGCTAAATATCGGAAAGACTTAGAACGATTGGAGGATGAATATTATAAAAGAAGGAAAGCTGAGAATTCTCAAGTATAGACTGTAAAAATGCCATATATCAATGCAGTATAAAAAAGTGATATTTAATGTCAGCCTTTTAAGTTTCCTTCAAGTTTTTTATAAGTCTGTCTTAAGTTTCTGGGATTATACTAATACCATCAAAATAGAAATGAGGACAGTCCAATGACATCTAAAGTTACCCTATATGATAAGCAAGTATTGACATTCTCTCAGGCGCAAAAGTAGGAAAGGAAGTAATAAGAATCAGTAACGTTTAAAAAGCAGCAGAAGCCCTTAACTAATTTTTTCATATAAATCTCCTAAAACAAGTATAAAGAAATTTTGAGGCTCTTTGTCGCTCCAAAACAAGGCAGCCTTAGACTACTCATAAAAGAAACCACCTCTGCCAGCTGGAAGGCAGAGGTGGTTTTGTGGTCTAGATGGGACTCAAGGTTATTCTTTCTGGCGCTTAGCAAAATCCACAAAGCGAAATTTGTCGAGCTTGTGCCGGCTCTCTGTATATTGAAACTGGCGGCCGTCTGCCAGATAGACCTGAGACTTGACAGAGACGACCTGCTGGTCCTTGCCTAGGTCCATGAGGATCTTGTCTCGGTCATTGGCGTGGTCGATGGTAAATTCCTTTTTGGCATAGGCGATGTTGAGCTTTAAGTCATTTTCCAAATAGGCATAAATGGACTGCTCACCGATTTCCCTTGTCAAGTCAGGGACGATGTCCTTGTCTAAATAGTCAATATCTAAGACAGAGGCGATTTGGTCTACAACGCGCTGACGGACGATTCGCCAAACCAGTCGGTAGGGAGGGAAGCCAGTGATGTCGGATAGTTTCTGATCTACGGTAATCTTTTCCAAGCTGACAACATTGGTTTTGGACTGCATATTATTCTGCTTGACTACTTCTTGATAGCTGGTCAGTTTAGACACAGGAAAGTCAAACTGTTCATGCTTGATGACTTTGGAACCCTGTCCGCGGACTTTTTCAATCAATCCTTCTTCCTGCAGCAGCGCCAGAGCCTTGCGGACTGTATCGCGGCTAACCTGGTAGTCTTCTGTCAGCTGATGTTCGCTGGGCAAGAAGTCTCCGACTGCATAACGTTCCTCTAAAATATCTTTCTCAATCTGTTTGAACAATTGTTTGTATTTCTTCATCATAAACTCCACTTGTTTTCTTTTTTGCATACAACCTAGAAAATTTTATCAAAAATGAGGGCTTTTTTCAACAAACAACTTGCCTACATCTTTGAAATCGATTACAATAATTTGTAGGAGTGTGTTGAAAAACCGACTCGTAAAAAAATATAAGGAGAGTGCTGGATTCTCATTCAGCCAGTAGTCAAATGGGAAAATTTGAGAAGGAAGCCAAAGATCTGCTAGATGCAATCGGCGGCAAAGAGAATGTCACAGCAGTTAGCCACTGCGCAACGCGGATGCGCTTTGTACTTGGCGACGGTAAAAAGGCCAATGTCAAGGCTATTGAGGCAATCCCAGTGGTCAAGGGAACTTTCACAAATGCAGGGCAATTCCAAGTTATCATTGGAAATGATGTGCCAATCTTTTACAATGACTTCACTGCTGTTTCAGGTATTGAGGGGGTATCAAAAGAAGCAGCAAAGTCTGCTGCTAAGAGCAACCAAAATCCCCTTCAGCGGGTTATGGCCACTCTGGCGGAAATTTTCACACCGATTATTCCAGCTTTGATTGTCGGAGGGTTAATCCTTGGCTTCCGCAATGTCCTTGAGGCCGTGCATTGGTCTATGTTGGATGGGAAAACAATCACAGAGGTATCCAAATTCTGGTCTGGAATAAACCATTTCTTGTGGCTTCCGGGAGAAGCAATTTTCCAATTCCTGCCGGTAGGAATCACTTGGTCTGTTTCTCGTAAAATGGGAACTAGCCAAATTCTTGGGATTGTCTTGGGAATCTGTTTGGTGTCACCACAATTGCTCAATGCTTATTCAGTAGCATCGACACCAGCAGCTGAAATCGCTAAGGACTGGGTTTGGGATTTCGGTTTCTTCACTGTCAATCGTGTTGGTTACCAAGCTCAGGTTATTCCAGCCCTTTTAGCAGGTTTATCTCTATCTTATCTGGAAATCTTTTGGCGTAAACATATTCCAGAAGTAGTGTCTATGATTTTTGTGCCATTCTTATCATTGATTCCAGCTCTGATTCTGGCTCATACTGTCTTGGGTCCTATCGGTTGGACAATCGGTCAGGGGCTTTCAACAGTCGTACTTGCAGGTTTAACTGGTCCAGTTAAATGGCTCTTTGGCGCAGTATTTGGTGCTCTTTATGCTCCATTTGTTATCACAGGTCTTCACCATATGACCAATGCCATTGATACTCAGTTGGTAGCTGATGCCGGTGGTACTGGTCTTTGGCCAATGATTGCTCTGTCTAATATTGCTCAAGGTTCAGCTGTATTTGCATATTACCTTATGAAACGCCATGATGAGCGGGAAGCGCAAATTTCCCTGCCTGCTACCATTTCAGCTTACCTTGGTGTTACTGAGCCTGCTCTCTTCGGGGTCAATGTCAAGTACGTTTATCCATTTGTTGCGGGAATGATTGGTTCGTCTATTGCGGGTCTGCTTTCTGTAACCTTTAATATAACGGCAAATGCTATTGGTATTGGTGGTTTACCAGGTATCCTTTCTATCCAAGCAAAATATATGATTCCATTTGCAGGAGTTATGCTTGTAGCAATTCTTGTACCAATGTTCCTGACTTTCTTTTTCCACAAGATAGGCTTCTTAACGAAGACAGAGGAAGATCCAGAATTGCAGGCAGAATTTGCAGCTCAGGAAGAGGCAGAATTTGCTGGGACTTCCAAAGCCGAGTCATCTCCAGAGGTGCAAGCAGCTGATTCATTGACTCCTGTAACAATCACCAGTCCGCTGGCTGGAGAAGTCAAAGAATTGAGTCAGGCAACGGATCCTGTCTTTGCACAAGGTTTGATGGGGCGCGGAGTTGTCATTGTTCCTAGCCAAGGTGAGTTGGTTTCACCAGTCAATGGTAGAGTAACAGTCTTCTTCCCAACCAAGCATGCAATTGGCATCTTGTCAGATGAAGGGGTTGAAATCCTGATGCATATCGGAATGGACACTGTCAATCTGGAAGGCAAAGGCTTTGAAGGTTATGTGTCTCAGGGAGATAAGGTCAAGGTTGGCGACAAGCTCATTTCCTTTGATATAGACATGATCAAGAAAGCGGGCTATGTAACGGAAACACCCGTCATCATTACAAACTCAGACAGTTATCAGGTGGAGGAGCTTGAACAACTTCCTCGGGCAGTTGAGCGAGGTAGTCAGTTGATGAACGCTAAGCCACTATAAAGAAAAATGAAATGACAATAGAAAGGGACGGTGCTTTAAAACCTGTCCCTTTTCTCAAAAAAGGAGAAAATATGACACTTGATAAAACAAAGGTTGTTTACCAGATTTATCCAAAATCTTTTAAAGACACGACTGGTAACGGTTTAGGAGATTTTCGCGGGATTATTGAAAAACTTCCCTATCTGAAAGAGTTGGGAGTGGACATGATCTGGCTCAATCCATTCTATCCGAGTCCGCAACGCGACAATGGTTATGATATTTCTGACTATACTGCGGTAGACCCTATCTTTGGAGATATGGCAGATTTTGAAGAGATGGTCAAGGTTGGCCAGCAGCATGGTATTGACTTTATGCTGGATATGGTTCTCAATCATTGCTCGATTGAGCATGAGTGGTTCCAAAAGGCGCTGGCTGGGGATTCCTACTATCAGGACTTCTTTATCCTGCGGGATGAGCCAACGGACTGGCTGTCCAAGTTTGGCGGCAGTGCCTGGGCGCCATTTGGTGATACGGGCAAATATTATCTGCATCTCTATGATGTGACTCAAGCTGATCTTAACTGGCGCAACCCCAATGTTCGTCAAGAGCTCTTCAAGGTGGTGAATTTTTGGCGAGATAAAGGAGTCAAGGGCTTCCGCTTTGATGTCATCAATGTCATCGGAAAAGATGAGGTGCTGACGGACTGTCCAGAGCAGGAGGGCAAGCCAGCCTATACCGATAAGCCTATCGTCCATGACTATCTGCGTATGATGAACGAAGCAACCTTTGGTCAGGACGATTCCGTTATGACGGTTGGCGAAATGAGTGCTACGACGATTGAAAACTGTATCCTTTACACCGCACCAGACCGGCAGGAGCTATCCATGGCTTTTAATTTCCATCATCTCAAGGTGGACTATGAAGCTGGACAGAAGTGGACGCTTAAGGCCTTTGACTTTGAAGAGTTAAAACGCCTCTTCCATACTTGGGGCAAGGAAATGAGTAATCATGAAGGATGGTCGGCCCTTTTCTGGAACAACCATGATCAGCCGCGAGCTCTCAACCGCTTTGTTGATGTAGAAAATTTCCGCAATGAAGGGGCGACTATGTTGGCAGCCAGTATTCATCTGTCGCGCGGGACGCCTTATATCTACATGGGTGAGGAGATTGGCATGGTGGATCCTGACTATGAATCCATGGAAGATTATGTGGATGTTGAGTCTCTCAATGCTTACCAGAGTTTGCTTGCTGAAGGTCAATCGCCAGAGGCAGCCTTCAGGATTATCAAGGCTAAATCTCGTGATAATTCTCGGACGCCTATGCAGTGGGATGATTCAGTCAATGCAGGTTTTACAACAGGAACTCCATGGCTGAAGGTGGGCAAATCCTATCCTCTTATCAATGTGGAAAATGAAATCAAGGGACCGATCTTTACCTTTTATCAGAAATTGATTGCCTTGCGTAAGGAACTACCTATCATCGCAGAGGGCAGTTATCAGCCAGCCTATGAGGATAGTCCTCAGGTCTATGCCTTTGAGCGGGAGTGGCAAGGACAAAAACTTTTAGTCCTTAACAACTTCTATGCTGATCCGATTACTGTGGACATCCTGCCGGATTATCAAAATGGTCAGGTTCTCCTGTCCAATTACGGCAAGAATCAGGTTGACCATGTGATGACCCTGCAGCCATACGAAACCTTGGCTATCTTAGTAGGAGAAAACTAAAGTCTCGAAAGAATCTGGGAAAAATTCCAGATTCTTTTTCATGTGTTGGGCCAGCCTAGACAAGTATTTCTCTGAAGAGAGAGAAACTAATACAGAATTTTAAGAAAGCCTTTGCAAAATTTGATTCTTTTCTTTATAATAAAAATTAAATAGGATAATATACATTTATACAGAAAAGGAGAAGTTCATGAAAAAACAAGTTTCTTACAAGCAGCTTTTTCCCACAGTGGTTTTGCTAGCTGCTTTTCTGTCCCTGCTTTTTTCTGTCCGACAGGTCGGAGCAGAAGAAGCAGTAAGTTCGTCGACTTCAGATGCGGCAGCTCTTACAGAGAATCCAACTGTAAGCGATGCGTCGGTTGCCAGTCAAGCAGAGAGCTCTTCTGCAGACTCGGGAGAGTCAAGGGCAGCTTCTACAGAGACAGTGGAAAAGGCAGACCAGGCTCCTGCTGCAGCACAAGCTGCGACTAGCGGACCAGAAGTTGTGCCCAATGTGGGAACCATTCAGGGAGAATCACAAGCCTCTCCCTATGAGGACAAGGAAGTTCAAGTTTCCAATGTAGTTGTGACAAAAACAGACCGCTATGGTTTTTATGTTCAAGACGTGACTCCTGATGGAAACAGCAGGACTTCTGATGCTCTTTATGTTGTTTCTAAAGAAAAAGTCGATATTGGAGACAAACTTAGTCTTGAAGGTCGTGTTAAAGAAGGCTACATGGATGAGCTCAGCGTTCGTCAGGGGCAAACTTTCAACAAGCCCAGTGGTAGTTTGACAGTCACCATGCTTGTCGCTTCCAAGGTGACCAAGGAAGGGAAAGCTGACTTACCTGCTCCAGTAGACATCGTGGCTAATATGCCTCAGGATACGGTTGATAACGATGTTAATAACTATCAGCCTCAAAGTGAAGCTTTGGACTACTGGGAAAGTTTGGAAGGAATGTTGACGACGGTGAAGAGTCCCCGAGTTTTAGGCCCGCAGTACCGTGGAGATATTTATCTCTTGCCGGAAGGCTACCAAGCCTTACCGCTAAACAATATCGGAGGTCTCAATCTTCGTCCAAACGCTCAAAATACAGCAACCATTCCAGTCTATGTTGGCAATAAATTCATTGCCAAGGCCAAGGATTATTTCAATGGAGATGTGGTCGGAGTCGTGACCTATCGTGGGAAGATTTACAAGTTGGAGCCGACTCAGCTGCCTGATTTGGTTGACGGGGGCTTGCAGAGACAGGTCTCTCCTATCTATCCAAGCGAAGACAAGCTGACTATTGCTTCCTACAATATCGAGAATTTTTCTGCTAATTCTAAAAAAGGTGAAACGCCTGAGGAAAAAGTGACTAGAATCGCTAATTCCTTTATCAATGAAATCCACAGTCCAGATATCATCACGCTCATTGAGGTTCAAGATGAGAATGGCAGTGTTAATGACGGAACGACCAGTGGTGTCAAAAGCGGTGAGAAACTAGCGGCCCGCATCAAAGAACTGGGTGGAAAAACTTACAAGTACACTGAAGTTGCCCCACTTGACGGTCAAGATGGAGGCAAGCCTGGATCTAATATCCGCGTGGCCTTTCTCTACGATCCAAATCGGGTGAAGTTAGTCGAAAAAGAAGCCGGTACGAGTGACGAAGCAGCTAGCTTCTCCGGTGGCCATTTGGTTAAGAATCCTGCCCGAATTGCTCCAACAAATCCAGCCTTTACCAAGGTTCGTAAATCCTTGGCAGCTGAGTTTGAATTCAAGGGACAGCATATCGTTGTTATCGCCAATCATTTGAAATCCAAGATTGGGGATGATGCCGTTTATGGCTCCGCTCAGCCAGCGGTTCAGCATACGCAGGCAGCCCGAATTGAGCAGGCTAAAATTTTAAATAGCTTTGTTCAAGAAGGACTGAGACAAAATCCTAACCTTAAGTTTGTGCTGACTGGTGATTTCAATGATTTTGAATTTTCCGAAACGGCTAAAGCACTGGCGGGTAATGAACTCATTAATCTTATGCAGGAACATGATGCGGCTGACCGTTATTCCTATTTCTACCGCGGCAGCAACCAAAGCTTGGACAACATTTTCATTTCTAAGAACCTAGCTGGCAAGGCAGTCTTTGCGCCTGTCCATATCAATGCCTCTTTCATGGAGGAACATGGCAGAGCTTCAGACCATGATCCAGTAGTGGTGCAGCTGGACTTTTCTAAGGATATTGCAGCTTCAACATCTGACAGCTCCCAACCGTCTCAATCAACTGGACAATCTTCTGCAGCAGTAGAACAAGGAGCTCCGTCTCAGACCAATCCTCCATCGTCCAATCAAACCGGACAAGGCCAGACAGCTGGCAGCAAGAAGAAGGGACTCCCGCAGACCGGCCAAAATAAGAGTTACTGGGCAGTCTTGGGATTGACCTTGCTAATGTTTGCTTTTACTCTCAAAAAGAGAAGCAGAAATTAACTAAAATCAATTTAAAAAGTGAAATCAGGGTGGAATAAAGATTCTGCCCTGATTTCTTTTGCCTACCGCTTTCGCCCTAAAGTTTTATCTGTTGTAAAACACTGAAAATGAAACTGAAAAACAGTTTGTTTTCTAAAAAATAGGCAAATTAAGTCTATTTTTGCTTTAATCATGTTATAATGTAGTTAGTAATAAAACGTTTTCAGAGTTAAGAGGTTGCGCGATGGTTGAAGAGAAAATTGAAGAAGCAGTTGATTATGGAAAGGTAACGGGCATGGTCCACTCCACCGAAAGTTTTGGAGCAGTTGATGGACCGGGTATCCGTTTTATTGTCTTTTTGCAGGGCTGCCATATGCGCTGCCAGTATTGCCATAATCCGGATACTTGGGAGATGGAGACCAACAAATCTCAGCTGCGGACCGTGGACGATGTCTTGCAAGAAGCTCTCCGTTATAAGGGCTTCTGGGGCAATAAAGGCGGCATCACCGTCAGCGGAGGAGAAGCCTTGCTGCAGATTGATTTTCTGATCGCCTTCTTTACCAAGGCTAAGGAGCTGGGCATTCACTGTACATTGGATACCTGTGCCCTACCTTTTAGAAATACGCCCCGCTACCTGAAAAAATTTGACAAGCTTATGGCAGTCACCGACCTTGTCCTGCTAGATATCAAGGAAATTAATGAAGAACAACACAAAATAGTGACCAGCCAGACCAACAAGAATATCTTGGCCTGTGCCAAGTACCTATCTGACATTGGAAAGCCAGTCTGGATTCGCCATGTCTTGGTGCCAGGATTGACCGACCGTGATGATGACCTGATTGAGCTAGGTAAATTTGTAAAGACGCTGAAGAATGTAGATAAGTTTGAAATTCTACCTTACCATACTATGGGAGAATTCAAATGGCGGGAGCTGGGCATCCCTTACAAGCTGGAAGGGGTTAAGCCTCCGACAGCTGATCGGATCAAGAATGCCAAGGAACTCATGCAGACTGAATCTTATACAGAGTATATGAATCGGGTGCATAATAGCTAATCTATTATGAGTATGAATTAATGGGCTGGTGGGTTGACCAGTCCATTTTTCTTAAGAAAATGCCCTTCTGTTTTTGTGAAATGCCTGTAATTGTGGTAAAATAAATGCAATAAACATTATATAAAAGAAGAGGTTTATCATGTCTAAAATTTTAGTTTTCGGTCACCAAAATCCTGATTCAGATGCTATCGGTTCATCTTACGCTTTTGCTTACTTGGCTCGCGAAGCTTATGGCTTGGATACAGAAGCTGTTGCTCTGGGTGAGCCTAATGAAGAAACAGCCTTTGTTTTAGATTACTTTGGCGTGGCGGCACCGCGCGTGATTACATCTGCCAAGGCAGAAGGAGCTGAACAAGTTATCCTGACAGACCACAATGAATTCCAGCAGTCTGTGGCAGATATTGCTGAAGTTGAAGTTTATGGCGTAGTGGACCACCACCGTGTTGCTAACTTTGAAACAGCTAGTCCACTCTACATGCGCTTGGAGCCAGTGGGATCTGCTTCCTCTATTGTTTACCGCATGTTCAAGGAGCACGGCGTAGCAGTTCCAAAAGAGATTGCAGGATTGATGCTGTCTGGTTTGATCTCTGATACTCTCTTGCTCAAGTCACCAACAACTCATCCAACTGACAAGGTCATTGCACCAGAATTGGCTGAGCTAGCTGGTGTCAACTTGGAAGAGTATGGTTTGGCAATGCTTAAGGCAGGTACAAACTTGGCTAGCAAGTCTGCAGAAGAATTGATTGACATCGATGCGAAAACATTTGAGCTCAACGGAAACAATGTCCGTGTGGCACAGGTCAACACAGTTGATATTGCTGAAGTTTTGGAGCGTCAAGCAGAAATCGAAGCGGCTATTGAAAAAGCAATCGCTGATAATGGCTACTCTGACTTTGTCTTGATGATTACAGATATCGTCAACTCAAACTCAGAAA
>ERZ773234.546-NODE-546-length-11529-cov-4.329702_pt1 | contig 11529 bp, 13 predicted proteins | sample MGYA00580523_ERZ773234 | MGnify/ENA primary metagenome ERZ773234 (study PRJEB29015, sample SAMEA2738167) | human oral metagenome | biome: human oral; feature: human-associated habitat; material: saliva | place: China | collected 2262 ...
CCGGTAGCGCCGGGACATGAGGACCGCCTCGACTTCTATGCCGTCGGTCGTGGCCGGAGGATAAGCGGACAAGAGGACGGGGAAGAGCGGCGCGTCCTCGTGGCCCGCGGACGATCCCACCTCTACGAGGGGCACGGGCCCGGATCCGTGGTCGCCCTGTCCCGTATCGCGGCCGCTGCCGGCGTACGCGGGGCCGTCCTGGTCAACGCCGGCGGCTGCCTGCGCAGCTGGCACATCGGCGAGGTCATGACGATCACCGACCACCTCAACCTCACCGGCTCCTCACCCTTCGACGGCCCGGTCTTCACCGACGTTCGCAGCGTGTGGGACGACGAGCTCGCTGACGTCCTGCGCGGTGTCACAGAGAGGTCAGGCGTCTATGCCGCTCTGCGCGGCCCGGAGTACCAGACCATGGCGGAGGCGCGGATGCTGGAGTCCGTCGGTGCCGACTGTGTGGGCATGTCCACCGTCCTGGAGGCCGTCGCCCTGCACCAGCTCGGTGTGCGCGTGGCCGGCATGAGCATCGTCTCCGACCTGTCCTTCGCGCAGACGCCCACCGAGCCCGACGAGGTCGTCCGCCTCGCGGCTGGCGCGCACACGACGATCGCCGCCGGCATCGAGGCGGTGCTGGCGGCGATGTCCTGAGTGCTCGACGTGAGTCGTGTCGGCGTCCCGTTCCGGTCAGTTCACGCCCATGAACATGTAGGCGCGCGTCACCTTGCCGTCGACGTCGCGGAAGACGGTGTCGACTCCGCGCCCGACGACGTCGCCGCTTGGGGCGGTCATCGACCAGCGCAGCAATAGTGCGTCGCCGGACTCCATGCGCTGGTCATAGCTGAAGGTCAGGCCCTGGCCTGCAATGCGGTCGTTGTGGACGCGGTTGATGTGCTCAGCGATGTCGGCTGTTCCTGTAACGGTCAAGGCGGGTGAGGAGATGTGCAGCGACCCGTGCGGGGTCCACATCTGCTCGATGAGCGCACGGCGCTGATCGGCGTCGGGCTCAGTCCAGGTACGCAGGTAGCTCGCGTCGAAGTCGGCATCGGTTCGGGTGGTGTTGGTCATGAGTCGCTCCTCTTCTCAGATTAAGTTGACAATGTCAGCATAACTGGAAAGTTGACTGTGTCAACATGTGAGTAGGCTTGGGTCATGAGCCCTCGTGATCCAGGTCCGACGCGCGCCGCCATCCTCGACGCCGCTGCAACGCTGCTCGAGGACAAGGGACCCGAGGCGGTGACGCTGCGTGCCGTTGGTGAGGCTGCCGGCGTGTCCCGCTCGGCGCCCTATCGTCACTACGCGGACAAGGCTGCGCTCATGCGTGCCTTGGCGGGCCGGACCCTGCGGCAGATCGCAGAGCGGATTCGTCGCGGTGCGGAGCTGCACCGGGGGGCGCGACAGCGGCTGCGCGCCGGTTGCTGGGCCTACATCGACTACGCAGTCGAGTGCCCCCACCACTACCAGCTGGTCTTCGGGGACGCTCCGATTGCCGAGGCGGATCCCGGTTTGGAGGAGGCTGCTGACGACGCCATGGCCGCCGTCGGCGAGCTCGTTGCCCAGGCCCAGGGGGCCGGGCAGCTACGACCCGGCCCCACCCGTGAGATCGCCACCGTCATCTGGGTTCTGCTTCATGGGCTCGCCGCCCTGCAGATCACCGGTCATCTCCATGAGCCCCGGACCATTGACGGCAATGACCATCTTGCGGATCTGCTGGACCTGGCCCTGGAGCAGCTGCGACCCGTGTGACGCGCCTTCGGCGGTGTTGGCCGGTAGCGATCTGAGACGTGTCTGGGACGCCCGTCCCCGCACGGCGGCGAGCACGAGCGCCTAACCTTGCACCTATGACAACTGATGCAAAGACGCCCAACCAGGCTGTCACGACCCGCACCGAATCCGACTCCATGGGCACCATCGAGGTGGACGCCAACCGCTACTGGGGGGCCCAGACCGAGCGGAGCCTGCACAACTTCGACATCGGCCGCGAGACCTTCGTGTGGGGCCGCCCCATGATTAAGGCCCTGGGGATCCTCAAGAAGTCCGCCGCCCTGGCCAACGCCGAGCTCGGCGAGCTGCCCGCCGACATCGCCGAGCTCATCGCCAAGGCCGGCGACGAGGTCATCGCCGGTGACCTCGACGCCGAGTTCCCGCTCGTGGTCTTCCAGACCGGCTCGGGCACCCAGTCCAACATGAACTCCAACGAGGTCATCTCCAACCGCGCCATCGAGCTGGCCGGCGGCGAGCGCGGCTCCAAGACCCCGGTCCACCCCAACGACCACGTCAACCGCGGCCAGTCCTCCAACGACACCTTCCCCACGGCCATGCACATCGCCGTCGTCAACGAGCTGGCCGCCATGTACCCGCGCGTCCAGCAGCTGCGCGACACCCTGGACGCCAAGGCCAAGGCCTACGCCGACGTCGTCATGGTGGGCCGCACCCACCTGCAGGACGCCACCCCCATCACCCTGGGGCAGGTCATCAGCGGCTGGGTCGCCCAGATCGACTTCGCCCTCGACGGCATCCGCTACGCCGACTCCCGCGCCCGTGAGCTCGCCATCGGCGGGACCGCCGTCGGCACCGGCCTCAACGCCCACCCGAAGTTCGGGGCCCTGTGCGCCAAGAAGATCTCCGAGGAGACCGGCATCGAGTTCACCCAGGCGGACAACCTCTTCGCCGCCCTGGGCGCCCACGACGCCCTGGTTCAGGTCTCCGGCGCCCTGCGCGTCCTGGGCGACGCCCTCATGAAGATCGCCAACGACGTGCGCTGGTACGCCTCCGGCCCCCGCAACGGCATCGGCGAGCTCATCATCCCCGAGAACGAGCCCGGCAGCTCGATCATGCCCGGCAAGGTCAACCCCACCCAGTGCGAGGCCATGACCATGGTGGCCACGAAGGTCTTCGGCAACGACGCCACCGTCGGCTTCGCCGGATCCCAGGGCAACTTCCAGCTCAACGTCTTCAAGCCGGTCATGGCCTGGTGCGTCCTGGAGTCCATCCAGCTCCTGGGTGACGCCTGCGTCTCCTTCGACACCAACTGCGCCTACGGCATCGAGCCCAACACCGAGCGGATCGAGGCCAACCTGGAGACCAACCTCATGCAGGTCACCGCCCTCAACCGCCACATCGGCTACGACAAGGCCTCCAAGATCGCCAAGAACGCGCACCACAAGGGCCTGTCCCTGCGCGAGTCCGCCCTCGAGCTCGGCTTCGTCACCGCCGAGGAGTTCGACAAGTGGGTCGTCCCCATGGACATGACCCACCCCAGCGCCGCTGAGGACTGAGCCTCAGGACTGTCTCTCAAGCCGACGACGGCACTGCTCTTCCCACGAGGGCGGCGCCGTCGTCGTGCGGTTGAGATGAGTCCGCATCCTGTCGCGGTCATCATCGGGCGGATGACGACTCACAGAAGCGGTACAGGTGCGTCCCGGGATCGCCCTTGCCTTAAGGTGATGTGCTAGCCACGTACGCAGACACCCGAGCGAGGCACGCGACTGACTGTCCCGGAGGGAACCACGATGAACCTGCCACGACGCACCATCCTCACCACACTGCCCGCTGCGGCGGGACTCCTGGGCCTGGGAGCCTGCTCCACCGGAGGGGCCACCGCGCAGGCCTCCTCCGCGGCCTCGTCGCAGGCGCCCACCGATGCCAAGCTCGCCCTGGACTCCGCCGCCTGGCGCTACGACGCGGACCACAAGGTCTACTACCAGCTGGGTCTGCGCTACGTGGCCACGCCCCAGGCCTCGGACTACGAGACCCTGGGCATCTACGTGCCCGGGCCCTACTTCACCGGGAAGGACAACGGCAACGGCACCTACACGGTCACCGTCAACGCCTCGGGCGCCGTCGGCAGCTTCACCGCCGCCACCGCACCCACCGTCTTCCCGGTCAACACCCCGGGATACTCCGCCCAGAAGCCGCCCACCGAGTACTCCTACGACACCATCAAGGCCTACATGGAGGCCGGCTTCATCTACGTCCTCGCCGGTCTGCGCGGCAAGGACTCCAACTCCCAGACCTACTCCGGCAACGCGCCCTGGGGCGTTACCGACCTCAAGGCCGCCGTGCGCTACCGGCGCTACAACGCCGCTTCCATCCCCGGCGACGCCGCCAAGGTCTACGTCTTCGGGCACAGCGGGGGAGGGGCGCAGAGCGCCGTCGCCGGAGCCTCCGGGGACAGCGAGCTGTTCGCCCCCTACCTGGCCGTCCTGGGGGCCGCCACCACTGACACCAGCGGCAAGGCCCTGTCCGACGCCGTCGCCGGAGCCATGTGCTGGTGCCCGATCACCAGCCTGGACAGCGCCAACGCCGCCTACGAGTGGAACATGGGGCAGTTCGCCTCCTCCGGCACCCGGGCCGAGGGCACCTGGACGAGGGCCTACTCCCAGGACCTTGCGGCCGCCTTCCCCACCTACCTCAACGGGCTGAAGCTCACCGACTCCCAGGGCAAGCCCCTGACCCTGGAGCCCTCCTCCCAGGGCACCTACCTGTCGGGCTCCTACTACAACCACCTCGTGTCGGTCATCCAGAAGTCCCTCAACGACTTCCTGGCGGCCACCACCTTCCCCTACACGCCCTCCTTCACCGAGATGGCCGGGATGGAGCCCCGCGGGGGCGACAGTCAGGGTAGCGCCAAGTCCACCACCTACAAGACGGTGGAGGAGTACATCGCCTTCCTCAACTCCTCCTCGCAGTGGGTCACCTACGACGCCTCCAAGAAGACCGCGACGATCACCGGCCTGCAGGGCTTCGTCACTTCCCAGAAGAACGCCTCCAAGGACGTGGGGGCCTTTGACGGCGTGGGCCGCGCCCAGACCGAGAACCTTGTCATGGGCTCGGGGGAGACCAAGCAGCACTTCTCCTCCCTGAGTCGGGAGGTCATCTCCAAGGGGCAGTCCAGGTACTCGGGGCTGTCGGGCTGGATCAAGGACTACGGCGTCGCCGCCTACGAGAAGGACCTGGGCGCCAAGGACTCGGTCGGCACCGACATGGTCACACGCGTGACGATGTACGACCCCCTGTACTACCTCACCCAGGACTCCAAGGGGCGAGGCACCTCCACCATCGCCCCGGCCTGGCGCATCCGCACCGGCATCGCCCAGGGCGACACGGCTTCCACCGTCGAGGTGAACCTCGCCCTGGCGCTCCAGCAGGCCGGAGCCGGCAGCGTCGACTTCGCCACCATCTGGGGGCAGGGGCACACGATGGCCGAGCTGACCGGCACCGGCGAGGAGAACTTCATCGCCTGGGTGACCAAGCAGGCGGCCTCCTGAGCTCAGGAGGCGCCGGAGACGTCCTGGTGAGCCTCGGGAATCCCGGGGAATAACGACGGCGTCGGGGTGGTTGAGGGGCCGGTTTCCATCCGTCTCATGAATCGAGTGCCCATGCTGACTGCCGCAATGGTCCTCGCCGTCCTGGCTGCCGCCCTCCATGTCCTCATCTTCTACATGGAGTCCATCGCCTGGGAGGGGGCGCTGGCCCGCAAGACCTTCGGAGGTACGCCCGAGGAGGCCAGGCCACACGCCTTCTACGCCTTCAACCAGGGCTTCTACAACCTCTTCCTGGCTCTCCAAGCGATCATCGGGGTCGTCCTCGCAGCCCTGGGGCACATGGCGATCGGGGCAGCCCTGATGCTGACCGGGACCGGAGCCATGCTGGCGGCCGCCGTGGTCCTGGCCCTGGCCTCGGCGCCCCACCGTGGCGCGGCCGCCAAGCAGGGAACCTTCCCGCTGCTGGCGGTCTCCTGCACCATCGCAGCACTGCTGGGCTGAGCCGCTCCGCTGCGACCCGGTCGTTCGCCGTTAGTCGCACAGGACGACGTCAACCCCGGCGCCCCGCAGCTCCTCGAGGGCCTCGGAGTCGATCTGGCTTGTTGTCAGTAGCGTGTCGAGGTCCTCGATACGCCCGAACCGGTAGGTGTTGGTCTGGGTGATCTTGCTGGGTGCGGTCGGCAGAACGCGTCGGGTGGAGGAGGCCATGATGGCGCGCTTGACCATCGCGTCGTCGGACTCCATGACGGTCAGGCCCTCACGGGTGGACACGGCGCAGGTGGACAGGACCGCGACGTCGGCGCGGAACGCGTGCACCGCCTCGACCGCCTCAGCGGAGAACAGGGAGAGGGACTCCGGATCCACCGGGCCACCGGCGATGGTCACCGCGGCTCCACGCACGGAGGCCACTGCCGCCCCGGCTCCCAGCGACAGGCACAGAACCCGGATGTCGCGGCCGGCCAGCTGCTCGGCCACCATCTCGCAGGTGGTCCCCGAGTCGATGATGACCGCCTCCCCGTCCTCAATGAGCTCGGCAGTGGCCTGCGCCAGACGGCGCTTGATCTCCACATCCTGCCTGCGACGCATGGAGGCCGGTCGGGCGGCCCCACGGCGCGGTGCACGCAGAGCCCCGCCGTGGACCCGGGTCACCAGGCCCTCATGGGCCAGCTCGGCCAGGTCCCGGCGGATGGTGATGACCGAGACCCCGGTCAGCCGGGACAGCGCCTGCACACTGTGGACCGTGGTGGGGCTCAGGGCGCGCAGTATCGTGCGGCGCCTGTCGTGGGGACTGTCGCGCATGCTTCCTCCGCATCGGTAGCAACGAGGTGATCGTTTTGCTGGAGAACGAGCAATGACAATGATCGTATGGTCTTCTACTGTTGGTGTCAACGGGTCGGGATTCCGAGAATCCGTTGATTCAGCACCGAGAAATCGCTGCCTGGGAGAGTGATCGTACGATCATCTCTGGTTGTCGGCAGTGATTCTTCACCGTCAGGAAAGGAATGACCATGCCGTACCTCGACCACGTCGCCATCTGGGTCGCCGACCTCGACAGCGCCCGCGACTTCTACTCCCACTGGTTTGACGGGCATGCCAACGGTCTCTACGAGAACCCCAGGACCGGCCTGCGCACTCATATCCTCCACTTCGCCGAGACGCCCGCGGACGAGCGGGGGACCCGCCTGGAGATCATGACCCGTCCGGAGCTGGCCGAGGGGCACGAGGCCGCCGGGCTGGGGTGGGCTCACGTCTCTTTTGGCCTGCCGGGGCGCGAAGACGTCGACCGCCTGGCCTCCTACATGTCGGAGGCCGGTGTGCCGGTCGTCGACGGACCTCGCGAGACCGGCGACGGATACTACGAGGCCACCGTGCTTGACCCCGAGGGCAACCGCGTCGAGTTCGTTGCCTCCGACTACTCCGACGACGTCGCCCTGCGCCCGGCCTTCTGATCCGGACCTTCTGATCCGGAAAGCCCGCCCGGGGTCGCAGCCTGGGCATGCAGTGCGGGAATGGTGCGCACTGCTGCGGTGTTGAAGTGGGAGCAGCTCGTCGATATCTTCGACGTGTCGATGGTGAGCACCTGGGTGTTTGCTTTCAATCCTGCACCAATCGCCTTGGGAAAGGCTGCCACCTGGCAGATCGGCAGATGGTGGCTGGTACTGTGGCAATACGCCATCGGGACGCGCCGCCTAAGGCCATGAGAGGACACCCGGCACTCGCAATGAGCAGCACCATTACCTTCGATGCCGTCACCAAGTCGTACCCGGCCGGGAAGGGCTCCGAATCAGGTTCACCCGCCGTCGACTCCTTCACCGCCCGTATCGAGGCCGGCACCACCACCGTCCTGCTGGGATCGTCCGGCTGTGGCAAGACGACCCTGCTGCGCATGGTCAACCGCATGGTGGAGCCCTCCAGCGGACGGGTCCTCATCGATGACGAGGACGTCGCCACCCGCGATGCCGTGGCCCTGCGTCGCTCCATCGGCTACGTCATGCAGAACGCGGGGCTGCTGCCGCACCGGCGCGTCATCGACAACATCACCCTCGTACCCCGCCTCCAGGGTGCCGACCGCCACGACGCCCGGTGCCGGGCCCTCGAGCTCATGGACATGCTCGACCTCGACCGCGACCTGGCCGGGCGCTACCCCCACCAGCTCTCCGGCGGCCAGGCCCAGCGGGTCGGTGTGGCCCGGGCACTGGCCGCCGACCCCGAGGTGCTCCTCATGGACGAGCCCTTCGGCGCCGTCGACCCGCTCGTGCGCCGCGACCTCCAGCGCGAGATGGCCCGCATCCAGGCCGAGCTGGGGAAGACCATCATCTTCGTCACCCACGACGTCGATGAGGCCCTGGCCCTGGGCGACGAGATCATCCTCCTGCGCGAAGGCGCCCAGGTCGCCCAGCGAGGCAGCGGCCCTCAGCTGCTGGCCGACCCGGCCGATGACTTCGTCGCCCGCTTCCTCGGCCTCGACGACGCCGCCCGCCAGCTTCAGCTCACGGACGTCGCCGAGTCCCGGATCGTCCTGGACCGGGCCGGCCGCGCCGTCGGGCGCCTGGCCGACGAATCCTCCTCGGAGGCGGAGGAACGGGCATGAGCTGGGTCCTGGCCAACCTGCCCACCATCGCCGGGCACCTGCTGGCCCACCTGCTCCAGGCGGTTCCCGCGATCATCGCCTCCTTCGTCCTGGCGATCCCCATCGCCCGGCTGGCCCGCGTGGCCCGGCCGTTGCGAGCCGTGCTGGTGACCGGCTCCTCGCTGCTCTACGCCGTCCCCTCCCTGGCCCTGTTCGTCATCCTCCCCATCATCCTGGCCACCGGCATCCGCGACCCGCTCAACGTCATCGTGGCCCTGACCCTCTACGGGCTGGCGCTCCTGGTGCCGGCCACCGCCGACGCACTCGACGCCGTTGACGCCCGCGTCCTGGACGCCGCCACCGCCATGGGCATGGGGCGCCTGCGCTGCTTCCTCACCGTCGAGCTGCCGCTGGCCGGTCCCGCCATCCTCACGGGCCTGCGCGTGGTGACGGTCTCGACGATCTCACTGACCACTGTCGGGGCGGTCCTCGGTGTGCGCAGCCTCGGCTGGCTGTTCACCGACGGCTTCCAGCGCGGCATCACCGCGGAGATCGTCACCGGCCTGGTCGCCACCGCGGCCCTGGCCCTCGTCCTGGACGGGCTCGTCCTCGCTCTGGGGCGGCTGTGCCTGCCCTGGACCTGGAAGCGCGCCGGCGACACCGGGGCAGTCGCTGCCGGAGCCTGCGCAGCCGCCTCGAACAGTCAGGAGGGCAAGGCGTGAGGTTCGTCCTGGCCGCCCTGGCCTACATCGCCGATCCCGCTCACTGGAGCGGGGCCATGGGGATCGGCCCACTGCTGGTCCAGCACGTCCTCTACTCCCTGGCCGGTGTCCTCATCGCCGCCCTCATCGGGGTCCCCGCCGGCTGGTGGGTGGGGCACACCGGACGCGGGCGCACCTGGGTGCAACCGCTCAGCGGCACGGCCCGCTCCCTGCCCACCCTCGGCCTCATCACGCTGTTCGGCCTCGTTCTCGGGGTCGGCCTGAGCGCCCCCATGATCGCCTTCGTCATCCTGGCCCTGCCCAGTGTCCTGGCCGGAGCCATGAGCGGGGTGCGGGCGGCCTCAGTCATGGCCGTCGACGGCGCCCGGGCCAGCGGCATGAGTGAGCTCCAGGTACTGAGCCGGGTCGAGATCCCCCTGGGAGCGCCGCTGCTCGTCGGCGGGTTGCGCTCGGCCAGCCTCCAGGTCATCTCCACCGCCACACTGGCCGCCTATACCGGCGCCGGCGGGCTCGGCCGACTCATGTTCCTGGGCCTCAAGACCCAGGACTACGTCATGATGCTCTCCTCGGCGCTCCTGGTCATCGCCCTGGCCCTGGCCTCCGAGGCCATCTTCGCCCTCATCCAATGGGGGGTCACGCCCCCGGGTGCCCGGCAGCACCGGAAGGAATCAGCATGACTGCACCGTCCCACTCGCGCCCCGGCAAGCAGCTGACGCGACGCGGCCTGTTGGCCGGCGTCGGTGCGACCACCGGCCTGCTCGCCCTGAGCGCCTGCTCCGACACCGACCCCTTCGCCGTCGACCAAACCTCGGGAGGCTACTCCGGCGGCCCGATCATCATCGGCAGCCAGCAGTACTACTCCAACGAGATCATCGCCGAGCTCTACGCCCAGATGATGGAGAAGACGGGCCTGACCGTCACCCGCCAGTACCAGATCGGCCAGCGGGAGGTCTACCTGCCCGAGCTCGAGGCCGGCAAGATCCACGTCATCCCCGAGTACGGCGGCAACCTGCTGGAGTACTACAGCAAGACCTCCGCCTCAGGCAGCCCTACCGCCGCGGCCGGCACCGCAGCCCCCTCCCGCACCGCCAGCGACACTGCCTCCATCCAGGACACCCTGCTGAGGACCCTGCCGCACTCGCTGACCGTCCTGAACCCGGCCGAGGCGACGGATCAGGACTCCCTGACCGTCACCAAGGCCACCGCCCAGGCCCACTCCCTGACCTCCATCGGCGACCTGGCCTCGCTGGGGCGGTCCGTCACGATCGCCGCGAACTCGGAGTTCACCACCCGCCCATACGGCCCCAAGGGCCTCAAGGCCGTCTACGGCGTCGACGCCTCCGTCACGCCGGTGGAGGACTCCGGCGGGCCTCTGACCGTCAAGGCCCTCACCGACGGCACCGTCGACGTCGCCGACATCTACTCCTCCGATCCCGCCATCGGGGCCAAGGACCTCGTCATCCTGTCCGACCCCCAGATGCTCATCCTCCCGCAGAACGTCACCCCGCTGGTCTCCGCCTCACTGCCGGCCATCGCGGCCACCGCCATCAACCGGGTCTCGGCCCTGCTGACCCCCGACGAGCTGCGCTCCCTCAACCAGCGCTCCACCGGCGAGAAGCTCAGCTCCAAGACCATCGCCACCGACTGGCTCACCTCCAAGAAGCTGCTCTGAGCGGCGAGCGGCCCGCGGCGCTCGGCGCGTCAGTGACGGCGGAGAGCGTGTGGACAACAGCCTGTGATCTCTTACATGCAGTCACTCTCTATCGGAAAGCGAGTGCGTGTGAGAGAGTTTAGTTGTTCGTTCAACAACTAACGCTCAAGGAGCTCTCATGTCCGTCCCCTCCATCTCCATCATCGGCGCCGGCAACATCGGATCGGCGGTCGCGGGTCTGGCGGTCAAGGCCGGTGCCACTACTCAGGTCCTGGTGCGCGACGCCTCCAAGGCCACCGACCTGCCGGGCGTCGACGTCGCCCAGATCGGTTCACCCCTGACCGGTGACATCGTCGTCCTCGCCCTGCCCTACGCCGCCATCGACGAGGTCATCGCCACCTACGGCGCACAGGCCTTCGCCGGCAAGGTCGTCGTCGACCCGACCAACCCCCTGGACTTCACCACTCTCGACTCTCTCGTCCCGGCCGGCAGCTCCGCGACCGCCGAGCTCGCAGCGAAGCTCCCGGACGCCCAGGTGGTCAAGGCCTTCAACACCGTCTTCGCCGCCGTCCTGGCGAGCGGCACCATCGGCGCGCGCCCGGCCACTGTCCTGGCCGCCTCCGACTCCGCAGAGGCCAAGGCGAGCCTGCGCTCGTTCGTCGAGGCCGCCGGACTGACGTGGGCCGACGCCGGTGAGCTCAAGCGGGCGGAGCGTCTGGAGGCGCTCGGGGCGCTGGGCATCGCCCTTGCCGTTACCGAGCAGATCGGTTGGACCGGGGGCCTTGCCGTCGTAGCCGAGTGAGGTGCGCGGTCCGCGGGTAGCCT
>ERZ773234.549-NODE-549-length-11486-cov-11.951885_pt1 | contig 11486 bp, 7 predicted proteins | sample MGYA00580523_ERZ773234 | MGnify/ENA primary metagenome ERZ773234 (study PRJEB29015, sample SAMEA2738167) | human oral metagenome | biome: human oral; feature: human-associated habitat; material: saliva | place: China | collected 2262 ...
CGCGCGAAGAGAGGGGTCGCGCGTCGCCGGGTACTCAGCTAGGGTATCAGAGCCCGAGATTTTAAGCTAGCGGCCGTGCACATTTAATTGCGGTTAATCGCCGCGGGTCCCTCCATTGCCCGCAAAAGGCTGACGGAGGGGCCCGCAAGCCCCGCTAGTCGAGGTTGCTCATCTCCAGGGTCTCCCCCGTATCCAAGGCCCGGTAGCACTCGCGCAGGCGGTGCACCATCGACGGGCGCACGTAGCCCTCCAGGTTCTCGGGGGCCACCCACTCGTAGGTCACCAGCTCGGCGTCCTGCAGGGTAATCTTCGTATTCGCCGCAATCACGCCGCCGTCATACATGTAGTAGGTGGAGTCTCCCCACACGCCCAGGGCCAAGCCGTGGAAAATCAGCAGTACGCGGCCCAGCTTCAGGTCCAGGCCCAGCTCCTCCACGATTTCGCGCTCGCACCCGGGCTTGGGCGCCTCGCCGGCCTCCACGGTGCCGCCGGGCAGAATCCAGCCGTCCTTATAGTTCGGCTTGACCAGCAGCATCTCGCCACGCTCGTTGCGGATTAGAGCACCAGCCGCCAGGCGGCGCGTAGGTAGGGTCGCGATAAAAGCCTTCAGCTCTTCATCGCTCAGGTAGGTATCCCTCATCGTAGTTCTCCTTAACGTTCTTTCGGCGCGCGCACGCGACGCACCATGTTCCGGACTCGCTCGCGCAGGCTCGGGTTCGGGCTCGATTCTTCCCCGGGTTCTTCCGCTGTACGGTAGTTGCCCTCGCGCAGCTCGTCAATCAGGGTGCGCTTGGCGGGGTGGTGTTCCCGCCCGCTCTCACCAGGATGCACGACCTCCGCGGGGGTCGCGGCGGGGCGACCCTCGTGGCCGTGCTTCTCCAGCTGGGTACGTTCGAAGGAACGCACGACGGCCGGAATCAGCGCGGATTCAACCGTGGCGTTCAGCGCAAAGAGGGCGGCGGCTACCGAGAACTTGCGGCTCGCCCTACCCTGAGCACGACGGCGGCGCGCCACGGCCGCCAGGGTCATGGCGATAGCGCTCTGAGCGGTAACGTCCGCACCCAGGGCAAGCCCCACGCGGCGGGTCTTCGCGCGAATCTGCTCCGGTGTCAGACGCTTGCGGCGCGAACGCGGAGCAGAGCCCTGTACGAAAGGGCACTGCGGCGCAGAGGGCTGGGGCGCCGGGTCTTGGGGTGTGCTCGGCGCAGGCTCATCGCTCGCCGCGGCATCATTCGCGAGCGCGGCGGAACCCTCGGAAGCCCGCTGGATTACCGATGCTTCGTGCGGCTCCTCGTGCGACACGGGGTCGGCCTCGCGCAGGGCGCTGTCGAGGGATAGGTGGCCTTCTTCAGCCTCCACGAAAGAGTCCGGGGCCGATCCCTCCGGCGAACCCATATGGGTGTACTCGTAGGGAATGTGCCCGTTATTGATGGCGTCCATCCACTCGGCGAGGGTCACTCGGCGACCGGTCGCCACCAGCTGATAGCTACGCTCCAGGGGCGAGGTGTAGCCATCCGGGTAGGGCTCAATCTCCTCGTCGTCCTCGAAGGAATCATCCTCCGCGGCAGTGTCCTCAGAGACAGGGCTCCCAGAGATAGTGTTCTCGGAGAAGGTAGCCTCGGCAACGGAGTCTTCCAGCGGGAAGGTAACGTCCACAGCTTCAGATGCCTGCGCCTCATCAGTAGCTTCAGCCGCATCAGCTGATTCAGCAGAACCCGCGGGCTGTGCGAGCTCCTCGTCCTCGGAGCCGAAGATACGGGCCGTGCTAATCGAGGCCACGTCAAAGCCGGCGGTCGGCACCAGCGCCAGCTCGGTGGGCACGTCCAGAAGCTGCAGGACCGATTCCAGCGCCAGGGTGTTGCTCGTATCGCGAAGGTACGCGTTCAGGCGGCGGCCGGTCGTAGACTCAGCCTCAACACCGAACATCGCCATCACATTGGCGATGCTCTGCGCAAGCTCTTCCTCATCGGAACCAAAAATCTTGGAACCGGCAAGCTCCGGAGCCGTTCCGGGAAGACCCGCGAGCAAATCCTCCAGCAGACCGTCGTAACGGGCCAGCTCCTCCACGCTGAAGGCGCGGTTCAGGCGCTTGGGCACGCGCTGCCAGCGGAACTCCTCCACGATGCTCTCGCGAGGCTCGCCGAAAGCCTCCAGGTACCACTCGTCATCGAAGTAGGGCTCGAGGGCGGGTTCTTCGCAGACCACCAGGTGCTGCTGGTTCACGTTACCCTCAACGATCAGGGCGTTGCAGCTCAGTAGCCCCAGCAGGGCCATAAGGTCCACCGGGTCGGCCGAGATGAGGGTCCACTCCCCCGCCGGGGCGGCCACCACCTGCCGAGTACCGGCCGGAAGGTAGGCCAGGAGAAGGCCCGTAATCATGTCGATGGGCAGGTCGACGAGCATGGCGGCGTCGCCGTCCACGTAGAACTCCAGCTCCTGCACGGTGCCGGGCAGCGCCTCCCATTCGGTCGCCTCGCCCTCCATAGCGGCACCGGTGACAGGGAGCTTCTCAACCAGCTGGGCCACGTAATCCTCGATGGGGGCGCCCAGGCTCAGCGTGCCGTCTGCCACCTCCAGAACGTTCAGGTACCCCTCGGGGTCCACCGCGCAGAGCACGTGGAGCTGCACCTGCGTCTCACCCAGCTCGTAGGCGATGAGCTCGGAGTCGCCGGCCGTGGCCTCGATGAGGGCGGCAATCAGCTCCTCATCAGTGGTGGAGCGCGCCATGATGCGGCGGCGCTGGATCTTTTCCTCCAGCTCAAGGTTCCGGTCACTAGGCTCCTCGCCTCGCGGTTCGGTTTCGCCGCCCTCGCCCGAGCGTTCAGGGCTCACGGATTCGTCCGGGTCGGAGGGCGCGGGAGCGCTATCCCACAGGCCCGAGAGCTTGTCGACGGTCCACTCCTCGCTCTCCAGGTCGGCGGCGATGCGGTCCACCCGACTGCGGTCCTGCCAGGAGTCCGCCGCAGAGTCCCGGTCGATTCCCCGCATGCTGCGAGCCTCGCGGATAAGCCGCAGCAGGGTAGCGGTCACGTCGTCGACGGCCGGTTCGTCGCTCTCGCTGGAGTAAACGAGATCGCCGGTGACGTCGGCGGAGTTCTCACCGTAGTCCAGGGCAAGACGCACCCAGAGAGGAACGTATCCGGGGAGCCCGGGCAGCTGTTCGTCGTGGCCGTCAAACGAGGGCTCGAGCACCGCTCCGAGTTCCGACTCCGTCTCGTCCGAGGCGACCTCCCCCGCGGTATCACGAGCCGGGACGCTTTCGGGCAGGGAGCCTCCGCCAGACAGTCCTCGCACCTCGCCGTGCTGGGCTTTGTCAGGCTGAATCTCGCCGTACTGGGTCTCATCGTGCTGAGTCTCGCCGGTACGCGGGTTCTCGCGCTCCCCGTTCTGCTCGTTCTGAGTCATTGTCCCTCCCTTCGGCCCCCTCATCGGGCGCCATACCGGTACGGGTGCGCACCGTAAAGTCGATGCGCACCCGTACCGCCCCTTGCGGGGTTGCGTCTGCTACTACTGCAGGAACTTCTCAAAGCCCTTCGGCAGGTTCATGCTGGACAGATCCATTTCCTGGTTCTGAGCCTGCTGACCGAAGGCAGCGCCGGCGCGTGCCTGCTGCGCCTTCGCTGCTGCCGCCTCCTGGGCCGCACGCTTCTGCGGGTTGCCGGAGCGGGCCTTCTTCTTCTTGTTGTTCTTCGCGTTCTTACGAGCGCCACCCGCCGCAGCCGCCATACCGGGCATCTGCATACCGCCGGGCATACCGGGCATCTTGCCCGAGGCGAGCTTCTTCATCATCTTCTGAGCCTGGGCGAAACGCTCCATCAACTGGTTCACCTCGGACACGGTCACACCCGCACCCTTAGCGATACGGGCACGGCGAGAACCGTTGATGATGCGCGGAGCCACGCGCTCGTGCGGGGTCATGGAGCGAACAATCGCCTCCACGCGGTCAATCTCGCGCTCGTCAAAGGCCTCAAGCTGCTGACGCATCTGAGCCGCACCGGGCATCATCATGAGCAGCTTCTTCATGGAGCCGAGCTTACGAATCTGCTGCATCTGAGCCAGGAAGTCCTCGAAGGTGAAGTCTTCCTGATCGATGAACTTCTTCGCCATACGGTCGGCTTCAGCCTTATCCCACTGAGCCTCGGCCTGCTCAATCAGGGTCAGGATGTCACCCATATCCAGGATGCGGCTTGCCATACGGTCCGGGTGGAACTGCTCAAAGTCGGTCACGTTCTCACCGGTGGAGGCGAACATAATCGGCTTGCCGGTCACCGAAGCCACCGACAGGGCCGCACCACCGCGGGCGTCGCCATCCAGCTTGGACAGGACAACACCGGTGAAGTCCACGCCCTCATTGAAGGCGTTGGCGGTATTCACGGCGTCCTGACCGATCATCGCATCGATGACGAACAGAACTTCGTTCGGCTCAATGGCGTCGCGGATATTGCGTGCCTGCTGCATGAGCTCGGCGTCAACACCCAGACGACCCGCGGTATCGACAATCACCACGTCGTGCAGCTTGGCGCGAGCCTCGGCCACACCGTCACGCGCCACCTGCACGGGGTCGCCGGTGGGCACGTCAAACTCGCTGGTCACACCGGGGTGCGGTGCGTAGACGGGCACGCCCGCGCGCTCGCCGACGACCTTCAGCTGGGTCACCGCGTTGGGGCGCTGCAGGTCGGAGGCAATCAGCATGGGGGTGTGGCCCTGGCCCTTGAGCCAGTAGGCCAGCTTGCCGGCCAGGGTGGTCTTACCGGCACCCTGCAGACCCGCGAGCATGATGATGGTCGGGCCGCTCTTGGCCATATTGATGCGGCGGGTAGAGCCGCCCAGGATGCTCACCAGCTCGTCGTTCACGATCTTGACGATCTGCTGGGAGGGGTTGAGCGCCTCGGAAACCTCCGCGCCGAGGGCGCGTTCCTTCACGTGGGCGACGAACTCGCGGACCACGGGCACCGCGACGTCGGCGTCGAGCAGGGCGCGACGGATTTCGCGGACGGTTGCATCAATGTCTGCCTCGGAGAGGCGGCCCTTGCCGCGCAGGTTCTTAAAGGTTGCCGTCAAGCGGTCGGAGAGAGAATTGAACACGATCCGTGATCACTTTCTTAACGTTGAGGTGGCCCCCACCGCGGGGGCGTGCGGGGATGGTTAGTCAGTCTTTAAGGATACAGGATGCGCGCTTTCTCCCCCGCTAATGCCTGTGGATAACGCGCGGGGTTCACCGCGAGCTCAGCAAAGGGCCGCCGGCGAGCGCATCCGAATCCGTCTTCGGCGTGCGGGTTGCCAGACGTTCACCCGGCGCTCGGGACTGCCCGCAATGAGGTCGGGGCTACTCTTTTCCACTCCCTCCGCGCCCCGCTAATGATTAGATTTTCTAGACCGCCTGGGTTAGAATCTTAGAAGTGTCGCGCTCCGCGTGCGATGCGCCCGAGTGGCGGAATTGGCAGACGCGCCTGACTCAAAATCAGGTTCTTCGGAGTGTGGGTTCGAGTCCCACCTCGGGCACCCCACACATCTGGGATTCATCAGCTCTGAATCACAATCACCGATTTTATTAGCGGGCACATTATCACCCGCTACCTTCATGAAAAGGTTGAGCCCCAAGGAAATCTCCTTGGGGCTCAACCTTTTCATAAACTCGAAAACCTAGAAAATCTGGGCCTACCCGAGTATTAGTCGTGATCTTCGTCGGCGTAAGGACGCACTGCTTCACGTTCCTCTGGCAGCTTAGCCCCGGTCTCGTCACGGTCACCGATGCGGTGCACCCTGACCGTATTGGTCGAGCCAGCAACACCGGGAGGCGAACCGGCAGTCATGACGATCAGGTCGCCCTTCTCTGCCAAGTTATGCTCCATTAGGTAGTCGTCCACAATCTTGGTCATACCATCAGTATCAGCAGTGAGCTGCGCGTGGGCTGCTTCAACACCCCACAGCAGCGAGATAAAGGCACGGACCTTCGGGTTCGGGGTAAACGCAAGCACAGGCTTCTTGGGACGCAAACGAGCCAAACGGCGGGCGGAGTCACCCGATTGGGTGAAGGTGCTGATGTAATCAACATCCAGCTGCTCAGCAATATTTACTGCTGCCCGGGTAATAGCGCCGCCGCGGGTACGCGGCTTACGGTCGAGTTCGGGCACGCGATACAGGCCCTTCTTCTCGGTATCACTAATAATGGAGGCCATCGCTGAGATCGTAATAATCGGGTACTTACCCACTGAGGTCTCACCGGACAGCATGACCGCATCAGCACCGTCAAGAATTGCGTTGGCGCAGTCGGAGACCTCCGCGCGAGTGGGGGTTGGGTTGCTAATCATCGACTCAAGCACCTGGGTAGCTACAATCACAGGCTTAGCCCAGCGGCGAGCCATTTGAATAGCTTGCTTTTGTACCAGAGGAACTTCAGAGAATGGTAGCTCAACGCCCAGATCGCCGCGTGCAACCATAATGCCGTCGAACTTATCGATAATGTCCTGCAGGTTCTCCACCGCCTGCGGCTTTTCGATCTTGGCGATCACGGGGATACGCAGCCCTTCTTCCTCCATGATCTCGTGCACACGCTCAACATCTTTGCCGGACCGGACGAAGGAAAGAGCAATAATGTCTACACCCAAGCGCAGTGCAAAACGCAGGTCATTTTCGTCCTTCTCAGTCAACGCGGGTAGCGAAACAGCCGCACCAGGCAAGTTAATGCCCTTGTTGTTTGAGATCGGGCCACCCACGATAACACGGGTACGAACACGGGTTGGGGTAACTTCAACAGCTTCAAGCTGAATCTTGCCGTCGTCCAGCAATAGTTTATCGCCAGGCTTCACGTCGCCGGGCAGCCCCTTATATGTGGTACCGCAGATTTCCTGAGTACCTTCTACCTCTTCAGAGGTAATGGTGAAGTCGGCACCGGGCTCAAGGATTTCTTTCTCGTTCTTAAAACGCTCCAAGCGGATCTTCGGCCCCTGCAAATCGGCAAGAATTGCAACTTCCTTACCGAGCTTTGCGGACTGTTCGCGAATAGTGTTGTAAGAGTTGGTGTGAACATCATGGTCACCGTGGCTCATGTTCAAACGGGACACATTCATGCCCGCTTTGATTGCCGCGGCGATTTTGTCGGGTGCGGAGATGGAGGGACCGATTGTTGCAACGATTTTTGCTCGCCTCATGTACCTAACCTTCGTGAGTTGTGGCGCGGGCCTTAGGGTTAAGACCCATTGTTTGTGCGGGAGCACACGGGGAAACTCCCACATGTATCCACAGAAAACCGCACGTTCACAACGTGCTGTATTATGAATATCCTGCCTTCAAGTATAGGACTTTTGCCCGCAGATTGGGAGAGAAACAGGGTGATAGTCTCATAGTTGTCACCCATTTTTGGAGGGTTAATACCCACAAGTCTTCTATTGTGAACAGAGTCACCCTTGAGGTGATTTCACATTTAGGGGCACCTGCCCTAGACTTGAATCAATAATTAGTATCTTTTATGCAAATTTGCCCTGGAGGTTGCCGGTGTCCACCACACGCGCACTTATTATCTACGGCTCAGTCTATGGCTACACAGAGCAGTACGCCACATGGCTTGCTGAAGATCTACGAGCTTTGCCTCAGGCACCCGAGGTCGAAACGGTTCCCGCCGCTAAGGTAACCCCCGAACAGGCAGAAGCTGCTGATGTTGTAGTAATTGGTGGGAGTGACTACGGTGGATTCCTGACCGGAGCACCCTCATTACGCAAAAAGATCGTTCCCCTCTTACTACCCAAGCGCAAACGCACCGCGTTTTTCACCGTTTCATTCACTGGTGAGTACTCCAAGGATCTTCTGAATAAAGCTGTTGCTAAGAGTTACACTGCTGAGCTCACCGAAGGACAGCCTGTTGCTCACTTACGCGGCGGCATTAAATGGTCTGAGCTATCCTTGACCCATAAGGCAGCCCTCAAAGGCCCTGTTCGTGCCTGGCTTGCAGCTAAGCCCAACCCGAATGAGGGCATCCAACAGATGCTTGATTGCTATGGTACCGAGGGAGCAGACTACACCAATCGCGCATCCCTTGAGCCATTTGCACAGGAAGTAGCAAAGCTTATCTAATTCAAAGAGCACTTCCCTACAAACTTGCCCCATACCAACGAGGGCAATAGATACACGGTCGGAGGTTTTTCTCTCCTCCTCCGACCGTAGGTTTCCGAGTACAGCGGATGCGAGGCCGCGTTAACTGTATTTGGAGAACTGGAGGTGGGTCTTGTGTGTGCGGCCCACCTCCTTTTTATTCTCAAAATACACACACATTATTCTCACCTACACATACGCATTTCCCATCTGGCCCCAGAACCACATTCCTCGCAGCAAAACTACAGATCACCCCGCCAAAAAAGACCGAGACAGACCTTGCACTCATAGTGTGTCACTCAAGCCCGCTGGATAAGGTGGCGGCTTCAGATCCATACCACACACAGGCACACGCCCCCCCTACCAAAGAAGGTAATTAAGAGGGGCAAGGGCAGCAGGTCTGCGCCTTCACAGATGTGCATAGATTAGCAGGTAGTCTCTGTAAGCCGTGGACCGCTCCCACGATCCCACAGAACACCATCAATCATTGAACGTGACATATCTCATGGGTATTTTTATGGGTGGCAAAAAGCAGATAATGGTTGCACCTTATACGTAATAATAACCCTAAGAAGACAAGGGCATACCTATACACTACCTTTCGATATACACCATATCTTTACTCTTCCCGCCTCGATCACCTAAGAAACATACTGTAATAACAACCTGCATAGGTATGCGAGTATTTTTGCCTGACCTATACGAGCGTCAGCCGTACCAGTGACCAATCACTCCCCCAGCCTTCACTCCCTGCAGAACATCCACATCCTCCTTGAAGAGACGGTCAAGGCCTTCCTAAGCGTCAGCACCACAGAAATCGAAGAAGGCAACCCAAGATGCAAGGGATTGTGGCACAAATCATCTCCAATTAGAAGAAAAATTACTTTTCAGTTGAAGAATATGCGTGCACAGATTGGCATAAAAATTCAATCTTTATACAACGCTCCATGAACCTTTAGCTTCAACTAACCACCTCAACCATCGCACACACTTTATGTTATGTTCAATCAGATACTAGAATACTCTTACCTTTATGTATTCGTTCCTTAAGGCTTTAGTCCAACAAATTCTACCCCTACCTGAAGGGGCCCGTTAACTGAATATCTATCTTGAAAATTAACAAAATCTTTCCCTACAATGAGATGCGTGCAAGGGTGCATCTTTATTGTGAGCTCTCAGTAAAGATGCAAAATAATCCAGGGGCATTAAAAGACCCCGAAAGCACTAATGCGTAGATGTCACTCAACTTCACGTTTATTCACACTCAAACACAAGTCTATTAGAAGATTGCAGGTTACTTATACTATGAGCCTCTTCTCTCGGAATCAGAAACTATCTAAATGCCTGGTCTCGCTAGGTGCTCTCTCCATGCTGGCTGGTTCTTTCGCCCCAGCTGTCGCGGCTGAAGAACCCGCCACTGACCCCTCCGCCACGATATCTTATGAGGATGTTCCCCCACCCACCGAGGACATGAACACCGCCATGGGTGCTGGTGAACGTAAACGTCTTGGCCTGCCAGCTGAAGGCGCCACCGAGGCACCGGGCGGGCACGGGCGTACCAAGGGCGTTGGCCCTGCAGCAACCTGGACGCCCAGCGGCGGCACCCTCGGTATGGACGTTTCCTCTCACCAAGGCAATGTGCGTTGGCAGGAAGCATACAACGGCGGTGCACGCTTTGCGTACACCAAAGCAACTGAGGGCACCTACTACACCAACCCTTACTTCGCACAGCAGTATGTTGGATCAGCCGATGTTGGCATGATCCGCGGAGCTTACCACTTTGCCAACCCCCGCACTTCCTCAGGTGCCGACCAGGCTCGCTACTTTGTGAACCACGGTGGGGGCTGGAGCAACGATGGCCGCACCCTTCCTGGCCTACTCGACATTGAGTTCAACCCCTACTCGCAGTATGGCAATACCTGCTACAACCTGAGCCCTGCCCAGCTGACCAACTGGATTCGTGATTTTAACGAAACCTACCGCTCACTCACCGGACGCTACCCTATGGTCTATACCGCTAATTCCTGGTGGAGCCAGTGTGTAGGAACCGGCGAGTTCGGTAAGACTCTGCTTCACCTGGCGAACTATAACTATGTACCCGGCCCCACTCCCAACGGGTGGAAGTCCTACGATATTTGGCAGTTCTCAGCCGACGGCCCGTTTGTTGGTGACTCCAACTTCTTCCCTGGTTCCTTCAACGATCTGAAAGCTTTGGCTTCCAACCCGCAGGCAACCAACCGCTCATGGCACCCGGCCACGCCCGCACCGGCTCCTAAGCCTGCAGTAAAGACCCGTTTCAGCGATGTTCCTACTCACGCGGCTTTCTACGCTGAAATCGAGTGGCTTGCTTCGCGGAAAATCACCACTGGTTATGGTGATGGTACTTTCCGCCCGGATCAAAGCGTGGAACGCGGCGCAATGGCAGCCTACTTCTACCGGATGGCTGGCTCCCCTGCCGTAAACCTGCCGAAGACATCCCCTTTCTTGGATGTACCCACCAACCATCCCTTCTATAAGGAAATTGTGTGGATGCACCAGCGCGGTATCACCACTGGTTATGGTGATGGCACTTTCCGCCCGAATGAGGCCGTCAGCCGTGAAGCAACTGCAGCATTCCTGTACCGTTACAGCGGTAGCCCCGTTATCCCGGCAGTTCACGGCTCTGGGTTTAAGGATGTTCGCGCCAATAACTCCTTCTACCGCGAAATTATCTGGCTTGAGTCTCGGAAGATCACCGCAGGTTACGGTGATGGCACTTTCCGTCCGTACGATTCTGTTAGCCGTGGAGCCATGGCAGCATTCCTGTACCGCATGCGCTAACCACCTGCTAGGTATGCATAACTGAAAGGGTGTTCCCCCTACCCATGTGGGTAGGGGGAACACCCTTTTCTCTAGTAAGGAGGATTTACCAGCTACTTGCGAAATCGAGCACCATACGCCCGGTAATCTTACCCGCGCCCATCTCCTCGAATACCTGCGGAGCCTCTTCAACCTTACGCAGCTGAACCAGCGGAACAACGAGCCCATCGGCGCCGAACTGGAACGCCTCAGCAAGATCCTGGCGAGTACCAACCAGCGAACCGAGAACGCGAATCCCATCAAGGACAATCTTCGCGATAGACAGTTCCATCTTCTCGGGCGGAAGCCCACAGCTACTACGCTGCCCCCGGCACGCACGCTCTCAACCGCCTGGTTAAAAGCGACCTTCGATACCGCGGTTACAACGGCGGCTTGTGCTCCCCCGCCAGTCACCTCACGAATCTTCGCTGGTACATCCTCAACCTCACGACCGTTAATCGTGACGTCGGCACCGGTTTCAGCAGCAAACTTCAGCTTGTCATCATTAATATCGACGGCAATAACCTTGGCGCCGAAAACCTTCTTGGCGTACTGCACCG
>ERZ773234.553-NODE-553-length-11442-cov-9.914815_pt1 | contig 11442 bp, 6 predicted proteins | sample MGYA00580523_ERZ773234 | MGnify/ENA primary metagenome ERZ773234 (study PRJEB29015, sample SAMEA2738167) | human oral metagenome | biome: human oral; feature: human-associated habitat; material: saliva | place: China | collected 2262 ...
CTACCCAGGCGGCTCCCGCCCAGGTTCCGGCGGTACCGGTCGCTGAGGCTACCGCTCAGCCTGCTGTGCCCGCTCCTACTGTGTCCACCCCCGCTGTTTCGACTGCTGAGCCCTCGGCCGCGTTGCAGGTGGCTGCCGCTCAGGTGCGTGAGGCGCTGAAGCGTTACCGTCAGGTCTTCCGCCGCGAGGCGCTGGCTCCGGCACTCGCTCAGGTGTCTGAGGAGCGCTTCCGTAGCATTGGTTTCGATCTGTTCCTGATGCGCGGCTACACGGTAGAGGCTCTGGAGGCTCAGGGCGTGGACGGTGTGGCGACTCCCGCCACCGGCGAAAAAGAACGCGCATTCTACGTGCGTACTCTGCGCCCGGTAGCGAACGGTGTGCTGTCCGCAAGCGTTCAGCCGCAGGATATTACCGCGTTCTTCCTGGCGATTCACGCCCGCGGCGGTCAGCTCGGCACCTTCATCACGAACGCACCGTTCAGCGATGAGGCGTACGACGAGTTCATCCGCTGCTCGACCAAGTACCCGAACATTCTGGTGGATCTGGTATCCGGCGATGAGCTGCAGGACCGCCTCATTGCGCACCGCCTCGGCGTGGTCGAGGGTGCGAACGGTCTGCTGGAACTCAACGGTGAATACTTCGCCGGCTAGCAGTTTTTAGCCTGTCTTGGGGCGCCCCGGTCTTCTCTTCCCTGCGCGTTCAGGGAGAAAGCCGGGGCGTTTTCGCGCCGTTACCCCGATGAGTTTGCCCCGGTGAGTTGTCCATAAGTAAGCTGTTTTCCTCGCGTTCGGTGCCTCTCAGCCCGTAATATTGCCGGTTTATGCGACCCAAATCACCGAAAATCGTGGTTGAAGGCACACCCCTGCGTTAGGATATGAACATGAGCACTTACCAGGAACTTCCCAGCATCTACCGATTGAAGCGCTCGCTGACCGACGTCGATCAGATTGCTAACGAATACTTTGAAAAGGTCCTCGACCTGAACCCCGTCCATGCAACCGAGCTTGGTCGCAAAGGCGTAGAGACCCTATACCCCGACTACTCGCCCGCAGGCGAGAAGGCTTATGCGCGCCTTGCGAAGAAGACTTTGAAGAAGGTCGATAACGTCCTGCCTATTGATGACGTTGACCTGGTCACCCTGGATGCTCTGCAGGAGCGCCTGAGCCTGTACCGCAAGCAGTACAAGGCTGGCTTTGGTGGCTGGCAGCTGAACAATATTGCCTCCGTCCCGCAGGAGGTGCGCTCGGTCTTTGACCTGATGAAGCGCAACACCCAGCAGGACTGGGAGCACATTATTGGTCGTATGCACCGCGTGACCGAGGCGCTGGAAGGCTACATCCAGACCCTTGAGGCGGCTCGTGAAGAGGGCAAGGTTGCCCCGCGCCGCCAGGTGGATATTGTCATTGAGCAGACCGCCGCATACTACGCTCCCGGTGGTTTCTTTGACGAGCTTGCCGCCGAGGTTGCTGAGGCTGTGCCTTCCCTGAAGGATGAGGCTGCCGCCGGTGCCGAGGCTGCCAAGGAAGGCTACCGCCGTCTCAACAGCTACCTGGTGGAAAAGCTGCAGCCGGTCGCTCCCTCCCGCGACGCTGTGGGCCGTAAGGCGTACAGCCTGCACTCCCGTTCGTTCCTGGGTACCACCATTGACCTGGACGAAACCTACGCCTGGGGTGTGAAGGAGCTGGAGAGCATTATTGCTCGTCAGCGTGAGGTTGCCGAGGAGATTGAGCCGGGCGCAAGCATTGAGCGTGCGAAGCAGTTGCTCGATGAGGATCCGGCACGTCAGCTGCACGGCACCGATGAGCTGAAGGCGTGGATGCAGAAGCTCGCCGACGCCGCGGTGGAGAACCTGGCGGGCAGCCACTTTGAGATTGGCGGCCCCATGCGCCGCATTGAGTGTTGCATTGCGCCCACGAACGAGGGCGGTATTTACTACACCGGCCCCTCCCCCGATTTCTCGCGTCCGGGCCGCATGTGGTGGTCGGTTCCCGAGGGTGAGGACACGTTCACTACCTGGCGTGAAACCTCCACCGTGTACCACGAGGGCGTTCCGGGCCACCACCTGCAGATTGCTATTGCTACGGCGCTGAAGGGCACCATGAACTCCTGGCGCACGAACATGCTGTGGGTTTCCGGTCACGGTGAGGGTTGGGCACTGTACGCCGAGCGCCTCATGGAGGAACTGGGCTACCTGAAGGATCCGGGTGACCGCATGGGCATGCTGAACGCTCAGCGTATGCGCGCCGCCCGCGTGGTCTTCGATATTGGTGTTCACTGCGAGATGCCGATTCCCGATGAGTGGGCTGAGCAGCTGGGCGTTGAGCCGGGCACCATCTGGACCTCTGAGCTGGGTTACGAGTTCTTGAAGCTGAACCTGGACGAGTCCGAGGGTCACTTGCGTTTCGAGTTCCTGCGTTACCTGGGTTGGCCGGGTCAGGCTCCGAGCTACAAGATTGGCGAGCGCCTCTGGCTGGAGCTGCGCGATCAGGCTCTGCGCCGCGGCGATGACATGCGTGCGTTCCACACGCGTGCGCTTCTGCTTGGTTCGGTGGGTCTGGACACTCTGCGCCGCGCCCTGACCGATGAGATGATGCTTCCTCTGGATACTGAGGATGACGACGATGAGGACGATGAGTAACCTCTGGACTAGAGCCTCCGCATAGGAACTCTATACGTGAAGACCCCGCTTCAGCTTTGGCTGAGGCGGGGGCTTCGCTGTATTTTCGTGTCTTCTGGGATCTATTCCTTTTTTTTGGGGGGGCTATCCGAAGTTTGCGGTGCCCGGGTCCGTGGTGCCGAATCCCATGCCGGTGGAGTCGTTCAGATCCACCAGGTGCGGGGCGAAGCGGCACCAATAGTCGGTGAGCGCGCCGTTCGATTCGCGGATACCCACGCCTACGGTGCGTCCATCGACCACCCACACGCCGAGGATGGGGTGGCTAACCGGGTTGATAATGCCTTCGTAGCGCGGTGCCGGGATGTACTCCTGGTAGACGAATTCGCTTTCGGGGGCGTTGGCGAAGAAGTCGTCGTCTTCGGGTTTGATGAAGACGTCGTAGTCGGGGGCGTAGATTTCTACGCCGTCGCCTTCGCGTCCGAAGATGGGCTTGCGAACCCAGTTGCGCATGCCGCCGCGGTGGCCCGCGTAGGTGGGCACGAGGTTCGGGTGGCCGGGGTATTTATCCCAGAGCGCGGCGAGCAGCAGCTTATTGGAGAGGAACATCTTCCACGCCGGCTCAATCCAGCGGTCCATAGCGCCGTGGTAGGCGAAGAGGAGCTTGTCGTAGCCTGCTTCGCTGTCGGTGACCAGGTCTTCCCAGGGGTAGAGCTTGAAGAGGTTGGTGATGGCGCGTCCGTAGGCGTCTTCCCAGCTCTTGGTTTCCTCATTGAAGATGATTTCGTCAATGGGAATCATGTGGGTTTTGATGCCCGCCTGCTGCGCCGCGTAGGCGATGAGCCAGAGGTTGTTGTAGTCCTCGTTGTTCTCGTCAATCTCGGGGCTCACGTGCGCCAGGTGCAGTACGGGCTGCACGCCGGCGGTGATTTCGGGGGCGAAGATGTGGCGCCAACGGTTGGTGAAGGCTTCACCGATTTCGCCCCAGTGGGCGTAGCCGCGGGTGTCGAGGCGCTGGTCTTTCGCCCAGGTTTTCTGGCTGACTGCCGCCTCCACGATGCCGGTGGGCGTGTCGGCGTTGTATTCGAGCAGCTTCATGGGGTCGCCGGGCACGCCCGAATAGGTGAAGTCGAAGCGTCCGTAGAAGTCGGCGTCGCGGCGGTTCCAGGATTCTACGGCGAGGTTGAACGCCGCCTGGGGCAGGCCGAGGGTGCCGAACGCGCCGGAGGCAATGTACTCGACGGTTTCTAAGCACATGCGGTGCATTTCTTCCGCCTGGGCGCGCACAGAGTCCATTTCTTGCGGGCTGAAAATGTAGGCGGCGTATTCGTTCCAATAGTGGTCGGTGTCGTGGGGGCCGTCCACGCTGTAGGTGAGGCCTTCCTCAACGATGACGTTCTCCCAGTCGGGTCGGCCGACGGGAAATTCTTCACGGCGCATGAGGGGCTAGGCTCCTTCGAAGTAGTGAATGGAAATAGTAAGCGGTGTTGTTACGTCACCGCGAGTGTGGTTGTTCTAGTGAGGAAAATGCGGGCGGGACCGTTCAGTCCCTGCCCGCATTCAGTGTCATGGCTTATGGCTTAGCCGCCGGAGGTACCGCCACCGGACTTGGAGCCGCCACCGAAACCGCCCTTGCTGCCGGACTTCGAGGAAGAGCCAGACTTGGACGAAGAACCCGACTTAGACGAGGAACCGGACTTCGAGGACGAACCCGACTTGGAGGTGTTCGACTTGCTGTAGGAGCCGGTGCTACCGCTATTGCTGGTGCCCTGCTTACCGCTGGAGACCGAGCCGGTGGTCTTATTACGCACCGAGGAGGTCTTACCGGAGTTGTTGGTGCTGGTCACCTTGCCGGAGGAAACGGTGGAGGACTTCTTCGCGGTGCGGTAGGAGTCTTCGAAGCCGCCGCCCTTAGAGGACACGCCACTGTAGACGGTGCCGTTGCTGGGGCGGGTGGTACTGCCTCCGGAAAGCTTAGAGCCCACGGGAGGAATGTAGTGGGATCCAGAAGAATTAGCGGCACTCTGGCGGCCCAGGTAGTACCAGAGGAACGCATTCGAATTATTGTGGGTGGTGGTCGATCCAGATGAGGTAGAACCAGAAGACCCGGAGGAGCTAGAGGAACCCGAGGAGCTAGAGGAACCCGAGGAATCGCTACTGGACGAGTCGGTCGGCTCCTGAACGCCTGCCTTCTCACATTCGCTATCTTCCACGCGCAGACCGGTCTTCGCGTCCTGGCAGACGCGGGCGTACTCTTCGCCCTGCGACAAGAACGCGTTCTCTTCCTGGTGCATGGAGTTGTAGGCGAAGATGCCACCGCCAACCAGCAGCACGCCAGCGCCAGCTACGGCAATCATCTTAGCGATGCCGGGGCGGGTCGCGCCCAGGTTCAGGGTCTGCTGGGCAGAGGTCTGTGCGGCGCGGGTAGCAAAGTTGGCGACTGCTTCCATGCGGTTGCCGGGCTTCTTCGGGCCGTTGGGGGTGGTGGTTCCGCCGGGGTATTGGGGAGCAGAACTCATGCATCTCTCCTTGAAAGGTGGTGCGTGGCGTATTGCTCAACGCGTACATGAAGCTGAGTGGGTACAGCATCATCCGGCGACTTTCGCCGGACTATCGGTGTGGTTCCAGCATATCAAGCCCTAGCTTTCGGATTATCAGCTGACGGCAAAATCTCAGCAAGCTTCGCCGCATGTTGCGCCGTTGTTTCCCTTCTGTTTGCTTTTGCGGTGACTGCAGGTTAACTATCAGCGTTAACTATCAGCCGATTTAACCGCCTAGGGATTAGCTGGCGGAGGGTAGCTGGCGGCGCTGGTAGATGCACTGGCGGCAGTACTGCCAGAAGGTACCGCCGAAAGGTACCCCCCCCCCGGAAGGTACCGCAGAAAAGTGCCCCAGAAAGGTCACGATTCGTCACACATCCCCTACACTGCACCGGATTGAAACACTTCTTCACACAAACTCGCGCCGGAGTGCGCAAAAGTTTTAGAGTATGCCACATGTCTACACCGCATGCATCATCTCGTTCACGTTTGCCCAAGTGGGCTACTTCTTTCGGCAACCAAATCATTGCCTCCCTCATTCTGGGTATTGTTCTCGGCGCGCTAGCCCTCGCACTGGGTGGGGACGCGAAGAGCAACCCCAACTGGCTCATGGTGACCTTAGATACCATTGGCTCCTCCTACGTCACCCTGCTGAAGGCGGCCGTTGTTCCGCTGATTTTCACCGCCGTAGTCGCCTCCATCTCTAACCTGTCGCAGGTGACGAACGCGGCACGCCTGGCGGTTAACACGCTCATCTGGTTTGCGATTACCGCGTTCTTCGCGGTGCTCATTGGTATTGCAATGGGTCTGATTGTTCAGCCGGGCGTGGGCGCGCAGGTGCAGGGCAAAGCGTACACCGGCTCGACCGGTTCGTGGACCGCGTTCCTGACCGGTCTGATTCCGGTGAACTTCCTGGGTCTGGGCGTCAGCGCTAAGTCCGGTGATTCCGGCATCACCGCCTCGGCGTCCTTCAACGTGCTGCAGATCTTGGTCATTTCGGGCGCGGTCGGCATTGCCGCGCTGAAGGTCGGCGAGGCCGCTAAGCCGTTCATTGACGTGGTCAAGAGCGCCCTGGCGATTATTCAGAAGATTCTGTGGTGGATTATTCGCCTGGCACCGCTGGGTACCGTGGGTCTGATCGCTAAGGCGGTGTTCGCGTACGGTTGGGCGTCGATGGGTTCGCTGGTCGCGTTCGTCATCGCCCTCTACATTGGCCTGCTGCTGGTCTTCCTCGTGGTCTACCCGATTATTGTTCGCGCGAACGGCCTGTCGGTCCGCCAGTACTTCTCGGGCGTGTGGCCGGCGCTCCAGCTGGGCTTCGTGTCCCGCTCTTCGATGGGTTCGATGCCGATGACCCAGACCGTTGCCGAACGTAACCTGGGTGTTCCCCGCGCCTACGCATCCTTCGCCGTTCCGCTGGGTGCGACCACTAAGATGGACGGTTGCGCCTCGGTTTACCCGGCTCTTGCCGCGATCTTCGTGGCTCAGTTCTACGGTATTCAGCTGGACTTCACCCAGTACCTGCTGATTGTGATGGTATCCGTGCTCGGTTCGGCTGCGACTGCCGGTACGACCGGCGCTATCGTGATGCTGACCCTGACCCTTTCCACTCTGGGTCTGCCGCTGGACGGTGTGGGTCTGCTCCTGGCGATTGATCCGATCGTTGACATGGGCCGTACCGCTCTGAACGTTGCCGGTCAGGCTCTGGTTCCCGCGATTGTGGCTCGCCGCGAGGGCATTCTGGACGAGGAGCTCTACAACGCTCCCCGTTCGGAGGGCGGCTTCGTGGCTCAGGAATTCTACGATGAGCGCATCGCCGGTGAGGCGCAGCGACTTCACGAGGTGGAGGACGCGGTACGCCGCTAATCTGGCAAGCTAATCTGACGAGCTAATCAGGCAAAGGTTCACGCGCACGGCGCTAGGCGGTACCGCTTAGCGCCGTGTAGCTTTTCCGCCGTCCACGCCTCCCCAACATGGGCGCACAGCACGGGCGAAATACATTTGTCAAACGTCATAAAAACGTCACGATTGATTCTTCTTTTCTTTTAACGTTTGAGAAGAGTTATGATTTTGAACGGCGTGTTCCATCTCCTACGTGGTTGAGGGGGATGGGACACGCTCTTTTTATGCCTCCTGACCTTCCCGCCCCAGCTTCTCAGCAACCCTTAATCTGCACCCGAGAGTAAAACTCACCGGCGACGCTCTAAAATAGAACCCATGACTACCAGCGCTTCACCGACCCGACTGATTCTTGCCTCCGCCTCCCCGGCGCGCCGCAAGCTCTTGGAAGACTCCCGCATCGCGTTCACGGTGCGCGTCTCCTCCGTAGATGAGGACGCCGCGCTCGCTACCGCCAATGAACAGGCGCGAGCGCAGGGACGTGCGGGACTCACCCCGGCTGAGACCGCCTCCCTGCTGGCGCAGTTGAAGGCGCAGGCTGTTGCCGCCGAGCTTACCGCCGAGGGTGTGCGTGACGCGCTGGTTCTGGGGTGTGATTCGGTCTTCGAGTTTGAGGGTGTTGCCTACGGTAAGCCTCACACCGCCGAGGCGGCACGCGAGCGCATCAGCGCCATGAGCGGCAACTACGGTGTACTGCATACCGGTCACGCGCTCGTGGATTTGCGTGGCATTGAGCCGGGTGCCGAGCTACCCACTGTTTCTGAGTTGCGCAGCGCTACCGTCCACTTTGATGAGCTCAGCCCCGAAGAGATTGAGGCGTACATTGCTACCGGCGAGCCGCTCTGGGTAGCCGGTTCCTTTACCCTGGACGGCTACGGTTCGGCGTTTATTCGCGGTATTGAGGGTGAGTTCCACACGGTGGTGGGCCTGTCCATCCACGCGCTACGCGATATGTTGCGCCGCCGCGAGGTTGCGGTGACCGAGTTGTGGCTAGCGCCCCACAACGAGGATTAGATCCAGCGTAATCGTATAAATCTGTCTCAAAGCGCGCTCTGGAATACACATTATTGAACACCAATCGATAAGATAGAACAGTATGATGCGCGTTATATTCGCCAATCCTGCCGATGTATCCTTGGAGCAGGAGATTAAAGGAGAGCTTTAAGTGACTCAGCACCAGGCAGAAGCCGCCAAGAAATTTACTGCAGTCCCCGGCCGCCACACCGGCCCGGTCAGCAAGATTCTGATCGCTAACCGCGGTGAAATTGCTGTCCGCGTGATTCGTGCAGCCCGCGATGAGGGCCTGCAGACCGTCGCCGTCTACGCTGACCCTGACCGCGATTCCCAGCACGTGAAGCTTGCCGATGAAGCCTACGCTCTCGGCGGCGCCACCGCGGCACAGTCCTACCTGGTCATGGACAAGCTCATTGAGATTGCTCTCCGCTCCGGCGCTGACGCTGTGCACCCCGGCTACGGTTTCCTCTCTGAGAACGCGCAGTTCGCGCAGAAGTGCATCGACGCGGGTCTGACCTGGATTGGCCCCTCCCCCGAGTCCATTACCCAGCTGGGCGATAAGGTGGCGGCCCGCCACATCGCGCAGAAGGTGGGCGCTCCCCTGGTGCCCGGCACCAAGGACCCGGTCAAGTCCGCCGACGAGGTTGTCGCCTTCGCGGATGAGCACGGCCTGCCCATTGCGGTGAAGGCCGCATTTGGTGGCGGTGGCCGCGGCATTAAGGTGGCACGCGACCGCGAGAGCATTGTTGAGATGTACGAGTCCGCTGTTCGCGAGGCTACCGCCGCGTTCGGTCGCGGTGAGTGCTTCATCGAGCGGTTCTTGGATTCGCCCCGCCACGTTGAGACCCAGTGCCTGGCGGATGCACACGGCAATGTCGTGGTGGTTTCCACCCGTGACTGCTCCCTGCAGCGCCGTAACCAGAAGCTCGTTGAGGAGGCGCCCGCCCCCTACCTGAGCGATGAGCAGAACGAGCGCCTGTACGAGGCATCCCGCGCGATTCTGCGTGAGGCTGGCTACCAGGGCGCCGGCACCTGTGAGTTCCTGGTCGGCACCGACGGCACGATCTCCTTCCTTGAGGTGAACACTCGACTGCAGGTGGAGCACCCGGTTTCCGAGGAGATTTCCGGTCTGGACCTGGTTCGCGAGCAGTTCCGTATTGCCCGCGGCGAGAAGATTGAGGAGAAGGACCCGGTTCTGCGCGGTCACTCCTTCGAGTTCCGTATTAACGGTGAGGATGCGGGCCGTTCCTTCATGCCCGCCCCCGGCACCATCGAGAAGATGACCGTGCCCACCGGCCCCGGTGTTCGCTGGGATTCCGGCTTTGTGGCTGGCGACGTTATCGGCGGCAACTTCGACTCCATGCTGGCTAAGCTCATTGTCACCGGCGCGGACCGCAAGCAGGCTCTGCAGCGTGCCCGCCGTGCCCTGGCTGAGCTGACCATTGAGGGTATGCCCACCGTCATTCCGTTCCACCGCGTCGTGCTGGATGATCCCGCTTTCGCGCCGGCTGAGGGCGGCGATTTCAAGGTGCACACCCGCTGGATTGAGACCGAGTTCAACAACACCATCCCCATGTACTCCGGCGCGCCCGGCAGCGTGGATTCCGATGAGGATGAGCGCACCACCGTGGTCGTTGAGGTCAACGGCAAGCGCATGGAGGTGTCCCTGCCGGATCTGAGCGGTGGCGCGAAGCCTGCCGCTAAGCCCGCCGCCAAGACCCGCAAGTCCCGTTCGGCACGTAGCGCGGCAAAGGGTGGCGGCGACGAGCTGACCAGCCCCATGCAGGGCACCATCGTGAAGGTGGCGGCTTCTGACGGCGACACCGTCGCTGAAGGCGACCTGATTCTGGTGCTGGAGGCTATGAAGATGGAGCAGCCCATTACCGCGCACAAGGCGGGTAAGGTTTCGGGTCTGTCCGCTAAGGCCGGCGATACCGTCACCTCCGGTGCGGTGCTGGCTACCATCAAGTAACGCTTCGCCGCGATACCGCGGTCACGCAAGCGCTATAGGCTATACGAATCCCCCGGAAGGGTATGAGGTCCTCTCTCGTATCTTTCCGGGGGATTTTCTATGTCCGCCCTTGTCTATTTCTCCGCTCCTGTCTATTTCTGCGCTCTTGTCTGTTTCTGTGGGGTTTGAGCGACTACCTATTGCGATTACGTCCAAATAGTGGCTGTATTTGTTGGGTCTTTTCTGAACAGAGTTATAATGTTGCACTTTAGAGGAGCCTTTCAGATTCCTACGCCCACCGCACCCCACCCGGTGCGGTCACGGCACCCGGTAGAGGCTTGCGGCACATCCCGCCTCACGCGCTGATCGGTAACGGACGCCCCGGCTCCATCTGTACACACAGTTCACCTTTTCGGGAGTTTTCCTCATGAACACCTCTGCACCCGACACGAAAGCGTCCGCTGCATCGGTGAAGAATACGACTCCTCGCAGTCGAGTTATTCTCGCCTCGCTCGTTGGTACCACCATCGAGTTCTACGATTTCTACATTTACGCCACCGCAGCAGTGGCCGTCTTCCCCGTGCTGTTCTTCCCCTCGAAGGACGCAACCACCGAGCTTCTGGCATCCTTCGCAACCTTCGGCGTCGCCTTCATCGCGCGCCCCCTCGGTTCCGTGATCTTCGGTCACTTCGGCGACAAGATCGGCCGTAAGGCAACCCTCGTCGGTGCACTGCTCACCATGGGTCTGGCAACCTTCATCATCGGTCTGCTGCCCACCTACCACCAGATAGGCCTGTGGGCACCGACTATGCTGACCATTATGCGTTTCTGCCAGGGCCTGGGTCTGGGCGGCGAATGGTCCGGTGCGGCACTGCTCGCCAGCGAATACGCTGAGGACGGCAAGCGTGCCCGCGCCGCCATGTGGCCGCAGCTCGGTGCCCCCATCGGCTTCGTGTTAGCCAACGGCTTCATGCTACTGCTGACCAGCTGGATTTCCTTCAACTCCGCAACCGACGCTAAGAACTTTGATCACCCCTTCCTCATCTGGGGTTGGCGTATTCCGTTCCTGATGTCCATCGTGATGGTCGCTGTCGGCCTGTACGTGCGTTTCAAGCTGGAGGAGACCCCCGTCTTCGCCAAGGCTGCCGCTAACAACGAGAAGGTTAAGACCCCGCTCGTTGAGGCGTTCAAGGTCGCCTGGTGGCCCATGATTCAGGGTACCTTCATCATGGTGGCGTGCTACGTGCTGTTCTACCTGATGACCGCGTGGGTTCTCTCCTACGGCATCGGCAAGGTTGATAAGGGCGGTCTGGCTATCCCCTACCGCGAGTTCCTGATTATTCAGCTGATTTCCATTACCGGCTTCGCGATCTTCATCCCGATCTCGGGTTGGCTGGCTGATAAGTACGGCCGCCGCACCCAGC
>ERZ773234.554-NODE-554-length-11439-cov-3.326160_pt1 | contig 11439 bp, 10 predicted proteins | sample MGYA00580523_ERZ773234 | MGnify/ENA primary metagenome ERZ773234 (study PRJEB29015, sample SAMEA2738167) | human oral metagenome | biome: human oral; feature: human-associated habitat; material: saliva | place: China | collected 2262 ...
ATGGCGCGTGGCGGTGCTCGGCGCGAAAGGACGCATGGGGTCTGAGGCCGTGCGCGCGGTTAATACTGCCGCCGATATGGACCTCGTGGCCGCGCTGGGCAGCGCAGACCCGCTCACGAAACTACTTGATGTTAAAGCCGACGTCATCATCGACCTCACCGTGCCCACCGCAACTGAAGCAAATGTGCGTTTCGCTGTGGAACACGGCGTACACGCAGTGGTGGGAACCACCGGGTGGGATGAAGAACGACTCAGCTCACTGAAGCAGCTTCTGGGCGAGCACCCCGGCGTGGGCGTGCTCATCGCCCCTAACTTCGCTATCGGCTCGATTCTCGCCACCGAATTTGCGGCCAAAGCCGCCCGGTATTTTGAATCGGCTGAAATCATTGAAATCCACCACCCAAATAAAGTGGATGCGCCCTCCGGCACCGCCGCACACACCGCCCGGAAAGTGGCTGCCGCCCGAGAAGCAGCCGGGGTAGGGGCGTCCCCTGACGCGACTGAAACTGACCCGCTAGGATCACGCGGGGCAAAAATTGATGGTATTAGTGTGCACGCGGTGCGGCTGCGGGGCATGGTCGCTCACCAAGAAATCCTGTTGGGAGACACCGGGCAGCTTTTGACGATCCGGCATGACTCGTTTGACCGTGCCTCCTTCATGCCCGGGGTGCTGCTGGGTGTGCGAGAGGTTGCCTCCCACCCGGGGCTGAGCGTGGGCCTGGATAACTACCTGGAGCTTTCATGAGCACCTCTGTGCCTCCCTCCGGCACGGATTCCTCTCGCCGCTCACTTTTTTTATCGTTGCGGCTCTGGAGTGCGCTCGCCTGCATCCTCTTAGCGGCTACAGTGCTGTTGCTGCCCGTGCCGTTTGGTGCCCGCGCTTTCATATTGGGAGTGTTGCTCTTTAGCGGTGTATTCATGGTCGTCGATGCTGGCGGTAAAGGGAAAACCTTCGCGGCTCTCACCGTAGCGCTACTGGGGTTGTATCTGCTCTTTACCGCACAGCGTGGGGTGATGCTGATCGTCTCAGGCAATATTGCGGGAACTGTTCTGGGGGTTGGGCTGCTGCTGTTGCCGGCGGTGGGGGCGTGGGCGTTGGTGCGTGAAATTATTTTTGGTGCACGCATCCAGAAGCTCGCCGATGAGCTGGCTGCTGCCGGTAAACTCCCTGAAGACACCCTGCCGCGCAGCCCCTCGGGGCGGGTGGACAAGTCCGCTGCCGCACAGGAGTTCGAGAAATTTGCGCTTGCCGTTGAAGACGCCCCTGACGACTGGGCCAGCTGGTTTAACCTCTCCTGCATGTACGATGCGTGCGGCGAGCGCAAACGCGCCCGGGCCGCCATGCGTAACGCGGTGAGTCTGCACCGGGGGCGGCCCGCCAAGCCTATGGTTTAGCCCGCCTGCCGTAACGGATAAGAAAAGTGGGCGTGATGCGCGACAAATAAAGCTGGGAGTAGTAGGGTAGTTAGTATGTCTGATAGCGCAGTGAACACCGAAACGTCCAACCGTCCCGTGAACAGTGCTGGCGGGCTGAAAACCCCGCATAACCAGGGTACGTTCGCCACACCGATTTTTGGCCGCCTGCTGACCGCCATGGTTACCCCATTTGCCGCCGACGGCTCCGTGGACGAGGCGCAGACCGTGAAGTTAGCCGAGTACCTTGTCGACAATGGGCATGACGGGCTAGTGGTGTGCGGCACCACCGGCGAGTACTCGACCATGACTGATGATGAAAATGAACGCGTGTTCCAGATCGTCAAAGATGCCGTGGGGCACCGGGCTAAGATCGTCGCGGGTGTTGGCTCGAATGACACTGCGCACACCATTGAGCTGGCTCGCCGTGCCGATAAGGTGGGCGTGGACGGGCTGCTGGTAGTTACCCCCTACTACAATAAGCCCACCCAGGCGGGCGTGTTTGCACACTATCAGGCGGTGGCGAAAACCTCTGACACGCCTATTATGGTGTACGATATTCCCGGGCGCTCCGCCATTCCGATTGAGCCGGATACCTACCGCCGCATGGCAGAAATTGATAGTATTGTAGCGGTCAAAGACGCGAAAGCTGACTTTGGCGCCGCGTCCGAGGTTATGGCAACTACAGACTTGCAGTACTACAGCGGTGATGATGGTTTAACTCTGCCCTGGATGTCGGTGGGGGCCGTCGGGCTGGTATCTGTTACAGCGCACGTTGCCCCGCAGCTATTCCGTGAACTTATTGATGCGGTCGTAGCCCAGGATCTGGTGACTGCCCAGCGTGTTCACCTCCTGCTGACCCCGATCGTGCGTGCGACAATGAGCCGTGCCCCCGGGTGCGTCTCCGCTAAGCAGATTTTGTCGTGGCAGGGCGTTCTTGGCACCCCTGTGGTGCGCCTGCCGCATGTGCTTTCTGAACCCGCCGTGGTGGAAGCGATGCGTTCGGATTTGCGTGACTCGGTCATTGCGCACAGCATTCAGAATTCTTAGCTGATTCTGTCTCCTTCACGGGCCCGCGTGAGTACCCTGCACTATTGGGGTGCGAACGCCGGGTCCGTTTCGATGCATTCAGGTGTGTCCAAGATAGCGGGCCGCCAGCACAGGTTAGAGAGGCAGCAAAGCAACTATGAGTACAGACAATAGAAAACAGTAAAAACCTATAAAGGAGAATAGATTGAGCGTATTCGAGGCGGATCTGCCCGCCCCTCCGCCGTTGCAGAAAGACACCCTGCGAGTGGTGCCGCTTGGCGGTCTGGGCGAGGTCGGCCGCAATATGACCGTGTACGAAATTAACGGCAAACTGCTGATTGTGGACTGCGGTGTGCTTTTCCCCGAAGAGTCACAGCCCGGTGTTGATCTGATCCTGCCCGATTTGAGTTACGTGGTGGGGCGCATCGACGACGTGGTGGCCATGGTGCTCACTCACGGGCATGAAGACCATATCGGTGCAGTACCTTACCTGCTGAAAAAACGCCCGGATATTCCCCTCATCGGCTCGGAGCTGACCCTGGCCCTTGTGGAGGCGAAACTTGCCGAGCACCGCATTAAGCCGTACACGCTGGCGGTGAAAGAACACCAGGTGGAGCGTTTCGGCCCGTATGAGTGCGAATTCATTGCGGTGAATCACTCTATCCCGGATGCCCTTGCGGTCTTTATTCGCACCGGTGCTGGCACCGTGCTGCACACCGGCGACTTTAAGATGGATCAGCTGCCGCTGGATGGGCGCATCACCGATCTGCGCCACTTCGCTAAGTTGGGTGAAGAAGGCATTGACCTGTTCCTGCCTGATTCCACCAATGCCGAGGTGCCCGGGTTCACCCCGACCGAGAAGAATATTGGCCCCGTTATTTCCAACGTGTTCCGGGACGCAACCGGGCGCATTATTGTGGCATCGTTCTCGTCTCATGTGCACCGTGTGCAGCAGGTTCTGGATGCTGCTGCCGAGCGCGGCCGCAAGGTGGTGCTGGTGGGCCGCTCGATGGTTCGTAATATGACGATCGCCGAGAAGCTTGGTTATTTGAAGGTTCCCGAGGGTATCCTGGTGGACCTGAAAAAGGTAGACGAGTACCGTCCCGACGAGATTGTGATGATGTGCACCGGCTCGCAGGGTGAGCCTATGGCTGCCCTGTCCCGTATGGCAAATGGTGACCATAAGGTGCAGGTTGAGCCAGGGGATACGATTGTGCTCGCTTCCTCCCTCATCCCGGGGAACGAGACCAGTGTGTACCGTATTATTAACGCCTTGCTGAAGCTGGGGGCGAACGTGGTGCATAAGGGTAACGCGAAGGTGCACGTTTCGGGGCATGCTGCCGCGGGGGAGCTGCTGTACTGCTACAACATCCTCAAACCCAAGAATGTGATGCCGGTACACGGGGAGGTACGCCACCTGATCGCTAACGGCGAGCTGGCCCAGGAGACCGGCGTTCCTGCGGAGAACGTGCTGCTGTGCGAATCCGGCACTGTGGTCGATATGAAGGATGGGGTGGCCCGCATTGTGGGCGAGGTGCCCTGCGAGTACCTGTACGTGGACGGCCGTTCCGTGGGCGCAGTCACCGAGGACGATCTGAAAGACCGCCGTGTGCTCGGTGAGGAAGGTTTTGTTTCGGTGGTGAGCGTTATTGACCGTGCCGCAAAGCGCGTGGTGACCGGCCCGGATGTTCACGCGCGCGGTATTGCTGAGGACGACTCGGTGTTTGACGAAATTACCCCGAAGATCACCGCCGCCCTTGAGGATGCGCTTCACCGCGCACCGCAGAAGGTTCACACCACCCAGCAGCTGCAGCAGATTGTGCGCCGTACCTTAGGTGCCTGGGTTTCGCGCCGGTTGCGCCGCAAGCCAATGATTGTGCCCGTTGTGGTGGAGCACAAGAGCGGCCCGGAAGCCGCTAAGTAGCCGGTGTATGCGCCGTGACGGGGTCAACCGCTGTGTTCGGTTGGCCCCGTTACGCTTTCAAGGTTCCTGATGCGGTGGGTTGTTCCGCATGGTACAGCGGTTTTTCGGCCGGTTAATCTATGAATGAGAGAGAAGGTTGTTACTCTAGTAAGTATGGCTTCACGGACTTCTAAAGGTCGCTCGACCTCAGCCAAAAAGAAAACTTCGGGTTCTTCACGTTCCCGGAGCTCATCGGCGCGCCAGAATCAGGTTCCCGCCAATGCTTTCACCCGTTTCGTCTCTACGGTGTGGTTGAGCATTGCGCACGCCCTTGGCGGTATTGTGCGTTCTATCGGAACCGCACGTACCGATTCTGACCCGCAGCTGCGGCGTGATGGCGGCGCTCTTTTTATCGCCCTTTTTGGCCTGATAACTGCTGGGGTGGAGTGGTACAGCTGGAGGGTCATGACCGGTCCGGCTATTATTCACTGGCCGCTATCGGCCTGGCACGTGATGCTGGGCGGTATTTTTGGGCAGGGGGCGCTGCTGGTTCCAGTGCTGTGTTTTGTGCTGGCGTGGTGCGTGTTTCGTGACCCTGAGCGGGTTCAGCGCAATAACCGGGTTACTTTCGGGCTGTTCGTTCTCTTGGTGACAGCCTCACTTTTCTTCGCCCATATTGCCGGGTACCCCAGTTTCGCTGACGGCTTCGAGAAAGTCTGGTCAGGCGGTGGGGTGATTGGCGCAACCGTGGGGGTTTTACTCTCGCGCGTGGTGGGCCAGGTGCCGTTCCTTGAGTGGCTGCTGCTGTTTGTGCTGTTTGTGGCGGGGCTGATGGTACTGACCGGCACGACGGTGCGTCAGCTGATACCGCGTATCGTGTACCTGGTGCGGTTGGTGCTGGGGGAGAAATCTCCCGGGCCTGCGTGGGAATCTGCCCGCGCTGAGGGCTCTGGAACCGCCGAGACCCGTACTGTTGATTTGGGGGCTGCGGAGCATGACCGCAGTTACCTGTACGGGGATGAGCCTACCGCACCCCAGAAGAAGCAGGGTTTCTTGACCCGGATGCTGGGCGCATTAGGGGTTATTCGCAACGAGAATGATACGGATGCTTCGCTTGACGAGTATGCGGGCGATGAGGCGTTTGTGAGCCCCGTGGTCTCATCCGACCGTGCTGATGAGGCGCACGATTCGGATGCTACCGCCGTGCACCCGGTACAGCAGGCCACGAAAAAACAGCGCGGTAACGGTAACGGTCGGCTCAGCCGCCTGCCCGGTTACCCGCATGGGGGTGAGCAGCCCTCAGCAGACCCGTTCGATGTGGAGGCCTCAAACGCCCCCGCCACGCGCCTGAACCAGGTGCAGCAGGCGGCCGTGGAGCATGGGCGAGTGAACCCGAATGAGGCCACCCTCTTTGATGTGGAGGCGTACGAGCAGCCGCAGAAGCCAGCGGCCCAGACGAACCCCCAACCTTCCGTGCAGGAGCGGCCTAGTCAGGGGCGTGCACCTGAAGGTGCGGTCCCTGCCGCCGCAGCGAGCGCACCCGCGAAGCCTGCATCCGGCGGGACAGGCGTATCCCGCCCGCTGCAGAACAACACCCGTGTGGCGCAGACTGAGCAGGCCCGCCCGGCGCAGACTGTGGAATCTTCGCGAGGTAACTACACGTTACCGTCTGAGCAGATGCTGATCGCAGGCCCGCCCGCGAAGGAATCCTCCGAAGTGAACGAGCAGGTGGTTCAGGCGCTCACGAGCGTGTTGGAGCAGTTCAAGGTGGATGCGCAGGTTACTGGGTTCTCGCGCGGGCCGACCGTGACCCGTTATGAGATTGAGCTGAGCCCCGGCACGAAAGTTGAGCGTGTGACGGCGTTGAGCAAGAACATCGCCTATGCGGTGGCTAGTGAAGAGGTGCGTATCCTCTCACCCATCCCCGGTAAATCGGCGATCGGTATTGAGATTCCCAATACCGACCGTGAGACGGTTGCGTTAGGCGATGTGCTCCGCAGCCCGCAGGCGCACTCGAACCCGCATCCGATGGTGATGGGCGTGGGTAAGGACGTTGAGGGCGGTTTCGTGCTGGCGAATTTGGCGAAGATGCCGCATATGCTGGTGGCGGGTGCAACCGGTGCCGGTAAGTCTTCGTTTGTGAACTCAATGATCACCTCTATTTTGATGCGTTCCACCCCGGACCAGGTGCGCCTGGTGATGGTGGACCCTAAACGTGTGGAGCTGACCGCCTATGAGGGTATCCCGCACCTGATTACCCCCATTATTACGAACCCGAAGAAGGCTGCTGAGGCCCTGCAGTGGGTGGTTCGTGAGATGGACGCCCGCTACGATGACCTGGCGCATTACGGGTTTAAACATGTGGATGATTTCAATAAGGCGGTGCGTGAGGGCAAGGTGCAGCCTGAGCCCGGCAGTAAACGTACCATCCACGAGTACCCGTACCTGCTGGTGATTGTGGACGAGCTCGCCGATTTGATGATGGTCGCCCCGCGCGATGTTGAAGAGGCAATCGTGCGTATTACCCAGCTGGCTCGCGCCGCCGGTATTCACCTGGTGCTGGCCACCCAGCGGCCTTCAGTGGATGTGGTGACGGGTCTGATTAAGGCGAACGTCCCTTCACGTATGGCGTTTGCGACCTCTTCGGTGACGGATTCGCGTGTGGTGCTGGATCAGCCCGGCGCGGAGAAGCTGATCGGCCAGGGCGACGCCCTGTTCTTGCCGATGGGGGCCTCAAAGCCGCTGCGTGTGCAGGGTGCTTGGGTGTCCGAGTCGGAGATTCACGAGGTGGTTGAGCACGTGAAGCAGCAGGCCCCAACCGTGTACCGTGAAGACGTGGTCTCTGCCGCATCGAAACGTCAGATTGATGAGGAGATCGGTGACGACCTGGACGATCTGCTGCGCGCAGCGGAGCTGGTGATTAGCACCCAGTTCGGTTCTACCTCTATGCTGCAGCGTAAACTGCGTATGGGATTTGCGAAGGCGGGGCGCATTATGGACCTGCTGGAATCCCAGGGCGTGGTGGGTCCCTCAGAGGGTTCGAAGGCGCGTGACGTACTGGTGCGTCCGGACGACCTGCAGCTGACGTTGGCGCGTATCCGTGGCGAGGATGTTCCAGAACCGGCCGCCGAGCCGGAGGTCAGCACCGACCCGTACGCCAATGCGGTGGATGCCGGTGAGCCGGCTGCTGACTATTTCGACGGTGAGGATGAACAATCTGAGGACGCCTGGCAGCTGACCGGGCGGTAGGGGTCCGGCGGGCGTTGAGCCGTTGTCTTGCTGTAAAAACTATAGAGTATGCGCCGTGCGCACCGTGACCAGCAGGTTTACGGTGCGTACGGTTTCTTGTGTGCGGTTTTTCGCGCAGTTCCTGTGGGGCGGGTGCATTCTATAATGGAGGGACTTGCCCGGTATGGGGCCGGGAACACGACGAGTACGGAGCGATAGAGCATGAGCGAACAGGCCGGTGGTGCCGCACCTACCGCATCTAACTGGAATTTGCCGAATGCGTTAACGGTGGTTCGTATTGTGATGGTGCCGTTTTTCGCGGTGGCTCTTATTGCGGGAGGCGTCTATGGCGCCGATAGTTTAGGTGCGCGGTGGGCGGCGCTGGCACTTTTTGTTGCCGCAATGATTACGGACTGGGCGGATGGCTACTTGGCACGTTCGCGTCAGCTTATTACCAGTTTCGGGAAGATCGCGGACCCTATCGCCGATAAGCTACTCACCGGTGCGGCTTTTATAACGCTTTCATGGCTGGGGGAGCTGTGGTGGTGGGTGACTGCGGTGATTCTGGTTCGTGAGTGGGGCATTACCGTGATGCGCCTGTTCGTTATTAAGTACGGTGTGATGGCTGCGAGTAAGGGCGGTAAGGTGAAGACTGTGCTGCAGACCGTGGCGCTAGTGGTGATGCTTGTGCCGCTGGGGCTGTGGGGCACGGCGTGGTTAATCCCCGGGTGGGCGCTGATGGCGGCGGTCACTGCGATTACCGTGTGGACCGGGCTGGTGTATGTTCGTGATGCGCGTGAGCTGCGTAAAAACTGGTTAGCTCAGCAAAATAAGGACTAAAAGGGGCAGCACGGGCTGCTGCGGCATCAGGGGTGCAGTCAGCAGAACATAGGCAGAGAAAGGTGCATGATGGGTGAGGGTATTCGCATGGTGGGGCCAACTGAAGTTGAGGAGGCCGCCCGTTCTCTGCATGATGCTTTGGCAGGAACTGGGCGAACAGTTGCCACCGCTGAGTCCCTAACAGGTGGGGACGTAGGCGGGGCTATCTGCACTATTGCGGGGGCTTCCGAGTATTATTTGGGCGGTCGTATGCGAGCGCAGTTAAAGCAGCTGTGCTTGGGGTGGATAGGGGGCTGTTAGAGCGGTGCGGTTCGGTGGATGCTGAGGTCGCCGTGCAGATGGCCGCCGGTACGGCTCGAGTGTGCGGGGCCGATTACGGGGTGTCAACAACCGGGGTGGCGGGTCCTGAGCCTCATGATGGTAAACCGGTGGGGACGGTATTTATTGGGGTGTTCGGCCCCGCCGGGTCGGCGGCGCATGAACGGCATTATACGGGGGATCGAGCGCAGATTCGGGCTCAGGCCACCTATGACGCGATCCTGCTTCTGCAGACGGTGGCATCGGCCTAGCTGCGGTATTCAGGTAGCTATTTCTGGTGTTCGTGGGGTAGGATAAGGCGGAGTGCAAACTTTCTAAGTAAAGCTTTAGGGGGCTCTCAGCTGCTATTCAGCTCAGTGGGAATAACCGCACAGTTTTATGAGTTTGAATAGTTACAAGCCAAATGAGAGAGGTTCTCTAGCCTTGAAGCGAAAAATAGGTTAGGCTTAATCGAGTACATACCCGCGTGTCGGGTGCAACTACGCAATAGGAGAACAAGGCATGACCAAGCAGCGCGTTTCAATCAATGGTATTACCAGGTGGAAGGAAGTAGACACCACACCTAAGAAAGCGGCTCCCGCCGTTGAGGAGGCGAAGGTGGTTCCCCTCCGTCAGGCTATCGGCGAGGTTTTGCGTGATATCCGTCAGCGCCAGGGCCGTACCCTGCGTGAGGTGTCCCAGCGTGCACGTGTTTCTCTTGGCTACCTCAGTGAGGTAGAGCGCGGTCAGAAGGAGGCGTCATCCGAGCTTCTGGCGTGGATTTGCCAGGCTTTGGAGACCCCCATGTACCAGATGCTCCGTGAGGTCGCTGACCGCATGGCTATTCTTGAGGGCGTTCATGTTCCCGATACTGTTCCCGCCGAGCTGGCCGAGCAGTACAGGAATGATTACGCAATGGCTTCCCTCTAAACGAGGCTCTTGCGGGCGGGTCGTACACCGGTGGGTGTGCGGCCCGCCCGCTTTGTGTCCGTTGTGCAGGTGGGGTGCGCGAGCAGGTGTGGGTTTTGGACACTGCGTGCTGGTTATAAGCGTCATAGTCTGTCATGTAGACGGTGGAGGATGAGGAGATCCGCGTGAAGCTGAGTGAATTTTGGCTGTGTATGGAGCATGAATTCGGTCGGGGGTACGCCCGGGTGCTTGCCGCAGACTTGGTGCTGGGGCAGTTGGGGCAGCTGACCGCCTTGGAGGCTCTGGAAAAAGGCGTTGATCCGCGCCGCGTGTGGCTGGCGATTTGCGATACGCAAGACATTCCCTTAGAGCGCAGGCTGGGGCCGGATATTAAGCCAAGTAGTTAGAGGTGAGGCGGCGCTTTGTTGGTATTTGTTGGGCGGGCTGAATGTAGCGCAATATAGGGGTACTGCACCCCTTATCGAAAGCCTGTGCTATTTTCTAGAAATTTTGTTCGATACATGGTAGGCTTATCCACGAAGAAATTTTTTGCAGACCTTTTGACGGACTTATCCACAAAATCCGCAAACCGGTCTTAAACCGTCAGGGGCGGCCCCTACAGTGGTGCACGAAGGGGATAACCAGCATCCCCATAAGTGTTAGAACCACGCAGAGAAAACGAGGTAACAACCGTGGCAAAGAACAACAAAGCTGAGAGCGTATCCCGCGTTCCCGAGGAGGGCCGCGCCAAGGCTATCGAAGCCGTCATGGCGAAAATCGATAAGAACTACGGTAAGGGTGCCGTGATGCGCCTAGGGGATAAAGAAACCACTAAGACTGAAGTAATCCCCACCGGCGCCATCGCTCTAGATGCGGCTCTGGGCATTGGTGGTTTGCCGCGCGGGCGTGTTATTGAGGTGTACGGCCCTGAATCCTCCGGTAAAACCACTGTGGCACTTCACGCTGTAGCGAACGCACAGAAAGCTGGCGGGGTGGCCGCGTTTATTGACGCCGAGCACGCACTTGACCCGGTGTACGCAGCAAAATTGGGTGTTGATACTGATGCCTTGCTGGTCTCCCAGCCGGATACCGGTGAGCAGGCGCTTGAGATTATGGATATGCTGGTTGGCTCCGGCGCCATCGACATTATTGTGGTGGACTCTGTTGCCGCATTGGTCCCGCGCGCCGAGATTGAAGGCGATATGGGTGACTCGCATGTGGGTCTGCAGGCACGCCTCATGAGCCAGGCGCTGCGCAAGATTACTGGGCGCCTGTCAGCAACCGGCACCACCGCCATCTTCATCAACCAGCTCCGTGAAAAAATCGGCGTGTTCTTTGGGTCCCCCGAGACCACCACCGGCGGTAAAGCCTTGAAGTTCTATGCTTCAGTGCGTATTGATATTCGCCGTATTGAGACCCTCAAAGATGGCGCAAACCCGATTGGTAACCGCACGCGTGCCAAGATTGTGAAGAATAAGATGGCCCCGCCCTTCAAACAGGCTGAGTTCGACATTCTCTACGGTGAAGGTATCTCGGTTGAAGGCGGCATTCTTGACTTGGCGGTGGAACACGATATTGTGAAGAAATCCGGTGCCTGGTTCACCTATGAAGGGGAGCAGCTGGGGCAGGGGCGTGAGAACGTGCGTAAGCTGCTTAAGGACAACCCCGAACTCACCGAAGAACTGCAGTACAAGGTACTGGTGAAACTGGGAGTTATCGAGCCTGAGGAAGAGGAAACCGCTGAGGAGGCCGGTGCCGCCCCCGAGGTTGATCCCTTGGACGAAATCGCTGAGGAAATCTAATAAGTATGCCGAGCGTGT
>ERZ773234.562-NODE-562-length-11366-cov-6.597029_pt1 | contig 11366 bp, 5 predicted proteins | sample MGYA00580523_ERZ773234 | MGnify/ENA primary metagenome ERZ773234 (study PRJEB29015, sample SAMEA2738167) | human oral metagenome | biome: human oral; feature: human-associated habitat; material: saliva | place: China | collected 2262 ...
ATGTGAAAATCTTCATTGGTGTGTATCCATACTATCGACATTGTTAGGACAGGCTCACTATATCGACAGTGTGAGTATTTCTCAACATCAGATTCCAAGAAACCGTTTTATGACAGAACGCCTCGCACCACACTAAAGGGGATACAACTACCCCACGCCAGCATGCCGCCCAAGTACCGGGGGCCGCCACTCCCCCAGCCTCTACGCAACTAATCCTTCTTCGAAGCGTGTACACGCGACACGCCCAAGGCGCCAAGAATCAGGCCGCCACCCAAAATTACCAAAATCGGCAGAAGAGGCAAGCTCTTATCCGTGTTGCGGGTAATCTGCGCCTCCGTTGCCTTCACACCATCCGGCGACCCGTGCTCAGTACGAACCTGAGAGGAAGAACCATTCAGAATCGCGGCACGGCGAGACTGCACCGCCGAGTCAATACCCGAAGGCAGATTAGAGTCGGGGGTCGGCACCTGAACAGGCTGCGCCTCCTCAGTGCGGTACCCCAGAGCCGAGGAAGACTCGGTAACAGAACCACCCGAGGGGCGCGGAACAGAAATCGTGGCGTCCTTAGTGCCCGGAGCCATGGCGGTATCACCCTGAATACCGCGGGTCTTAGACCTAGAACCTGCGGCGGGTGTGCTCGCGCCGGATGCACCTGCAGTATCAGTGGCAATCGTAGGATTCGCAGAAGGTTCCGCAGCCGATTCGCTCTCGTTCTTAGAGGAAGAATCAGACGACGAGCCACCATTCTCGGCAGAAGCCTGAGTCACCGTAAAACGAACCGTATTCAGCTGAAGGTTGCCATCATTGGCGGCGTCAAATGCTGCCACCAGGTACGTCTTGCCAATCTGCAAGGATGCACCGGGCACACCAATCACCGCCTCGAAAGCACCGGCAGAAATGGATTCCGGGCCAACGTGCACAATGGCGAGCGCGTCCCCTACCGTGTTGCCTTCAGAGTCAACTTCCATAACCATCAGGTCGTAGCCGCTGGTATTCTGCGCGAAGTTCGTGCCGAGAATCGTAACCGGCTTCGTGTCGTCCTGGGAGTCACCCTGGGAATCCTGTACGGACAGGCGCGGTTTACCCTTCCTCTGGTTCTGCGGGTCGTACACGCTGGTGTCTTCGGAGACAATGTACCGTCCGCGCGGCACCTTAACCGGGGCTGCCGTTGAGCTTTCCGGCGTGGGGTGCAACGTATCCCTAAGAGTGGGTGAGAGCTGGTTGTCTTCGTCCTGGTCGTTCTCCGCGCCAGAGATCGGAGTGGGGCTCGCCTCGGGAGTTTCTGCTTCTTCATGCTCAATATCGACCGTCGGCTCGGTGGGCTTTGCCTTACCGTTGCGCGGGTCGACGGTCTGAACTAGACGTCTCCCATCTTCTTTAACAAAGAATTCGTAGGCGATATTGTTGACGCTGTCGGTCAGAACGATGACGTACACAACTTCTTTTCCCCTGGCGAGGCTCATGAGGAGGCTATATTCGCCCCTGTTCTCCCCCTCGGATACCTGCGGGTTCTCAACAATGGAACCGCCATATTCGCCAGTAACAGTGTAGAAGTCGATGTCTACCAGAATGTCTGTAGCCGTCAGCTCTTGAGGGAGTCCGTTCCACCGCAGCAGAAAACCGCCCTCTTGAAGCTGCGCCTTCATGGTGACTTTAGATGCCGCGTTCTGCTTCTGCCCGTTCGGTGCAACGTCATTCTGTTCCACACGGTGCCCATCCACGCGGTGTCCAACGCTTTTGGGTACCGCCGTATGCGTGGTGATGCGGATTTCCGCCGCCATGGAAGGTGCAACAAGCCCGCATTGAAGCCCCGCAATCAAAAGGGTTGCGGTGACAACACGGTACTTTGTTGAATGAGTGCTCATGCGATGCGTCTTTTCATGGTGGAGTTGATGCGTGCTAGCGGCATGTCTTCGTATGCTCTTGGGAGCCTTTCCGGGATGTAAGGTCCCCGGAAAAGTCGTACCTTACTCCGCCTCGCATTTCCTCCGGTGAAAACACAAAAGTAGCGCGCATCTATTTATCGGTTATTTCAACCCTATCACGAACCTTAAGGTTTATTCACGCGAGGGTAGATGCTTTTTGAACACCCTGAACACGCATTCACCCCCGCAATCTGCAACTACAGATTACGGGGGTGAGGGATATCTCAAGACATATTGAGGGCATGAATAAGTGCCCTACCAGCAGGCACAACGCGCAAGCGCACCAAGGGCTTTAGGAGCTCAGAAAGCCCCTGCGGTGAGCCGTCCACGCGGCGCCAACCACGAGGGTCAGACCAACGCCACCAATAGCCCATAACGCCGTACCATGCTGAGCCACCTCTTCGCTGGTAGGAGCCGCAACGGAAGCCGCAGCCTTCACGCCATCCTGACGATCAGCATTCGCATTGGACTGCACATGGGTGGTGGTCGAGTTCACCGCGGCAGAACGAGTATTGGTTTCCGAGTGGATGACGGGCGTGAAGCCCTTATTGCCATTACCGGAGGTGGCATCACTCGTGGGTCCCTGGGCGACCGCGCCGGAATTTGCGGCAGCCGCAATAGATGCCGGATCAGAACCAGAACGGTACGCGGACGCCAAATCAGTTCGCGTGGGCTCAATAGCCGAACGCGGAGTCATCGTGCGCGCCTGAGCCAAAGTCTGCAGGGCCTGACGCTGACGTTCCGCCTTCGCCTCCTGCTGCTGGGACATAGCGCTCACTGCCGCCAAAGTCGACTGAGGCGCACTCGAGGCGGGTTCCTTCGAGCCCGAAGTAGAGACTCCGCTCTGGGCACTGCGCTGGGCAGGGCTAGTAGCCGCATCGGTCTTGGTGCTGGGTGCCACCGTAGCGCTCGCATCCTGGCGCGGCTGTTCAGCCTTCGTCGAGGAGGTTGAGCTACCGGTCGCCTCGCCACTGACCTTGAATCGCACCGAGACAACTTCTTCCGCGTACTCAGTATCGTCCGCACGGACCAGGTAAGCGGTGTACACCGAGCCGGTCTTCAACAGAGAACCGGGCATACCAATCTCTTCCTTGAACGCGCCATTGACGATGCGATTAGAGCTGATGTGCGTAATGGACAGCGCATCGCCCTTGTGCTTGCCGCTCATATCGGTTTCAACCACGATCAGGTCGTAGCCAGCCGCGTTTGCGGGCAGGCGCTCTGCGCTGATGGTCACCGGCTTGGTTTCCTTATCAGAGCGCACCTCAGCATACGCAACCTTCAGTTCCGAAACGCTCAGGGTCTGAGTATCACGAGAAGAGGTCGATCCGCCCGGGACCTGTTCCAGCTTCTGAGTGTGGGTTTCAAGATCCGGGTGTTCAGAAGAATTCGGCTGTTCAGAAGAATTCGGCTGCTCAGAAGAATCAGAGGGAATCTCTACCTTGACCTTGTCCTTGTTGCCCTTCTGATCTGCAGCCTGCTGGTTCTTCTGCTCCTCTTCACGGAGCTTATCCAGCGCCTTCAGCTCATCAATGGTCGGCACATGGTGGGCACTCTCCTTCTTATCCACCATAACCTCGTCAGAGTCATCCTCAACCGGAATAGCGTGCGGTACGAGGGAGCCTCCAGAAATCATGAATTCGCCGTAACCCGCATCGGAGGTCACCAGATCCGTGGCACTAATGGAGTAGTAGCCTTCCTGGGGCATCTGCGGCATCTCAAAGGTGACGAGCATCGAGCCGTCATCGGCGCGCTCAACCTGCAGGGCAGAAGGCTCATAGATGTCAGATCCGAGCAGCGCGCCAGAGGTGCTGTAGTACTGCAACACCAGGTAGGCCTTGGATGCGTCACCCACGTAGCCGCCCTCGTATAGGGGTGCAAGCTTCAGGGTCGCTTTGCCATCCTTAATGGACTGCACGCGAATTTCGATGGTATCGACCTCAATTTCGAGGTCTTCATAAGGGCAGCTCGAATCAAATTCGTTATTAACCAGAGCCGCAAGACAATCATTCACATTAATTGCTTCAGCTTCTACTGCGGAGGCGCCAGGAAGCACAAAAGCGCTTGCGCCTAGAGCGGCAGCAAGCGAAAGAGCATGAATTCGTTTCGGAAGTTGAGTGATAGTCATATGTGCCATTTCAAGCGATGTAGGCACAAAGCCTGGACTAGGGAAGGCTCACCACAAGCCGGTGTTTCTGATCCAGGTATTTGCGCATCAGTACGTCGGTTACACCCTAGACTAACACGGATATTGCACTTAATGTTGCATTGCATTCATGTGCTAAAACTTTATGTCGCAATAATCGCCAAAATAAAAGGGAATTAAATACTTTACTGAGATATAAATAACGCAAAATTCAAATACCAGAAAATATTCCCCACAGTGCACTAAAAAGAGATTTTTACACCATTCCCAACGCACAACCCAACGCACAACAGCGTCAAATATCCAGACACACAAAAGGCGCCCCACCGAACACGCACCCCATCAGTGCGCACCCGACAGGGCACCTCCCGCATCACAGCAGCCCCACAGAGAGCTTGCCTACATGCCTCACAGCACGAAGAAACAGATACGCTGAACTACTCCGCGTCCAATTCTTCAGCATCCTCAATGCGACGACGATACACATTCACCGCCACAGCAGTACCCACAAAGGCAACCGAACCCAGCAGAGCAATACTCAGCGGCAAAGTGCCCTCCGGCAGAGGGCCATTATCCTGGGCGCTCGCCTCCAGCTTCGAACCGGAAGAATCACCGCGCGACTTCGAACTACGAGTATAGAAACTACCCGAACCAGCAGCACCCACATTCTCCTGAGGAGAAGCAACAGTCACCGTTTCAGACTCCAACGGCTGATAGCCCAGCAGGTTCACCACGGTACGACCAGGCAATAGCGTCGCATAACCAGACATAATCATCGTCTCAGGAGCCTGCACAGAAGTATCAGCCACAGAGCTTCGAGCCTGCGCAGTAATCGCACGAGCAGAACGCTGAGCCTCAACAATATAGCCCAGGGCACCCTCCACCGACGGGATCTTGGCAACAGAATCGGCAGCAAGATTAGCAGACTCCACCGCAGACTCATCCACCATAGAAGGCGCAGAAGAAGCCGACGGAACCACACGACGATTCACCTCAGAAATCACCGGGCCCACCGGACGGGCACTAGACTCTGCAGGCCTCGAAGTGTGATTCACCGGAACAGCACGCTGAACCACGCTCACACCAAAAGCGGTGGTCGCCATGAGCTTCAGCTCCTCAGTGGAGTCACCACCCACCACAACCACACGGTAGCGCTTGCCGGGGTTCAACGCGGTACCGGGAACCTGCAAATCGGTGGAGAAAGCACCATCAGCAACCTGCTGAGGATTCACGTGAGTAGTAGCCAGAGGCGAACCCACAGCGCCACCATCAGTAGGCATTTCAAAGACCATCACGTCATAGCCCAGGCTGCTCTCCGCCACATTCCTAGCACTGACGCTAATAGGCTGAAAATCAGCCGACCCGCGCAGCTCTGCAGTAGAGATTTCCAGAGTCGCTTCACGAGTCCCTGCGGGGGCACGACCGTCAGGGCGGTTATGCACCAGCAGACGGTCCTCAGTCACCTCGGCAGGTGCCGCGTCATCAGCAGAAGAGCTCGCCGAAGCAGAAGCACTGGCAGACGCACTCGCGGATGCACTCACCGAGGCGCTAGCAGATGCGCTTGCAGAAGGACGCGCCGAAGCGCTCTGCGAGGCAGACGGCGCCTCAGAAGGTGCCGGGGCTACCGTCGGGCGCGGGCTATCCTTCGCGGCACTCGGGGATGCGCTCGGGCTTGCGGATACCTCGGGGGTGGGGTTCGCCTCCACCTTTGGGGCGCGGCGAACGCCGGGGGTGTCCGGGAAGAAAATGTTCTGGCGGCTAGCCATAATCTCGTCGATTGTTACACCGTGCTCGGGCATAAACTCAATGGAGACAGTCTCGCCGTTGCTCAGATTCTCAATTTCGACCATGTACGGCTGCTCAACGTTGAGGCGCTGGTGGATGCTCAGCTCCATGTTGCCTTCTTCATTCTTTGAGGCAGTCAGCTGAGCAGCGGGTACGGTCATAGTCGCCACGACGCCATCTTCAACGGAGATAGCAGACAGGCGAACCTTCACCTGATCCAGGGAAGTTACACCGCTGACCTGCAGGAGAGTGTAATCGCCAGTCTGAGCCAGCAGATCCAAGGAGATGCTGTGCTGAACGACGTCGGCGGCAACAGCGATGGGAAGCTCAGGCTTCGGAGACAGCTGAGTCTGCGCATAAGCGGCGGATGCAAAGGTGCCGGGAGCAAGAGTTGCAGGCGCGAGGGCACCCCCCAAACCGAGGGTTGCGGACGCTACTAGCGCCGCGCCGCGGCAAGAACGCTGCGTGGAAAACATGGTCACCTATTTTCGTGAGTGAGTGTGATGAATCGTCGTGTGACTCCTGCGCCCAAAGGTCGGAAGTAGGCGCAGAATAACGGTTCTCTGATATCGGTGACCGGAGGCGCTTCACAGCGACTCCTACCTCGGGTGAACGAGGCGGTAAAGAGTGATAGTACCGTCTATGACAGCACTCTAAATTATAGGTATAACCTTAGGAAAAGTTAAAGATGAAGGGGCGCCCAAATCCCATGATTCGGGCACCTCTTCATCTTTGTGCATATTTTGCCTAGTGGGGCAATAATTCGCGTGGCTTAGCGGCGAGAACTGAGCGGCATCTCACTACGGCGACGGCGGCTCAAGTACACACCAGCAAGTAGCGAAAGCAACCCAGCGGCACTCATAACCAGCACATTGGAAGCACCGGTAGCGGCAAGCTGCTCACGCTTCTGCTCGCTACCCTTCTGAGGTTCAGCATCCTGGAGCGTAACCGAGGCATCAGTCTTCTGCTCGGTAGCACTCTCCCCCGCCTTCTGCTGATCCACAGCAGGAGCAAGGGTCTCAGCAGGTTCAGTAGATTCGGCGGGTGCCAATGCATCAGCCGCAGGAGTCTGCGCAGGCCCGGTTACTTCGGGGGTATTAGCCACGGGTGCCTCAGCCTTCGGGGCAGAGCTTTCAGATGCCGACACCTCAGGAGTAGCGGGCACACCATCCGTGCTATCGAGAACCACCTTGAATCCACCAAGTATGGTACGCGGGGTGCCCTGCTCATCCTTAACTACAGCACTCACGCGGTAGGTAGTGCCGGACTTAAGGGCAGCGCCAGGAATCTGCACCTGCGCCGTGAAAGCACCAGTGGAATCAATCTCCGAGACATCAGCCGAAGCAATGACGCCGCCGGTCACCACGCCGTGTTCATCCAAGGCGCTGACCATCAGCTGTACCGAGCTGATGCCGGTGAATCCCTCGCCGTGCAGGGTTAGGGTCTTCTCGGAGTCGTTTTCGGGAACAACAGTTTCTTCTACACGCAGGCGGGCAGTCAGCACGGGGTTAGCGGTGTTGTCCTGCTGCTGGTCAGCAGAGATGTCGCGAATACGGTCAAAGCGACTGTCGCGCGGCAGGCTGTAGTGGCGGCGGGGGTCATCCTCGGGCAGTACGTGGTCGAACGGCTCTGCGGTGTTTACAGGTGCTGCACTCTCAGACGGCACGGCCTGCTGAGTCTGCGCATAAGCGGCGGATGCAAAGGTGCCGGGAGCAAGAGTTGCAGGCGCGAGGGCACCTGCCAAACCGAGGGTTGCGGACGCTACTAGCGCCGCGCCGCGAGAAGTTCGCTGCATGAAAAACATGGTGGTCACCTGATTTCGTGAGTGAATATAGTGAATGATCGTATGACTTCCACGCCCAAAGATTGGAAGTAGACGCAGTGCAACGGTTTTCTACTTTCGGTGAGCGGAGGCGCTTCATAGCGTTTCCCACCCCGTGTAAACGAGGCGGCAAAGAGTTACAGCAATGTATGCGACATCACCATAAATTATAGGCGTAATCCTAGATCAACGTAGGCTTAGCCTTAGGCAAAGTTAAAGATGAAGGGGCGCCCAAATCCTATGATTCGGGCCCCCCTTCATCTTTGTACATATTTTGCCTAGTGAGGCAATAATTCGCGCGTTTTAGCGGCGAGAACTGAGCGGCATCTCACTACGGCGACGACGGCTCAAACGCATACCGGCAAGCAGCGATATCGATCCAACAGCACTAATAACCAGCACATTGGAAGCACCGGTAGCGGCAAGCTGCTCACGCTTCTGCTCTGCCACAGCCTTCTGAGAACCAGAGGCCTGCGCCTTCTGCTCGCCACTCTTCTGCGGTTCAACCTTCTGCGGTTCAACCTCCTGAGCGGGCGCATCCTGAGCACCGGTGTTCTGAACCGGAACCGAAGTATCATCCTTCTGGGCGGTAGCGCTCTCCCCCGCCTTCTGCTGATCTGCTGCAGGAGCAGTAGCCTCAGCAGGCGCGGTCGCCTCAGCACCGGTCGCCTCAGGCGCCTTAACCTCAGGTGCAGAGCTTTCAGACTCCGACGCTTCGGGGGTTTCGGGCGCATTACCCACGCCGTCGCGGTCCACCTTAAAGCCACCGTTCACGATGCGTACGGTGCCCTGCTCATCTTCCGCTACAGCGCTCACGCGGTAGGTGGTGCCGGGCTTAAGGGCAGCGCCGGGAATCTGCACCTGTGCGGTGAAAGCCCCAGTGGAATCAATCTCTGAGACATCAGCCGAGGCAATTACGCCACCGCGTGCCACACCGTATTCGTCCACGGCGCTCACCATCAGGTGCACCGTGCCGACGCCCTCAAAACCTTCACCGCGCAAGGTCAAGGTCTTCTCGGAGTCAGTTTCGGGAACAACGGTTTCTTCCACGTGCAGGCGGGCAGCCAGCACGTGGTTAGCGGTATTGTCCCGAGACTGTTCGGCAGAGGTGTCGCGAACACGGTCAAAGCGAGTGTTGCGCGGCAGGCTGTAGCGGCGGCCGGGATTGTCCTCGGGCAGCACGTGATCGAACTGCGACTGTGCAGTGTTCGAAGGTACTACGCCCTCAGGCTGTGCAGCCGGCTCAAGCTGCACCTTCTCCTCGAACTGCTTCTTCTCGAACTGTGCCTGCTCAGCCATAGCGCGTTCAGCGGTTGCAACCGGCGTGGAGGCGTGCTCTGCATTCCAACCATTCATGAAAGGAACCTCAACTTCCTGGGCAGTGTAGCCATTAGCGGCAGACGGCGCAATTTCAACACTGAGCACATAGCGCAGGCCGTCCTGGGCGCTCTGTACTTCTTCAAGCCTGCGACCCTCCACTTCGATACCGTCCAGGAGGGTGCCGTTCATGACGTCGGCACGCGCAGGAGAGGCAGCCAGCAGGATGCGGTTACCCTGGGTGTCAAGAGCGTACACGTAGGTCACGATTTCAAAAGCCTGAGCCTCACCAAGACCGGTCACCTTGTAAACCACCAGGTTCTTATCCTGCGGGATTTCCATCTGACCAGAGAGAATCTGGAGGTTCAGAGGCTCATCCTGAGTGTTTGCAGGCAGCAGCTCCAGGGGTGCGGAGGAGTTGTAGGATGCATCCTCCGTTGCGTAGCCCTTGCCGGGATCAACCACTGCGGTCGCGACAACGTACTGCTGATTGGGGTCGAGGGTACCCGCGGGCAGGGTCAGCTGGGTGCTGAAGCGACCACCATCCACGTCGAGTTCGGGCACGAGGGTCATCGCTACGGCGGAGCCGCGACCCAGCGCGTAGAGGGGGTACTGGCGGTATTCGCTCACGTAGACTGCCACGCCGTAACGCTCAACAGCGCCGCCGGTGAAGCCTTCACCGCTGACGGTGATGCTCTGGGAGCGTGCGGGGTTAATGACAACGCCCGGCTCTACGTACACCTGCGGGGAATTCTGGGTAGCAACGTTTTCGATGGGGGTTACATCTTCCGCGGAGGGAGGGTTATCTGGCTCCACCGTAGTTGAGGAGGCGAGCCCACCGGGATTCTGCACCTGCACATCTGCGTGCGCGGCACCAGCACCGGTGACAGTCAGGACGGAAGCAGCAATAGCGGCTGTTGCTCGAGTTTTTGAGTGAGCGGGTTCGGGCATGAAACACACCTTCTTCTGTGAGTGTGAACGATACCCTTCGGCTGATGCCCCGGGTTGAAGATGCACGGGTGTTTCTTCGGGGTCGAGTGTTATAACGTACGGACTAGTCATAACATTCATGTAGTGGTGAAAGTTACCGCGAAGGGAATCGCTCTATTTATCGGTAATTCCACACTAACAATACTTTTGCATTTATTGCGGTAAATACGCTTTACCTTCTAAGTATTTTCCTGTGCAATAACCCACATAGAATATTTTTCGCCTTTCAGAACTCCATCAAGAGCACTCAAAATACATAGACTAGGCAAAACTCTTCAACTCCACCTTGAGGGTCAAAGTTTTCTTGCATGTATATGCAGATTTAATGGATTTGAGATATAAAAATTCTGCACATTCATGCATTTAATTTATTTCTTTTAAGTGAAAAATAGCAGGTCACACCGCTTTTCCATGCCCATTCACTAAAAGCGTGCATACCAATAATTGCCCAATAAAAACCTCAGCAGAACTACTGACACGCAAAAGTGCCGCCAACACTCTTTCTAGAGTATTGGCGGCACTTAACTTCACTCACCTCGCGGCGAGCATCAGATTTTCAGAGCCTAGCCCATAAGGCTGAGCTATTAGAGGCTGCGGCGGCGCAGGAGCATCAGTGCAGCACCAGCAATCAGAGCTGCGGCACCAACACCTGCGATACCTGCAACACCCTCAGCACCGGTGTTAGCCAGCTGCGGCTTCGAGGAAGCCGAAGAAGAGGTCGAAGTCGAGCCCTTAGTGCCGGAGACACCTACGGTGTGACCCTTAGAGCTGGAGGAGGTAGCAGCGGATACGTTACCAGCCTTAGCCTTGGGTGCCTGAGAAGTGGGCATGCGGGTCTCGGTTACGACAACCGAACCGTCTTCGCGCATTTCAGCGGTGAAGACGCTGGTGGTGCCGTCGCCGTTATCGCGAACGGTGGTGTTCTCATCCTCGGTAGCTGCCGGCAGGGTCGGTGCGGGGTTGTTCGCATCGCTTACGGTAGCGGTGGTGACTGCCACCTGGTGCACCAGGCCGTTGGGGTCACTGGTTGCCACCATTGCGTATGCGTAACCGGGCTGCAGCAGTTCAGCAAGAACGCTGACCTTGACACGGAAGGTGCCGTTCACGATTTCAGAAGCAGGCACGTCGTGGGTTGCCAGAGCCTCACCGGTGATGTTGCCGTTTGCATCCAGACGGAAGATAGCGATCTGGACACCGTTAGCGACGGACTCGTGGGTGAAGCCGGAGCCGTTGAAGGTCAGAACGTTGTACTGGTCGTTCGGATTCAGGGAAGCATCCTCGGTGGTGAGGGTTGCGTTCTCGGGTGCTGCAGGAGTCTGGGGTGCCGGAGTCTCATCCTTGGGAGCCTCGGGTGCCGGGGTCACGGGTGCAGGAGTTTCTT